>Ga0310345_10005326_pt1 | contig 11464 bp, 10 predicted proteins | sample HC15DNA20500_MG_FD_204667 | JGI IMG/M metagenome (GOLD analysis project Ga0310345, IMG submission 204667) | Marine microbial communities from station ALOHA, North Pacific Subtropical Gyre - HC15-DNA-20-500_MG | ecosystem: Environmental > Aquatic > Marine > Oceanic | place: Pacific Ocean: North...
GCCCCTCCCAGGTGACCACGGCGCCCCTGTCGGACGATGGTGACACGACCGCCGCGGCGGCCCCCCGGCCACCAGCCGGCGCCATCACCGCGACATCCCCGCAGGAGGTGGTCTCCGCCCCCGAGGCCGTTCTCGCCGCGCTCCTGCCCGGCACGCCGCCCTCGGCCGTGTTCCAGAACGGCGACGGCTGCTACCTGTTCTCGATCGAGCGCACCGAACCGCTGAGCGGCTACCCGGTGCGCGACGAAAACGGCGTGCCGCTTTGTGAAGACGACGACGGCACGGTGGGGCCGCGTCCCGCAAGCTGATCCGGGCAGTTCGGGGGCGATGCCGGCCGACCACGCGCCGCCGCCCCCTTCCGCCCGCCGACCCTTTCGAGCCGGAGCGCGCCACCGAGCGCGCACCCGGGACGTGCCACGGCCCCCGCACGAGGGGCCGGGCCTGACAGAGAGGGAACGGAAATGGGCTCCAAGGTCATCAGGAACGGTACCATCGTCACGGCGGATCTGACCTACGAGGCGGATCTGCTGATCGAGGGCGGGCGTATCGCCGCCATCGGAAAGGGGCTGGCCGGCGACGAGGAACTCGACGCCACGGGCTGTTACGTGATGCCCGGCGGCGTCGACCCGCACACCCATCTGGAGATGCCCTTCATGGGCACCCATTCCACCGATGATTTCGGTTCGGGCACCCGCGCGGCGCTGGCCGGCGGCACTACCATGGTGGTGGATTTCGCGCTTCCCAGCCCGGGCCAGAGCCTGCTCGACGCGCTCAAGACCTGGCACAACAAGTCGGGTCAGGCGGCCTGCGACTATTCCTACCACATGGCGATCACCTGGTGGGACAAGCAGGTCTTCGACGAGATGGAAACGGTCGTGCGCGATCACGGCATCACCACCTTCAAGCACTTCATGGCCTACAAGGGCGCCTTGATGGTGAACGACGACGAGCTGTTCGCGAGCTTCCGGCGCTGCGCCGAACTGGGCGCGATTCCGCTCGTGCATGCCGAGAACGGCGACGTGGTGGCCGAGCTACAGGCGAAACTGCTGGCCGAGGGCAACACCGGCCCCGAGGCGCATGCCTATTCGCGCCCCTCTTCGGTCGAAGGCGAGGCGACCAACCGCGCGATCATGATCGCAGACATGGCGGGCGTGCCGCTCTACGTCGTGCACGTCTCCTGCGAGGAGGCACACGAAGCGATCCGCCGCGCCAAGATGCTGGGCAAGCGGGTCTGGGGCGAGCCGCTGATCCAGCACCTGATCCTCGACGAGAGCGAATACGCCCATCCCGACTGGGACCACGCGGCGCGCCGAGTGATGAGCCCGCCGTTCCGCGACAAGCGCCATCAGGACAGCCTCTGGGCGGGCCTGGCCTCAGGCACGCTCTCGGTGGTGGCCACCGATCACTGTGCCTTCACCACCGAGCAGAAGCGCAACGGGCTGGGCGATTTTACTAAGATCCCCAATGGCACCGGCGGGCTCGAGGACCGGATGCCCTTGTTGTGGACGCATGGGGTCAACACTGGCCGGATCACCATGAACGAGTTCGTCGCCGTCACCTCGACCAACAGTGCCAAGATCCTCGGCTGCTACCCGAAAAAGGGCGCGATCCTTGTCGGCGCCGATGCCGACATCGTGGTCTGGGATCCGGAAAAGGAAAAGACCATCACCGCCGCCGCGCAGGCGTCCGCGATCGACTACAACGTCTTCGAAGGGCAGAAGGTGAAGGGCCTGCCGCGCTACGTGCTGAGCCGCGGCCATGTTTCGCTACGCGACGGTGCGCTGGATACGCATGAGGGTCATGGCGAATTCGTGGCGCGCGAGCCGCAGGGCCCGGTCAACCGGGCGCTTTCGTCGTGGAAAGCGCTGACCGCACCGCGCCCGGTCGAACGCTCGGGCATTCCGGCGAGCGGCGTGTGAGGGTGCCGGGGCGGGGGGCGTGCCGATGATGAACGCGCCGATTGCGAAGACCGTCGTCTCGGCGCGCGGCGTCGATCTCACCTTCGAGACCGCCGACGGGCCGGTCCACGCGCTCAAGGGCGTGGATCTCGACATCGCGAAGGGCGAGTTCGTCTCCTTCATCGGCCCGTCGGGCTGCGGCAAGACCACATTTCTTCGGGTGGTCGCAGCGCTGGAGCAGCCCACGGCTGGCGAGGTTTCGGTTAATGGCATGAGCCCCGACGAGGCACGCCGGGCCCGCGCCTATGGCTACGTGTTTCAGGCGGCCGGGCTCTACCCCTGGCGCACCATCGGCGGCAACATCGCGCTGCCGCTCGAGATCATGGGGTTTCCCAAGGCCGAGCGGACACGGCGGGTGCGCGAGGTGCTGGAACTGGTCGAGCTGGGCGGGTTCGAGAAAAAGTATCCCTGGCAATTGTCGGGCGGCATGCAGCAACGCGCGAGCATCGCCCGGGCACTGGCTTTCGACGCTGACATCCTGCTGATGGACGAACCCTTCGGCGCATTAGACGAGATCGTGCGGGACCGGCTTAACGAGGAACTGCTCCGGCTCTGGGCCGCGACCGGCAAGACCACGCTCTTCGTGACCCACTCGATTCCCGAGGCGGTGTATCTCTCGACCAAGATCGTGGTGATGAGCCCGCGACCGGGACGGATCAGCGACGTGATCGACAGCCCGCTGCCGCGCGAGCGACCGCTCGAAATCCGCGACAGCCCCGAATTCATCGAGATCGCGCATCGGGTGCGCGAAGGACTGAGGGCCGGTCATGAAGAGGTGTGAGACACAAGCAGGCTTCCCACCCATGGCGAGCAGGAGCCCCTATCGCATGGCGACTTCGTTCGCGGTCGTCGGCTCGCCAGCCTGTACCGCGCCCTCACTCAAGCCGGACATGGTTACTTTGTTCTTAAAATACGCAAGAAGACCGGCTTCCGTCAGACCGAGCGTGGGTCGGAGCGACCGAGGTGGGATTGCGTATTTAGAGAACAAAGTCGCCCATACGGCGCGAGACATTTGCGAGGCTAGCGCATGAGCCGCGCGGGGCCGGTCATCATCTTCGTCGCGGCATTGTTCGCGCTCTGGTACGCCGCCGCCGTGCCGATGAACATCCGCGAGGCCCTGACCGCCGCCGAGCGCGAAGGGGTGGCGGTGCAGCCGGATACTGCCGTGGAACGGCGCGATGCGAACGCACTGGGACTGGTGCTGGCCAATCCGGGCCAGATCCCGGACGCCTGGGCGCAGGACAGGCCGAGACTGCCCGCACCGCATCAGGTGGCGGGCGAGTTGTGGCAGAGCGTGGTGATGGAGGAGGTCGAGGGGCGGCGCGGCCTGCTGCGATCGGGGAGCCTGTCGAACCGCGGATTGCTGCTGCATGCCTGGATCACGCTCTCGGCCACGGCGCTGGGCTTTGTCATCGGAGCCATGGCGGGGATCGCTCTGGCGATCGGCATCGTCCATTCGAAGACGATGGAGAAATCGGTGATGCCCTGGGCCATCGTCAGCCAGACGGTGCCGATCGTGGCGCTGGCACCGATGATCGTGGTGGTGCTCTACTCTGTCGGGCTGCAGGGGCTGCTGCCCAAGGCGATCATCTCCGCCTACCTGTCGTTCTTCCCCGTGGTGGTCGGCATGGTGAAGGGGCTGCGCGCGCCCGACGCGATGCAGACCGACCTGATGCGAACATGGGATGCCTCGGGCTGGCAGGTGCTGACGCGGCTCCGGCTGCCGGCCTCGATGCCCTATCTCTTCGCGTCGATGAAGATCGCCGTGGCGGCCGCCCTTGTCGGCGCCATCGTGGGCGAACTGCCGGTGCAGGGCGGCGGGTTGGGCGCGCGCATGCTGGCAGGAAGCTATTATGGCCAGACCGCGCAGATCTGGGCGGCTCTGCTGCTGGCCGCGGCGCTGGCGGCGGTGCTGGTGGCGATGATCGGGGGCGCGCAGAGGCTGGCGCTGCGGCGCATGGGGGGTGCGGCATGAGCGCGGCGATCCTCGCGCTGGCGCTCTGGCTCGGGCTCTGGGCGCTCAACGTCTGGCTTGCCACCGGGCCGCTGTCGAACCGGATCTGGGCGCGTATGGCGGTGCCCTTGCTGTTCGGGATCACCATCCTGATCCTGTGGGAGATCGCGGTGCGCGCGCTGCAGGTGCCACTCGTCATCCTGCCACCGCCGAGCCAGATCGGCGCGCGCTTCGCCGAGAGCCTGCCGATCCTCTGGGGCGACTTCGTGCAGACCATCCTGCGCGGTGCGCTTTCGGGCTACGCGATCGGCTGCGGGGCGGCGTTCCTCACGGCGATCGCCGTCGATCGCTTCGTGTTCCTGCAGCGCGGGCTGCTGCCGCTGGCGAGCTTCATGGCGGCGCTGCCGATCGTCGGCACCGCGCCGATCCTCGTCATGTGGTTCGGCTTCGACTGGCAGTCCAAGGCCGCCGTGGTGGTGGTCATGGTGTTCTTTCCGATGTTGGTGAACACCGTGGCAGGGCTGGCCGAAACCTCGGCCATGCAGCGCGACCTGATGAAGAGCTGGGGCGCGGGCTATTGGCAGGGGCTGGTAAAGCTCCGGCTTCCGGCGGCGATGCCCTTCATCTTCAACGGTCTGAAGATCTGCACGACGTTGGCGCTGATCGGGGCCATCGTGGCCGAGTTCTTCGGCTCGCCGACACTGGGCCTTGGCTTTCGGATCACTACCTCGGTGGGCCAGCTCGCGCTCGACATGGTCTGGGCCGCGATCCTCGTCGCGGCGCTGGCCGGCACCGGCTTCTACGGGCTGGTGGCGCTGATCGAACGGGGGGTGACCTTCTGGCATCCCTCGCAACGCGGATAACCAACAGAGCCCGCCAACCGGGCCATCAACAGCAAACGGAGGTCGACCAAGAATGAAACGGATGATGATGGCCGCGGCGGCGGCAGGCGCGTTGATGACCGGGGGAGCACCCGTCATGGCGCAGGATCTCGACGAGGTCCGGCTGCAGCTGCAATGGGTCACCCAGGCGCAGTTCGCGGGCTATTACGTGGCGCTCGAAGAGGGGTTCTACGAGGAGGAGGGGCTCGACGTCGAGATCCTGCCCGGAGGCCCCGACATCGCGCCGCCGCAGGTGCTTGCGGGTGGCGGGGCCGACGTGATGCTCAACTGGATGCCCTCGGCGCTGGCCGCGCGGGAGAAAGGCCTGCCGGTCGTGAACATCGCCCAGCCCTTTGCCAGCTCGGGGCTGATGCTGACCTGCTGGAAGGATACCGGCATCACCGGCCCGCAGGACTTCAAAGGCAAGACCATCGGCGTGTGGTTCTTCGGAAACGAATACCCGTTCCTGAGCTGGATGAGCCAGGAAGGCATCCCGACGGAGGGCGGCGAGGACGGGGTGACGGTGCTGAAGCAGGGCTTCAACGTCGACCCGTTGATCCAGCGGCAGGCTGATTGCATCTCGACCATGACCTACAATGAATACGGCCAGGTGCTCGACGCGGGCATCTCCGAGGATGAGCTCGTCACGTTCAAATACGAGGATATGGGCGTGGCGACGCTCGAGGACGGGATGTGGGTGCTGGAAGAGAACCTCGAGGATCCGGAGTTCGTCGACAAGATGACCCGTTTCGTGCGCGCCTCGATGAAGGGCTGGACATGGGCCGAGGAGAACCCCGAAGACGCGGCGCAGATCGTGCTCGACTACGACGAGACCGGCGCCCAGACCGAGGCGCATCAGGTTCGGATGATGGGCGAGATCGCCAAGCTGACCGAGGGTTCGGATGGCAGCCTCGACGAGGCCGCCTATCAGCGCACCGTCGACACGCTTCTCGCGGGTGGCTCGGACCCGGTGATCTCGGCCGTGCCGGAGGGCGCCTTCACGCATGAAATCACCGACGCGGCGCTGAAATGACGGGCAGGGCGCGGGGCCTGAGGACCCTGCGCCAGACCGGTTCTGGTCAGCCCTGACACACTCCGCTACTGCTTGCGTAGCAGTAGCGGAGATTTTGTATGCGTGTTCTGGTCACAGGCGGTGCGGGTTACATCGGCAGCCATACTCTGGTGGAACTCTTGGGGCAGGGTCACGAGGTGGCCTGCGTCGACAACTATTCCAATGGCTCGCCAGAGGCGTTGCGCCGCGTCGGTGAGCTGGTCCCGCAGGGCGCGCTGCACGCGCATGACGCGGATGTCCGGGATACGGCCGGGCTCGACCGGATCTTCGCCGAGTTCCGGCCCGAGGCGGTGATCCATTTCGCCGGTCTCAAGGCGGTCGGCGAGAGCGTCGAGAAGCCGGTCGAGTATTACGACGTCAACGTCACAGGCACGCTGTCCCTGCTGCGCGCGATGGATCGGGCGAAGTGCCAGCGGATCATCTTCTCTTCCTCGGCCACGGTATATGGCGAGCCGGTCTTCCTGCCCTATACCGAGGCACACCCGCTGGCGCCGACCTCGGTCTACGGCCATACCAAGCGCTTTGCCGAGCAGATCCTGACCGATTGGTCGGCGGCCCGTCCCGGCAGCGCGGTGATGCTCCTGCGCTATTTCAATCCGGTTGGAGCGCATGAATCGGGCCGGATTGGCGAGGACCCGCAGGGCGTGCCGAACAACCTGATGCCTTACCTCGCTCAGGTGGCGACGGGCCGTCAGGAGCGGCTGCGCATTTTCGGCGATGACTATCCCACGCCAGACGGTACCGGCGTGCGCGACTACATCCATGTCGTCGATCTCGCCCGCGCCCATGTCGCGGCGCTCGACCGCGCGGCGGCCTCGGCGGGAGCCGAGACTTACAACATCGGTACCGGACGGGGCTATTCGGTGCGCGAGATGCTCGACGCCTTCTCGGCGGCGGTGGGTCGGGCGCTGCCATTCGAGGTGCTGCCGCGCCGCGCCGGCGATATCGCCGAGATGCAGGCCGATTGCAGCCATGCGGCAGAAAAGCTCGGCTGGCGGGCGTCGCTGGGGGTGGAAGAGATGGCGCGTGACCTGTGGCGCTGGCAGCAGGCCAATCCGCAGGGCTACGCCACCGCGGCGGATCAGCTCGCCGGCAGCTGACCGCGAGCTTCGGCGGCGGCGAGGGCCAGCGCCTTGCCGCCTTCGACCCAGCGCGCCACCACGGCGCGCAGCGCGTCGCTGTCATTCTCGGTCACGGCGGCGCGCAGGGCCCGCATCCCCGCCGCCACCTCGATCTCGCTCAGATGCGCCTCGCGCGCGAGCATGATCTTCGGATGCGGCGTGCCGATCTGGCCCTCGCCGATCAGCAGTTCCTCGTGCAGCTTCTCGCCCGCGCGCAGGCCGGTCAGCCTGATCTCGATATCGCCATCGGGATTGGTCTCGTCGCGTACCGTATAGCCCGCCGCCTCGATCATCTGCCGCGCGAGATCGTAGATCTGGACCGGTGCCCCCATGTCGAGCACGAAGACGTCGCCACCGGTAGCGAAGGTCCCGGCGACCAGAACGAGCCGCGCGGCCTCGGGGATGGTCATGAAGTAGCGCGTCACTTCGCGATGGGTGAGGGTGACGGGACCGCCCTTGCAGATCTGGTCATGGAACAGCGGGATCACCGAGCCGGAGGAGCCCAGAACGTTGCCGAAGCGGACCATCGAATAGATCGTGCCGGTCGAGCGGCTGGCCAGATCCTGCACCACCAGCTCGGCCATGCGCTTCGAGGCGCCCATCATGTTCTTGGGGCGGACCGCCTTGTCGGTGGAAATCAGGATGAAGCGCGCGACACCGGCTTCTCCGGCGGCCTGGGCGAGCGTATGCGTGCCCAGCACGTTGTTGGCGAAGCCCGAGACGGGATTGCTCTCGACCAGCGGCACGTGCTTGTAGGCCGCCGCATGCAGGACGATCTCGATCTCCTGGTCGGCGAGCACTCGGCGCACCAGCGGCGCGTCGCAGACCGATCCCAGGATCGGTACGATCTCGACCTGCTGCTCCGTGGCCAGTGCCGACAGCTCCTGGTCGAGCTTGTAGAGCGCCAGCTCCGACATTTCGAAGAGGACCAGCCGCCGCGGCCGGCAGGCGAGGATCTGGCGGCACAGCTCGGAGCCGATCGAGCCACCGGCACCCGAAATCATCACCGAAGAACCACGATAGGTTTCCGAGCCGCCGGGCAATTCCGCGTCGAGCGGCGCGCGGCCGAGGAACTGGCCGGGCACCACGGGGCGCAGCTGCTCGACCAGCGGCACGCCGTTGCCGGCAAGCTGGGCGAAGGAGGGCAGGGTCTGCACGTCGAGGCCCTTCTCCTCCAGCTGGCGCGACAGCTGCGCCAGCCGGGCGCGCGGCACCGAGGGCATGGCCAGCAGCACCCGGTCGACATGCTTGGTCCGCGCCAGCCGGGCGATGGCGGCCGGGGAGTGCACGTGCAGCCCTTGGACGATCGCGCCCTGCAGCATTTTGTTGTCGTCGATATAGGCGACGGGACGGACCGTCTCGTCGGTCCGAAGCGCTGCGACCAGCTGCTGACCCGTACGACCGGCACCGTAGACCAGCACCCTGAGCTTGGGCCTGTGCCGATAGGCGCTCAGCACCAGCTTGAGCATCACGGCACGGGAGCTGACCGCGAGCAGCAGGTAGACCATCGCGAAGGAGACGAAGGTGGCGCCCGGCAAGGTGCCGCCCACGGCCCGGTCGATCAGCCCGGCCGAAAGCGCCAGCAGAACCGCATGCGTTGCCGAAAGAGCGATGGCCCGGCTTTCATAGGCCTTGAGTTGCACCCGGTGGATGTTCATCCCGATCTCGATCAGGGCGCAGATCGCCATCAGCATAAGGAGCAGCGGCCAATGCTGCTGGAGCTCGGCGCCCAGCGGCGCGCGGTTCAGCTGCAACGACAGCGCGGCAAGAAACGCCACCGGGACCAGCGCCACGTCGTTGGTCAGTACCATCCATTGTTTGGTGGAACGGGAGAGATGCGTGATGAACCCGAGCAATTCGACCAGTTTGCCCATTTTTTCGCCCATGCTGGCCCGAAAACCCTGCTCAGCCGCGACCGTGTCTGACATTTTCGCCCACATCACAGCAAATTCCGTATCCCTTGTAATCCGACGCCGCGTCATTGATCAATCTACGGTGGCGGGAACCCGCCGAGGCCGTGCCTTTCGTGGGAACCTGCGGGGCGCCAGCCGCAACACCCTGCCCGCCGTTTCAGCGATCAGGCTGACATCATGGCAGACCGTGGCGTGGCGCTGGTAGATCAGATCCAGCCGCGCCTTGCGGGGCACGCAGCGGCGGCGATAGACCGCATCGGTTTCTTCGGCCGAACGGCAATGCGCCAGCAGCCGCTCTTCGGTGGCGTGATAGCGCAGGCTGGCCAGTCCGGTGATGCCGGGCCGCGAGCGCAGCACCGCCGCATACAGATCGGGGAAGGCTTCGACGTAGATGCGCAGTGGCGGTCTGGGACCCACGAGGCTGATATCGCCGCGGATCACGTTCCACAGTTGCGGCAACTCGTCGGCGCGGGTCCGTCGCAGCATACGGTGCAGCCCCGACATGCGGTCCGATTTGTCACCGCCCGTCACGCCGGTGGCGCGGGTGCCGTAGGGGGCAGGGCGCATGGTCCGCAGCTTGATCAGGCCAAAGGACTGCTCCGGCGTGCGCATCCGCTCGGCCACGTAGAAGACTGGCCGTCCCTCCTTCACGAGCAGGAGCAGGATGAGCGCGGCCAGTACCGGCCACAGCAGGGCCAGCAGCAGGATCGACACCGTAAGGTCGAAGGCGCGCTTGGCCGGCGTCATGCAAGCCTCCAGCCGGCCAGCCGCGCCTCGGCCACGAGACCGGGCGCGGTGGCGGTGGCGACGGGGCCGGCAATGGCTGCAAGCTGCGCCGTGTCGAGGCGAGTTTCGGGCAGGGCGGTTTCCGGGGCGGGGCGCCAATGCCAGCGCGCTCCGGCTGCCTCGAGCAGCGCCTCCATAGGCACCGCGCCGGGCTGGGCGAGGTTCAGGACCGGCGGCAGGTCTTCGCTCGAAAGAAGCGTCGAGACGATCCGCGCCAGGTTTAGAGGCCCGACATAAGCGCGGCGCGGCCCGTGCCCCTCGGCAAAGCGGTCGAGCGTGACCTGCCCGGCGGCCATCGCGTCGAACAGCTGGTCGCAGCCCGCGACATTGGCGAGCCGCAGGCAACAGGCGCGGGGCGCCTCGGTGTCCAGCCTGTCGACCACTTCGGCGACCACGCGCTCCATGTCCAGCTTGGCCATACCATAGGCGTTGGCGGGGCTGGCCTCTGCCTCTCGGCAAGGGCCTTCGGCACGACCGTAGACCGCGGCCGAGGACATCAGCAGCACAGGGCCGAGACCGTCGCGCGCGGCAAGGCGCAAAGCGGCCCGAGCGAGGTCGGCATTGGCGGCAAGCTCTTCTGGGGATCCCGATGTCACCCCTGCCAGAACGACGACGCCCTCGGGCCGTTCGGGAAGCGGCGGTGCCGGCTTATGCATGTCCCAAGCGTAGTCGCCCCGCCGTCCATGCCACAGCGCGGCACGCCCCTCCGGCCAATGCCCGTCCAAGGCCAGCTTGCGCAGTGCCCGGCCAAGTCGTCCGGTGCCGCCGAGAATCAGCGGACCCGTCTGTGAAGGGGATGCGGTCATGTCCGTCGGCTACCCGATCGGCGGTCGCAAGACCAGATCCTCTCAGTCGCGGAACACCGAGCGCGACCCGATCAGCCGCAGAGTGCCGCTCAGATAGCACACTGCTCCGAATACCCATGCCAAAGGCGCGAAGTAGCCGGGCAGCAGGCAAAGCAGCACGAAGAAGCCGATCGTCTCGGTGCCCTCCAGCAATCCGTTCGAAAAGTAAAGCGATTTGATGCCCTGCGCCGAGGTCTGCAGGCGCTTCTTCTCGGCGAGGATCGCGTAGCCGAGGAATGTGGTGCCGTTGAAGTAGAAGGCGGCGAGCAGGAACCCGCCCGCAGCGCCATTGGCCACCGGATCGGCCAGGATGAAGGCAAGCGGAATCGCGCCATAGAAGGCGAAATCGGCAGCGATATCGAGATAGCCGCCCCAGTCGGTGCGGCGTGTGGCGCGGGCCACCGCCCCGTCGAGCCCGTCGGCGAGGCGCGACGCCAGGAGTGGCAGCAGTGCCCAGCCCGGCGCGCCGAGCGCGATCATCGCCGCCGCGGCAAGGCCGAGCCCAAGCCCGGCCAGCGTCACTCCATCCGCGGTTGCCCCGGCGCGCGCCAGGCTGCGACCGAGTCGGTTGAGCGGCGGGTCGATCAGGCGGCGGGCTGCGGCGTCGAGCATCGGGACGGCTTTCTTCGGGGGCGGCCCATCATCGCGCCCTGATCGCCGCGCGTCCATCGCGCGCGGCCCGGATGACACGATGGTGAGGGGGCGTCACATCGTGTCGTCGATGATCGGCTGCATCGAGACATAGGTGGAGGTGCCAGCGACGCCCGGCAGGGCCGAGATCTTGGTGCCCAGCACCTCGCGATAGCTGCGGATGTCGCGGGTCCGCACCTTGAGCAGGTAGTCGAAGCTGCCGGCGATCAGGTGGCACTGCTCCACCTCGGTGATCAGTCGCACGGCGGCGTTGAAGGCGGCGAGCGATTTCTCGGTGGTGTCG
>Ga0310345_10005327_pt1 | contig 11460 bp, 10 predicted proteins | sample HC15DNA20500_MG_FD_204667 | JGI IMG/M metagenome (GOLD analysis project Ga0310345, IMG submission 204667) | Marine microbial communities from station ALOHA, North Pacific Subtropical Gyre - HC15-DNA-20-500_MG | ecosystem: Environmental > Aquatic > Marine > Oceanic | place: Pacific Ocean: North...
GCGACCGTATCGTAGCCTAACGTGCGGTAATGCATCCCGTCGGTACCGCCCGATTCCATATAGGGAATGATGGGTATGTCCTTGCCGTATCGTGCGGCGAGGCTTTTTGCCACCGCTGCCCGGACATCGTCCCGGAGAACAGAGACGGGGCTTTCCGTCACCTCTGCCATCAGCTTGAACGAAACATTGTCGTTGCCGATGACGCGGGCCAGTTCGGCCTGGGTCTTCTCCACCCCGATGCCGGGGAAAATGCGGCAGTTCACGGTCGCCGTCGCGCTCTGCGGCAAGGCGTTTTCCGCATGCCCAGCGCGCAGCATCGTCGCAACGCAAGTCGTGCCGAGCGTACCCACCGTCTCGGGGTTCGACTGAAGCGTGGCGACGGCTGCCGGATCTTCAGGGTTTTCCGCAAAGGCCCGCATGGCATTGCCCAGTTCGCCCGGCACGCTCTGGCCAAGGGCTGCAAAATAGCTTCGTGTCAGCGGTGTCGCCTGAACTGCGAATTTGTGATCGGCCAATTTCAGAAGCGCTGCCGACAGTTCATAGATGGCATTGTCGGAGCGCGGCCGCGAAGAGTGGCCGCCTGGATTGGTCACGGTAAGCTCGAACGTCGCAAACGTTTTTTCTGCAGCCTGAACACGCATGGCCAGCGGCTTGAACTCGTCGTCCAGCGCCGTTCCGCCGGCATCGGAATTCAGCACGAAAGCAGGGTCGACGTTCTCTGCGATCCACTTCGCCTGTGCGCGGGTGGAAACCATGCCGGTTTCCTCATCACCTGAGAAAGCCAGGTAGAGATCCCGGTTGGGCGTCCAGCCTTCATTTTTCAGCCGTATGAAAGTGCCTACGAGATTGGCGACGCCGTACTTGTTGTCCATCGTTCCGCGCCCGAAGAAATAACCGTCTTCTTCGGTCAGAGTGAAGGGATCGCGATCCCAATCCTCCGGCAGAGCATCCACCACGTCCATGTGAGCCAGCATCACAATCGGCTTGTCGCCCGATGATCCGTCACCGCGATATCGCACGATAAGCCCCTGAGTCGGTTCGCCGTCGCTGTCGTAGTCAGTGACCATCAGGTCTTCCTGCGCGAAGCCAGCGTCGGACAGATGCTTCGTGAGGTACGCGACCATGTCATCCACCTGCTGATGACCGCGCGCCGTACGAAAGCCTATTATGTCGCGATAGATGTCATGGACCATCTGCTGGTGATCGGTCAGTTGACGCGTTTCGGTATCCTGAGCCGCGATTGGGCCCGCCGAAGCCAGCGCGCCCGCCAGAAGAAATGCCTTTACCCTCATCGCCTGCCCCTCCAGTTGGCTATCACGCGACGGGACGCTAGGACGGAGCATTCATGGAGGCAAGCAAGCATCGCTACCTGATTGCACTGGGGTCGAACCGGCGCGCACCCCAGATCGGTGCCCCTCGCGCTGTGCTTGATGCGGCGGTGGCAGAACTGGCCGAGGAAGGCTGGGAGGTCGAAGCCGTCTCGTCTTGGGTGGACAGCGCGCCCATCGGCCCTTCGCAGCGGCAATATGCCAATGGCGCTGTCGTGATCAGTGGCGATCTCGATCCCACCGAGACGCTGGAACACCTTCAATCAATCGAGGAAAAGTTCGGACGCGAGCGGCGCGGGCAGAGGTGGCGAGCGCGCACACTCGATCTCGACATCGTTCTTTGGAGTGGCGGGGCTTGGCATTCGACAACTCTTTCGATCCCGCATCCCCTGTTTCGAGAACGTGAATTTGTGTTGCGCCCGGCGGCCGAAATTGCAGCGGATTGGCGAGACCCTGTCTCGGGCCACACCCTGCGTCAGCTCGCCAGACGAAGTTTCCGCTGACCTGCGCCAAATCTCGCATGACCCGCTTGACCGCCCGCAAAGGCGCCCCTAGGTGGCACGCCGTGGTCGGGCCGTTAGCTCAGTCGGTAGAGCAACTGACTTTTAATCAGTAGGTCGCTGGTTCGAACCCAGCACGGCTCACCACCACTATCCGCACCGAGGCCGGAGTGCCGGCACCAACTACCGGAGCCGACATTCCCATGAAAACCCGCGCCGCCGTCGCTTTCGCCCCCAAGCAACCACTCGAAATCGTCGAGTTAGACCTGGAGGGACCAAAGGCGGGCGAAGTGCTGGTCGAGATCATGGCGACCGGTCTCTGCCACACGGATGCGTATACGCTCGATGGATTGGACAGCGAGGGGATCTTTCCCAGTGTCCTGGGTCATGAGGGCGCAGGAATCGTGCGTGAAGTCGGCGCCGGCGTCACGAGCGTCTCGCCCGGCGACCACGTCATTCCGCTTTACACCCCCGAATGCCGCCAGTGCAAATCGTGCCTGAGCGGCAAGACGAACCTTTGTACCGCGATCAGGGCCACTCAGGGTAAGGGCCTGATGCCCGATGGTACGACGCGCTTTTCCTACAAGGGTGAGCCGATTTTCCATTATATGGGCTGCTCGACCTTCTCGAACTTCACTGTCCTGCCCGAAATCGCGGTCGCCAAGATTCGTGAGGATGCCCCCTTCAAGACGAGCTGCTATATCGGCTGCGGTGTCACAACGGGCGTCGGCGCAGTAACCAACACGGCCAAGGTTCAGGTTGGTGACAATGTCGTGGTCTTCGGCCTGGGCGGGATCGGTCTCAATGTCATTCAGGGTGCGCGGCTCGCCGGCGCCGGCATGATCATCGGCATCGACATCAATTCTGATCGCGAAGAATGGGGCCGCAAGTTCGGAATGACCCATTTCCTCAATACCAAGGGTATGAGCCGGGACGAAGTGGTGGCCAAGGTCGTCGAGATGACGGACGGAGGAGCCGATTACACCTTCGACTGTACGGGTAACACGGAGGTGATGCGCACGGCGCTGGAGGCTTGCCATCGCGGCTGGGGTACATCCATCGTCATTGGCGTTGCCGAAGCGGGCAAGGAAATCTCCACCAGGCCCTTCCAACTGGTGACCGGTCGCAACTGGCGCGGTACGGCGTTCGGCGGAGCCAAGGGGCGCACCGATGTTCCGAAAATCGTCGATTGGTACATGGACGGGAAGATCGAGATCGACCCGATGATCACTCACGTTCTCAGCCTAGAGGACATCAACAAGGGGTTTGACCTTATGCATGCAGGTGAAAGCATCCGCAGCGTGGTGGTGTTCTGATGGCCGGCAAGATCTATTCTGACGCCGCCGCGGCGCTCGACGGGGTGCTGCGCGACGACATGCTTATCGCAAGCGGCGGCTTTGGCCTCTGCGGAATTCCGGAGCGCCTGCTCACCGCTATTCGTGACAGCGGGGTCAAGGGACTCACTTTCTGCAGCAACAACGCCGGCATCGATAATGAAGGCATCGGCATGCTTTTGCGCACCCAGCAGGTGAAGAAGATGATTTCTTCCTATGTTGGCGAGAACAAGGAATTCGAGCGGCAATTCCTTTCGGGCGAGCTGGAGGTCGAGTTCTGCCCGCAGGGCACGCTGGCCGAACGCATGCGGGCAGGTGGAGCGGGCATTCCCGGCTTCTACACCAAGACCGGCGTCGGCACGCAGGTCGCCGAAGGCAAGGAACACAAGGATTTCGACGGCGAAACCTATATCCTCGAACATGGGATTTTCGCCGACCTCGCAATCGTAAAGGCGTGGAAGGCCGACGAGACGGGCAATCTCGTTTTCCGAAAGACCGCTCGCAACTTCAATCTCCCCGCCGCAACGTGCGGCAAGGTCTGCGTCGTCGAAGTCGAGGAAATCGTGCCGACCGGTAGCCTCGATCCCGACTGCATTCATTTGCCCGGGGTCTACGTCCAGCGCATGATCGTTGGGGCACCCTACGACAAGAAGATCGAATTTGTGACGACCCGCGAAAGGGAGGCCGCGTAATGGGCTGGGATCGCAACCAGATGGCCGCCCGCGCGGCCAAGGAACTGGAAGACGGATATTACGTCAACCTCGGCATCGGTATCCCGACGCTAGTAGCCAACCACATTCCTGACGGCATGCACGTAACGCTGCAGAGCGAGAACGGCATGCTCGGCATCGGACCATTCCCCTATGCTGGTGAAGAAGATGCCGATCTGATCAATGCTGGTAAGCAGACCATCAGCGAACTTCCGCATAGTGCCTATTTCGATAGTGCTGCCAGCTTTGCCATGATCCGCGGCGGGCACATCGATCTGACTGTGCTCGGTGCGATGGAAGTTGCGCAAAATGGCGATATCGCGAACTGGATGATCCCCGGCAAGATGATCAAGGGCATGGGCGGCGCGATGGATCTCGTGGCCGGCGTCAAGAAGATCATCGTTGTTATGGAGCACACTGCAAAGGACGGAAGCCCGAAGTTCATCTCCGATTGCACGCTGCCTCTGACAGGGCAAAATGTGGTCGACATGGTGGTGACGGATCTCGCCGTATTCCAGCGGCCCGACCATGACAGCGCATTTCGTTTGATCGAACTGGCGCCGGGCGTGACCGCCGAGGAAGTAGCCGAAAAGACGACCGCGCAGTACGAAGTCGCTCTCTAGGATGGCTACCGCGTTGGAAACAGTCGAGGAGCACCGTAGCCACGGCGGCATTCAAGGCGTCTATCGCCACGCTTCGGCCAGTACCGGCACCGACATGACGTTCTCGGTGTTTGTACCCGAACACGAAGAAGGCACGAAGCTGCCGGTCCTGTGGTTCCTTTCCGGGCTTACGTGCACCCACGCCAACGTCACCGACAAAGGCGAGTTTCGGGCTGCATGCGCCGAACATGGGATCGTCTTTATTGCGCCGGACACCTCACCGCGTGGCGAGAACGTGCCCGATGATGAAGCATACGATTTCGGCCAAGGGGCCGGGTTTTATGTCGACGCTACGCAGGACCCCTGGGCAGAGCATTTCCGCATGCGCAGCTATATCGAACAGGAGTTGCCGGAGCTGGTTGGCGGGCATTTCCCCATCGATATGAACCGTCAGAGCATCACGGGCCATTCGATGGGTGGTCACGGCGCACTGACCGTCGCACTCCGCAACGCGGACCGCTTTCGTTCGGTCAGTGCATTTTCGCCGATCGCAAGTCCCCTTGCATGTCCGTGGGGAGAAAAGGCAATCGGCGGATATCTCGGGGCGGATCGCCAGGCTTGGCGTGAATATGACGCCTGCGCACTGATAGAAGACGGTGCGAGATTGCCTGCCCTACTGGTGGATCAAGGCACAGGCGATGGTTTTTTAGAAGAGCAGCTCAAGACCGAACTGCTGATTGAAATCTGCGAAAAAGCCGGCATGCCCGCAAATATCCGGTTCCAGGATGGATACGATCATTCGTACTACTTCATTTCGACATTCATGGCCGAACACGTGGCCTGGCATGCGCGACATTTGAAACAGAGCGGCGCCGAGTAGCACTCCCCACGGCATAAAAGCTCTGCCGCGCCCGATGACTGTGGCTTTGCGGGATTTCCCTGCTAGACATGGCGCGATGGGATCTGTGGGAGGCATCATCGGAACGTTTGGCGGCGCGGCTGCCCTGGCACTGTTCGCCTGTGCGTCGCCGTCTCGTGCACAAGAGGCTGGCGAAGATATCCCGGCCTACAGCACCGCAACCGATTTGCCCTCTCCTGTCGCCGACCCCCTTGATGTCGACTTCAGTTCAGACCCAATTCTGGCACTTGGCTCGTCCTCTGCCGATCCGGGGCAGTTTCGCCGCATCGTAGTCGCAGCCGTTGAACAAAACGCTTCCAGTCGTGAAGCCGATGCCAACGTCGCCGTGGCGGCTGCACAACTTGACGAGGCGGAAGCCGGCCGGTTGCCCACCGGGGATGTAACGGTAAGTTCCTACCGGACGATCGCTCGTAATTTCAGCGACGACCCTTTTAACATCATCGAACGCTCGCGCGCGACGCGCCGTACCGATGTATTGGGCGAGGTCGAGTACGTGCTGCTCGACTTCGGCGCCACTTACTACGGTATCGCTGCGGCCCAGGCCCGTCTCACTGCCACCGGGCATGAGCGGGAAGCAGCGGTTTCTGGGACGATTACGCAGTTCGTGTCCGTCTGGTACGCCGTGTTCGCATATCAATCTCTGGTCAGACTGGGTGAGAGCTTCGTATCTTCGCAGGCCGACATACAGGATGCGGTCGAGCGCCGGATCGCACAGGGTGCATCCGCGCGCAGCGACCTCGCTCGCGTCGCTTCGCTAAGAGCGCAAGGCGAAATCCGTCTTGCGCAGTTTCGCCGCCAACTTGCGAGTGCGGAAGCGAGATTCGAAGAGCTCAGCGGAATCGCGCCGCCCGCGCGCCTTCTCCGGGCGCCGCAACTGGTCGATGGCATAATCAGCCGCGACTACGCTATCAACGCGGCCCAGGCGATACCCGAGGTGCGCAGTGCTGAAGCGCAGGCCAGAGCAGCTCAGTCGGAGGCGAAAGCGACCGAAGGCGCCAATCAACCGCGTGTGGCTGCACGTCTCGATGCCGGAAGGTATGGCGTCTACGAGAACGATGGCGATTACGACGTTCGCGGTAGCATCAACCTTCGCTACCGCCTGTTCGGCGGCGGAGGAAATGCGCGACTGAGTGCCGCTCGTGCACGGGCGGATGCAGCCGATGCCGCTGCAGATAGAGTGCGACAGGAGGCCGAACGCGACGCTGCAGTGACGTGGGCCGATGTGCGTGCGCTGGAAGACCAGCTGATCGCCCTAGATGCTGCTTATAAATCCTCGCGTCAGACGCGTGATGTCGTTGTCACGCGCTTCGGCGCGCTGCGCGGTTCGTTGTTCGATGTTACCGAAGCCGAAAGCGCATATCTTCAGGCCGCGGTGGCCTACATCGAGGGATTGTCCCAGCTCGATGCCGCTCGTTACCTGCTGCTTGCCCGTACCGGCCGGTTGCTGGAAGCCTTCGACGTGGACGATTTGGAGAACGGGGTGATGGTTGATGGCTGACGAACCAATGGTGCAGGTTCCCGGCAAGAGACTGGCCGACTGGCTCGCCGATCCGATCCGCGCCAACTGGCGTACATATTCCAAGGTCGCGTTGGCGGCGACTTTGATCAATCTGTTCGGTCTTGTCACAGCCCTCTTCACGATGACGGTTTATGACAGGGTTGTGCCGAACGCCGCGTTCTCTTCATTGGCGGCGTTGTCGATCGGGCTCGCCATCATCGTCATTTTCGACTTCGGCTTGAAGCTGCTGCGGGCGTATTTCGTCGATCACGCTGGCATGAATATCGACCGCGAAGTCGGCGAAAGGGTCTTTGGGCGCCTGATCGAAATGAGGCTCGAACTGCGCAAGGGGTCGACCGGCCAGCTTACCGGGCTCATGCGCGAACTGGAAACGATGCGTGATTTCTTCGCATCTGCCACTTTGGCGGCCGTTGTCGATGTGCCGTTCATCATTATCACCCTGATCGTGGTGGCATTGATTGGGGGCTGGGTCGTCCTGGTACCGGCAATCATGGTGCCGATCGTCATTCTCGTCGGCCTCTCGGCTCAACCTGCGCTGCAGCGGCTTTCTGCCCGCGCCATGGAGGAAGGGCTGCAGAAGCAGTCGGTACTGGTCGAAACGGTCGGCAGTATCGAGGCTGTCAAGACTGCGGGGGCGCGCCATCTGTTCGAACAGCGCTGGAACCGCGCGGTCGATGGGCATGCGCACGTGTCTTTGAGGCAGCGTCTGATTGCCTCCGTCGGCACAACCTTCGCCACATCTGCGGCGACCATCAGCTATGCGGGGGTGGTGATAGTGGGCGTGTTCGCCGTGGCCGACAATCGGCTGACGCTGGGTGGTCTGATCGCCTGCTCGATACTCGCTGGCAGGGCGATCGCTCCGTTGACGCAGATATCGCAGCTTGTTTCGCGAATAACCGCAACGCGGACCGCGTATCGCCAGGTGCGTGAGCTTATGGAGCGTCCGCCCGAAGGGCCGGATACAAATCCTATCGAACTGGCCAATCCGCTCGGCGCAATCGAATTGCGCAATGTCAGTTTCCAATATCCCGGTGCGGCGACAAAGGCGCTCGATGGAGTAAGCTTGGCGATAAAGCCGGGTGAACACGTGGCCCTCATCGGCCGCGTCGGCTCGGGCAAATCGACGCTCGCTCGGATGGTGCTCGGCCTTTATCCCCCGCAGGACGGCATGGTCCTGCTCGACGGCTTGGATATCGCTCAGCTTGATCCAAATTCCCTGCGTAAATCGGTATCTTCCGTGCTGCAGGAACCGTCGCTGTTTTCAGGCACAATCCGGGAAAATATTGCCTTGGGCAGACCCAAGGTCGATGACGAAGAAATGTTGAGGTCCGCCAGAATTTCAGGAACGGATCTTTTCGCAAGTCGAATTCCCCGGGGATACGACATGAGGCTCGTCGACAGAGGAGAAGGATTGTCCGGTGGGCAGCGGCAATCGATCGCCATCGCCCGCGCTCTTGCTGGCAAACCTCCGGTCCTGGTCATGGACGAGCCGACCAGTGCGATGGATGCCCAGACCGAAGCTGACCTGATAGACCGTTTGAAGGACGAACTTAAAGGTCGCACGTTGATCGCAGTCACTCATCGACAGCCGTTGCTGGCCCTCGTCGATCGAGTGATCATCGTCGCTGATGGCAAAATACGGGCCGACGGCCCGCGCGACGAAGTGTTGGCTCAACTGGCGCAGGGAAATCAGCAAACTCGCGCCGTGGAGAAAAAATCGTGACTGCGCGTGCTGGCGAATCTGGCTCGACCCATTCACCCGCCCCTGATGACGAGGTCGACCGTTCGATCGAGCCAAGTGATCGGGAAACTGAAGAATTGCAGGGTATCGAAAAGATCATCGAGGGTCTCGAACCTTCGGTGGTTTCCCGTATCCTCTTTTGGGGAATTCTCGGCTTCTTCGCCCTCCTGTTTTTGTGGGCAGCATTCGCCGAAATAGACCGCACCGTGCGCGGGCAGGGCAGGGTGATCTCGAGCAGCGAGCTGCAAGTCGTTTCCACCCTTGGGGGCGGTGTCGTCGAGGATATCTTTGTCAGGCAGGGGCAATCGGTGTCTGCAGGGCAGGAACTGCTTCGTCTTGACCCAACGGAAAGCGAGGCAAATCTCGGCAGTACATCCGCCACGGCAACGGCGCTGGAAATGAAGGTCGCAAGATTGCGCGCTGAAGTTTCTGGCGGGTCGCCTCGTTTCCCGGCGCCAGCGGACGAGGAAGCTGCGCGCCAGCGCGAGATCGAGCGTGCGTTGTTTGCGTCCCGCCAGGCCAATCTGGTCAGCGCCACCAGCGCAGCGCGCGCAGCGGTCGCCAGTGCCCGCCAATCAGTTGCGGAAGCCGAACGACGCGCGGATTCCTTGGCCAGCGCCGGTCGTGCGGCCAGGGACGAGGCAGAGATGCTGCGGCCACTGGTTGAAAGCGGCATCGAGCCCCGCCTCTCTCTTGTGCGGGCGGAAAGTCAGGCAACCAGCGCGGAAGCCGATTATTCCGGCGCTCTTGCTGCTATCGAACGGGCGCGGGCCAATGTCGCTGAAGCCGAGGCCAATTTGGCGCGGACGCTGCAGGATTGGCGCTCACGCGCGGGCGACGAACTCGCTGCAGCACAGGCCGAATTGGGCGCGAACGAAGCTACTTTACCTGCTTTGGAGGAACGCCGCGAACGAACGGCGGTTCGCGCCCCCGTTGCCGGAACTGTAAACCGCGTTCTGGTTACCACACGTGGGAGTGCGGTCGGATCGGGTCAGGAATTAGTTGAGATCGCACCATCGGATGATGCGCTTCTGGTGGAAGTGCGGATCCGTCCGCAAGATATTGCTACTGTCTATATCGGCCAGCCAGCGAAGGTTGGTATCACGGCCTATGATCAAGCGGTCTACGGCAGTTTCGACGGAAAAGTGGAATCGATCTCGCCAGATTCGATCGTCGATGAAAGAGACGGCGGAATATATTATCTGGTCCGCGTGCGGACGCAGGCCGAGGAAATTGAAACAACCCGCGGAGACCTTAGAATCGGAACCGGCATGGTCGCCGATGTCAGCCTGCTCGGGGATAAACGTACCGTGCTGGAGTATATCCTTACTCCGCTCAACCGCTTTTCCAGCAGAGTTTTCCGCGAATAGTGAAGTTCTCGGATAGCTTATCGTGCTTCAGGCGTTGAACGGGCATGATACTGGAAAACACGGTGCTGGATATCGCTGCGCGCGGCATCATTCTGTCTGCGGGAGCCATTGTTTGGGTCGTCATCCTGATCCGCATCAACGGTTTGCGATCCTTGTCCAAGATGACGAACTTCGATTTCGTCATGACCGTTGCCTTGGGCAGCTTGGTGGCTGGGGCGGCACAAGCCAGCAGTTGGAGCGGGTTCGCCCAGGCATCGGCCGGAATGCTCGGCCTGTTTCTGGTCCAGTTTATCGCTGCTTACATCCGCAAGACGTCGGATGTCGCAGAAGCGATCATGCAGAACGAGCCGGTCTTTCTGATGCGCAACGGCAAATTCCTGGAGGACGCGTTACGCAAAACCCGGGTGTCGAAAAGCGATCTGATCGCAAAACTGCGCGAGGCGAACGCGCTCGACCTTTCGTGCGTACGCGCGGTGGTTCTGGAAACCACGGGCGACGTTTCCGTACTGCACGGTGACGCTCTGGACGAAACCCTGATCGGGGATGTCCGGCGTCTCTAGCGCCGGTCCAGCCAGCGTGCAAAAGCCACGCCGCCCGTAATCAGAAACGGCACAAGCACGAAGCTGAGCGCCACCTTGGCGATGACTTGCCCGATGAGCAGATTGGTTATCTCGAATTGCCCGTAAAAGGCGAGCGTGATGAAGATGACCGAATCGATAGCTTGGCTGAGTGCGGAAGCAATTGCGCCGCGCATCATCAACGAGACGGTTGAGGTACTCTGCGATGAGCCGCGTAGACGCGAAAAAATCCAGACATTGAGTAGCAGCGATACGATGTAAGCCGCGGGCCCGGCCATCCATACGCGCCACAGTGTAGCATGGACGCGCTCGAAAGCTGCGAGGTCCTCGCCGCGAAACTCGACCATCTCTACTGAAGCAGGAAGATTCAGTACAAGTTGCATCAGTAGCGAAGCGATGAGCAGCGGAATGAAACCCCACCAAACGATCCTGTTGGCAAGCTTTTCGCCGTACAGCTGTGCGATGGTGCTCGATATCACGACCAGCAGCAGAAAGGCGAAGATGCCGGATTCCACGGCCAGTTCGGTCGGCCACAGCTGAACCTGCTTGTACGCGAGCACGCCCGCCAAGACGGTCATTCCCCCGTAGATCAGAGTGTAAACGAACAGGCCGAGCGGCATGGCGGCAGCGGCAGGCCGGTTTTCGTTGGCGGGTTCTGTCATGGATGGATCTCGTGGAATTCGGGGACGGCGTGGCCATCGGTGAGCAGTGAAAATTGACTAATGGGACGGTGCAAGCAAGACAGCGGCTAATTTCATCCGCAACTTGTAGCGTCCGAAGGGAAGCCGATGTCGCCCATCCTTATCAATATTATCGGCATTCTGGCGATTTTGCTGGTCGCATTCTTGCTGTCGACCGG
>Ga0310345_10005329_pt1 | contig 11459 bp, 16 predicted proteins | sample HC15DNA20500_MG_FD_204667 | JGI IMG/M metagenome (GOLD analysis project Ga0310345, IMG submission 204667) | Marine microbial communities from station ALOHA, North Pacific Subtropical Gyre - HC15-DNA-20-500_MG | ecosystem: Environmental > Aquatic > Marine > Oceanic | place: Pacific Ocean: North...
AAGGAAACTATACAAAATGTACAATTTGTTTAGGACCATTTGAAAATGATGAAATATTAACTATATTACCTTGTAATCATGGTTTCCACTCGGAGTGTATCAATAATTGGTTAAAAGATTATAGCTATAAATGTCCAATTTGTAGAAATGCAACGGGAAAAGGAAAACCAATAATTAATAATAGAAATAATTAATAATAGAAATAATAATATAGTTTAAATTAATTTATCATAAATTTATTATTTAACTGGAATTATTTTTTCTTACCTATATTATATAAATCAAAAATGGCTATTCAAAAATTTGCACAAGAATTTCTCAACGCATTAGAAAATAAATATATTGGTACTATTGTATCACTTTTCTTAGTATTGTATGGTGGTCTCGCAAGACCAGAACTTCCAAAATTTATTAAAGACTTACTCGCCAATGATCTTTTAAGAGTATTATATGTCTTTCTCTTAGCTTACTTAGCAGATAAAAACGTTCAAGTTGCATTAGTTTGCGCAGTTGTCTTCATGGTTCTTAACGGACTTTGGGCTGATTCTGAAGTAAAAGAAGCATTTGATAACCTTGAAATGGAAACTTATGGTGATGATGATAATGATGAAGTAGATGTAGACTCTCCACCAGATGATGAAGATACTTTTGAAGGATATGAAGATGTTGATGATGAAATAGATGAACTTTATGCAGATGATGATGAAGTAGATATAGAGTCTCCACCAGATGATGTTGACGCATAAATAATTTACTATATATAAATTTTATATACTTTCATATATATTTAGTTTAAACTAATAATCTATGAAATTATTCTCCTTCTATATCTATCTCTTTTTTTTTTGCTTCTACATTTACTTTTTTTTTACTTGGTAATATACAATATACACTATCATCTTGTAATAAATATCTAAATATAATAAATCCAAGCCCAGCAGTATATAAAGAAATTTTAGTACTTTTAGTTATGGTAAAAGTAGCACAAAAAATTAATATACCTTTCGCCCACGTATGTTTAAGAATATTTCTTAAACCTTCGCCAATTTGTTCTTCAATATATTTACAACCAACTAAATGAATTAAAAATATAAAAGCTAAAAAAATTTTGCTATTGTCTAGTGTTTTAAATAATTCTTCAAATTTGAATATTTTTACTAAATCCATATTAAACTATAAATTAATTATAGAAATTTAATTAAACTAAACTAATATATTTAAGAATTATTAATCATAAAAACATAAATATGGATGACACATATATGCCCCTACTTGAAGATAATTATAAAGAAGATATAGAAAATCCCCCTTTATTTACAAACTCTTTATTTATAGATAAAAGAGTATTAATTAATGATACATTCTTAATACAAATTTATAACTATTATTTTGGGGAAGGTTTTTGTTGTATTATTGTTGATAATTTATTCAATTTATTTGGTCTTTTATTTTTGATAATTTTTTCTATAATTATTTTAGAATGTATAGACTATGAAGTTTTATTTAATGAACATAAATTTGAAAATGCATTTAAATTATCAGGTATATTTCATGCAAATTGGTTTACAGTTATTTGTATAATAATAATGTGTTTTGTTTTTTTATATAAATTATTTAGATTTTTTAATAAAATCAAAAATACATTAGAAATTAAAAATTGGTATAATGATAATTTAGATATAGATGATTTTAAAATAAAATATATTAAATGGTCAAAAATAGTGAAAAAAGTAATTGATTTTTCCAATAAACAATCACTTGGAACAGATTTAACAAAATTGGATATATTAAATCGTATTATGAGAAAAAATAATTATTTTATTGCAATGATTGATCTTGATATATTAGATTTTGATATTTATATTCCCTTCTATGGAAATTATTCTTTTCTATCTAAATATTTAGAATGGAATTTAAGAAAATGTATATCAAACTACTTCTTTGATTCAAATTCACAAATAAAATCAATATTTATTAAATCAGCTAATAATCTACTTACACAAAATGAACGAATCATATTTACACAAGAATTACAACAACGTTTTAAAACTATGACTATTATTAATTTAGTTTGTTTACCTTTTATATTATTATTTCAAGTAACATATTTTTTCTTCAAATATGCTGAAGAATATCGTAGAGATCCTAACCAATTAGGTTTAAGACAATATTCTCATTATTCACGTTGGAAATTACGTGAATATAATGAATTACCTCATATATTTAACCAACGACTAAATATGAGTTATGAAGATGCTAATAAATATATTTCATATTTTTCAAGTAAAATAGTTGAAATGATAAAACAATTTGTTTTATATATTGCTGGATCATTATTTATATTTTTAACATTTATCAGTGTTTTAGATGAAGAAATATTATTTAATGATTTAATAGATGGTAGAAGTGTTCTTTTTTATATAGGAATATTAGGAGGTATAGTTGGTTTATGTAAATTAATAAAAAATAATGATAAAATAGTGTATAAACCAGACATATTATTAAAAAGAATTGCTATTTATACACATTACTTTCCTGAAAATTGGAAAAATAAAGAACAAGAATATGATACATATAAAGAATTTTCTAAATATTTCCAAGTAAGAATATATTCATTATTAGAAGAATTATTTAGTTTTGTAATATCTCCTTATATACTTTATTATAAAATTTCAAAAAATAGTGATAAAATTATTAATTTTTTTATAGATTATACAATTTATAGTCAAAATGCTGGACATATTTGTTCCTTTGCAAATATGTCTATAGATAGTAAGGTTTTAAATACAGAAAAAATAAAAAATTCAAAAATAAATTTTAACTTCAATTATAATGATGATAATGATAATGATAAAAATTATAAAAAAACTATATCTAAAAATAATTTGTCATTAATAAAAGAGGATAAAACCTGTGATAATAGTGTTGTATCATTAGGATTATCAATACTTGATTTAAATGATAGAATTGATAATAATAATGATAGAATTAATAATAATGAGACAATAAATGTATAATTACAATAGAAAACTTGATTTTTTTCTGTGTTTATTAATATAAAGAATATTATGAGTATAGATACAACAAGTGATTTTCTTGATTTATTAAATGAAGATATTAAGGAATCTCCGAGTTTTTTTGATTTACAATATCCATTTTCATTAAATTTCATAAATTATATAGTATTTTCATTAATTTTTATAGGAGGATATTTTTATGAGAAATTTGTAGCTCCATTATATAATAAAACTGATAATTATTCCAAAGAAATAATAGGAGACAATATCACTTATATAATATTAATTTCAACATTTATTTTTATTTTTGGTAATTATGCTAATACATTTTCATATAAAAAACCAATTAATATGGTGATATATATTATTTCATTTTTTGGAATATCAGCAGCTTATTTATTTTTTAAAAAAATGACTGGTATTGATAATTTATCACAAGATATATCTAAATTATTTAAAGGAAAAAAAGTTGGTACAATAGCATATATTAATATATCATTAATATGTACACTTATTTTTAGTGTATTAACATATGGAATATATTATTCTGTAAAAAATGATATTATTTTACCATATTTACTTTTATTATTTTTCATAGTAATTATTTTTGTTATTACACCAATATATGATAATTCAAGTATGTATGATGATGATGATGAAAATGATAAACAATTTATAACAAAAAAAATTATGATAGGTGTAGCCATTACTTTAAACATATTATGTAGATTTGATGGTATAATAAATTCTTTTATTGGTGGTTTATTGGGTGCTGTAATTGTAGGCGAAATTTCTTGGCAAAAAAAATAATTTAATAACTAAAATTTATTTATTATTAAATAATTAAATAATAAATAATAAATAAATTAATATGTCGCCAAATAAAAATACAAATATTTTATTGAATACAGATATAGATATGACCAAACAAAATCAAGAAGATGAAAATGAAGAACTTACTAATATTATAATACAATCAATTACAGATGAAAATTTAATACCAAATAATATTATTTCTATTTTACGAGATAAAGGTTTATCTGTAGTAAACATTCCTCGTGATGGTAATTGTATGTTTTCATCAGTTACAGAACATTTACCAGGAATGAATCATTTTACTTTGCGTAAAGCAATTGTTTGGTATCTAAAACATAAAAGTAATATTATTATAGAATATTTAGCTAAAACATATGAACAATTATTCCAAGATCAGGATGATAGTTTTAATAAAAATTGGAATGAATTTTTAAAATATATAGAAGGTGATGGAAATTGGGAAAAAATGCCTGCGGAATATATATTAAAAATAATAGCAGAGATGTATAATCTCGAAATACATGTTTATTCAACATTAAATAATTCAGAGCAAACAATTATTGGTTTTAGTTATGATTTTTTCAATTTGAGAAAAATATATTTAATTCATCTTGCTGAAATGCATTGGTGTTCAACTCAAGAAATTCAATATACTAATATAGAAAATGAAAACAAAGAATCAGAAAGTCCATCATATATTTCATAAACATACAAATTTCATCAACTTTTATAAATATATTATCTCTGTTGATTCTAGAGAATGTTATCACTAATATCAAGAATACTATCATATTTGAATCCATTTACAGCGAATGAAAATAATACAGATGATGAAAGTCAAGACTGTATTTCTTCTTCAGAGTTGAATATTTCTGTAGATAAACCAAATGATTTTATTTTTATTGAAAAAACTAATATTACCTCTGACAAAATTAAAATAAATGATGAATACATTACTAATAATGGTTTAGTTTTTGATAAAGAAACTAATACAACCAGTATTATTAATAAAGAAAATTTAATTTTAAAAGATGATTTAGTTTGTACAAATAAAATAACGGAAAATACTCTTGAAGATACTAAAAATTATATAACATCTCCATTAGATATAGATAATTCTGATAACTCCATATCTAACAATATACCATTATCAGTAAACGTAAATAACAAAAATACTATTTTGCCAGAAAAAAATGAGGAAACTATTAAAATAAATTCTGTAAAAAAAAAGAAAAAAAAAAGGGGGAAAAAAGAAAGAAAAAGAAAGGCAAGAAAAAAAAAAGACCGTAGAAAAAAAAATTTAAAGTAAAATACCACAAAAATCATGTCATGATCAAATATTCTAAAATTTAACAAAATATTTACACATATCATCGATAGTGTATTTACATTTAAAGTTTAATTCTTTTTGAGCAAGAGTTGGATCTGTAATAACTATAGCAGCATCCCCTTTTCTGCGACCAACAATTTCATAATTTATTTTTTTATCATTTACTTTTTCAACTGTTTTCAAAATTTCAAGAACAGATGTTCCTTTACCATTTCCTAAATTATAAACTTTATTTCCTGATAATTTATTAATTTTTTCCAAACCTAACATATGAGCATGTATTAAATCCATAATATGTATATAATCACGAACACAGGTTCCATCTTTTGTTTGATAATCTCCACCAAAAACTTTGAATATTTGGTTAGGATTCTCATAATATTTTTGTATTGCCGGAAATATATTTGAAGATTTTTTTTTTGGATTATCACTTATTAAACCAGTTATATGTGCTCCAGCAACATTAAAATAACGAAATATAATTGAAGTAAAATTTTTATTACTTGAGCAAATATCAGATAATATAATTTCATTGATATGTTTAGTTTGACCATAAATATTCATAGGTTTGAGCCTATTTGATTCTTTTATTGGTAAAGTTTCTGGTTCTCCATATATACAGGCCGTTGATGAAAATATTATTTTATTACAATTTACACATTCCATAACTTTTAACAAGTTAATGGTTCCAGCAACATTAACATCATAATATAAAATCGGTTTTTCAAATGACTCATTTGCTGATTTTAAAGCAGCAAAATGAACTACACAATAAATATCCTCTTTTTCAAAAATTTGTTTTAATTTTTGAAAATTTCTAATATCACATTCAATAAAATTAAGTTGTTGGCCAGTTATTTTATAAATCTGTTTAATAATAGATTTTTTTGAATTATCAAAATTATCAATTGCAATTATATTGTATTTTTTATTAATTGCTTCAACGCAAAAATGTGAACCAATATACCCTAATCCTCCTGTTACTAATAATTTTTTAGTCATTTTTACATAAAGTTCTATATATTAAATATATTTAAAGTTTTAAATCAATATTTTATATAAATGACAGATTGTACTATATGTTTGAAACAAATAAAAACAAATAAATCTAAAACTATTTTAAAAAATAAATATATTACAACTTGTCAATGTAATTATTATTACCATTGGAAATGTATTTCAAAATGGATTAAAATCAAAAAAATTTGTCCGATCTGTAAACGTTATATATATAAAAATCCATGGGATAAGTTCAAAAGTATCATTATAACTTCAAATGATTATATATTAAATATTTATGAATATAGAATTAATAGATATTTTCAAAATTTAATTGTAATATATGTAAAACATGTTTCTTTAATTATACAACCATTAACTTTCTTTTTAATTATATTTTTTTACATATTAATAATTCTCTTTATATTATTTAAATTAGATGAAATAGTAGAATTTTTTTCATTACAAGTGTAAGGAAATAAATTAAATAAAATTTATTATATATATATATTATCAATGAATTTTTGGAATTTATCTAATAATAATAATTCTAAAATGAATTGTACTCCTTCGAAAAATAATATGAATATTTGTCCCCGACAATCTAATAATGCGGATTCTTCTATTAATAAGCTAATTAATACATATTTATATGGTTTTTACGCATATTTAATCATATCAATGCATTTCAAAAAAAAAAATATATGCTTATTTGGTGTATCAAATATATTTCAAAGTTTATCAGATCAAAAAAAAAATTTAGCTCAAGAATTGATTGATTTTCAAAATTCAAAAAATGTGAATATTCAATATGAAAATATTAATGTAATAAAAACAGCATCTTGGTCTATAAGTCAAGCATTAAAAAATGCGATTGATTTTGAACAATCTATCAGTAAAGATTTAAATAATATATATAAAAATTTACAAACATTAAATAAAAATGATTTAAGTAATTTTATTCAAAAAATATTAATATCAAGTAATTCAGACTTATTAAAAGAATTAGAAAAATTACATACTCAATCTAAACGATGTGGAACTGGTGCAGGAGAATTTCTTTTTGATCAAAATTTATTGAAAAATAATTAAAAATAATTAAAATATAAGTTTATATAAAATATGCCGAAAGCATCCTGTGTATTATTAATAGATAAAATTAATAAATTATTTTTATCAGTTTCATTAAAAACAGATAAAACTGATTTTAATCTACCTGGTGGAAAAGTAGAAAAATCAGAAACTTTTAAACAAGCTGCTATTAGAGAGATGAAAGAAGAAACTGGATTAAATATAAAAGAAGAAAATTTGGCTATATTTCAAAAAGATATAGTAAAAAACTATTATGTTATAACATTTATAACAAATAAATGGTCTGGTAAAATTTATACACAAGAAAAAGGCATAGTTAAATGGTTACCTTATATTTACTTAACTAAATCAAAAACTTGGAAAAATGAAAATTCTAATTTATATATTAAATTAATGGAGGACGAACATTATATTTAATACCTCCCATTTTCAATTCATTTTGAGATAATTCTAAAATCAATTCACAAATATCTCCATTAATTTTTTCACGAAGAATTAGATAAATACTATCTCTTCTTTGAATATCTTTCATTAATAATTGCCGATAAAAAGAAAGAGAACTTTCATGAAAATTTTTTTTCATTGAAACATCTCTAATAAAAATGTACCTTTTATTTAGATAATTCATTTCTTCAATGAAGTTATTAGAATAACTTTTTATAACTTTCATTTATTTTTATTATCTTATAAACATAATCAATTTTTAATTTATAAAAAACAACATTTAAAATATCCTTTTTCATTTTCATCATGACTATCTAAATTTATTACTCTAGATTTTATTCCTTTTGTTTCAAGACTAAGTTCTCCGTTATCAATTTTTTCCTTAATTATTTTAGTTAAATTTTCAAATATATCCTCAATATTTCGTCCATCTTTTGCACTTGTTTCATAAAATGCACAAAAATTAAATTTTTTAGCTACTTGCTCACCTTCTAGTTTATTCACTTGACTAAAAGCAAGGACATCACTTTTATTACCTATTAAAACTTTAAATCTAATATTACTATCTACTTTATCTAATGTTCTAACCCATCTTGGAAGAGCATTATATGATAATCTATTTGAAATATCATAAACGACAAAAGCACCTATTGCATTTCTATAATATGATTGAACAATAGAATTGAATCTTTCCTGACCAGCAGTATCCCATAATTCTATTTTTATCTTTTTATTATCAATATTTACTATTTTGTAATTATATTCAACGCCTATAGTAATATCATTCGGCGATACAAAACGTTTATTGATATATCTTTCGATTAATGTTGATTTTCCTACTCCAGGATTACCAACCATAATAAATTTTAATGAATAATCATAATCATTCATCATTAATTTTATACTTTAACAACTTGTTTTTTTTTCAATTTTATATTTCAAACAAAAATAAAAATCATTCATAATATATCCAATCATGATTACAATGTGAACATACAACTATAATACTTAAATTAGTACATTGATAATAAGCATAACGTCCTTCTTTCTTACATTTAGGACATTTAATATCGAGATGAGGATATGTTGGATCATCATTAATATATTTATGGTTTATATAAGGTCGAGACTCTTCTTTTTTATATATCTTTTTTAAAATACAATATTGGATTCTTTCTTTTTGATAATCACAGCATTTACAATAATTAAATATTTTTCTTTGTTCGGGATCCTCTTTAATATAAAGATAATTATCACAATTTTGACAAAATTCCATTTATATTCTTAATTATAATAATATAAATTTCAATTTTTATTTACTTTCCTATAAATTTTGGAAATCATTGTTTGGTATATCAAATCTTTCTAAATTGAGTACCGGCTGTGCTGTTCTAAATTTTAATATGAATACAATAATTATTTGTAATATTGCTCCTGTAATATATGGAATCATTAATAATACTTTTTCTCCATTTAATACACATTGATATATAATAGTTAATATACATCCAATAGAATTCAAGATTAAAGTTTCCATTGCTAATGTACTCCTGATACTTGAATAATAAGTTTCAATAACTTGTGGAAACCATTGTAATATACTTAAAATAGACGCAAATATATACATAATATTTATTAATTTTTGAGAATGTGGAATAATAATACAAATAGTTCCAATACAAATTAACATAATCCAGCAGAAACAAAATGACAAAAAAATAAAATTATAATTTGCTCTTTGATGATCAATTACTACATCTTCTTCTGCTATTAGACGATTATAAAAACTAAATGATACATTATTTTGACGTCTAATATAATACATATAAAACATTAAATATATATACCAACAACCACAAATCAAAATTAATTGACTTACATCTAACCCAATTGTAAACATAGACATTTTATCAAAATTTAATAAAATAGAAGCATACATAGTAAAAAGGGTACTTAAACATCCCATTGAAAGAGTGTTTATATTAATTCCATTTACAGACGAGTTTATATAAATTTTATAATACTGAAAACTATATGACAAAATTGTTCCAATGATTAGTATAAGTCCTAACGTAATAGATATTCCTTCATTCATTTAAATTTATAATAATTATAATCCATTATTGTTAAATTCAATTGTAATTAAACATTTAAACATTTAATTTTATAAGATGAAAATGCTTGGTTGTATAAAAATATTTATTTTAACAATAACAATTTTTTTTATTGTAAATTATCTCATATTCGAAAATCTTGTTCCAAAAGAATTAATGTTAAATTATATTCTTGAAAAATTTGATTTAAAAATTCCGCATTTTCCTACAATTCCAAAAACAATTATTTTGGAAAATAATGATAAAATAAATCAATGGAAATTTACACATTTTAATCAAACTCATTATGAGACCATAAATGAAAAAAATTTACTCAAAAATGTAAAAATATTTAATGATAATTTAGAAAAAATACAGGGAGGAAATATAAATTTAATATATAATTGTATTGTTCTTATTTTTTCTTTTATACTTGGCATTTTTTTTAATGTTATTGGCGAAAGTGTTAGACTAATATATCCAATAGAAAGCACTAATCGTAAAATTGATATTCATATAATTAATTATGATAAATTTTCAGAATTAGTAAAAGAACGTTTTGATTTTATAAATGAAAGATTTGATAATATTAATCAACTTACTGAAATAATAAATCATCGTCTTGATTGCTTACAAACACGCTCTGATTTTTTACATGATTTAATTAAATCAGAAAACATTAATAATTCATCACCCTGATTTAATTTAAAGTATTTATTGTCCAAATTTCCTTCTTTTAATGAATAAGTTTTTTTAAAATCTTTAATCGCTTCTCCTACTACAACAGAAACTTGTTTATGAGAAAGTGTTATATTTATTTTACTTTCTTTTTTTAATTCTTCTTCTGACATTTCACAATCACTTAGAGGAAGATAATCTTCCTCTTCTTCTTCATCCTCTTCTTTTTCCTCTTTTTGTTGTTCTAGTACTTTTTTTTTATTCTCTTCCTTAGAATAAGGTTCACTTTGTATTAATGATAAAATATTACTAAAAACGCCACCCATTATTAGAATAATAATACTTTAATATAATTAGTATTAAAATTGTTATTTACATTTTAATATTAATTTCTATTTTTTTTTTTACAAAATAAAATTCTATAATGATGGATAAAATTCCCACTTTAATTTTTTGCATATCCCTCGCCATATAACATCTTGTTGATAAAGTTTTTCTCTACTCTTTAGAAGAGGAAAATATGATATATATTCATCTTCTCCTAATAATTCTAAAAATTTACGAATAACATATGAATAACTTAAGAAATTTTTTCTATTTTTTGGACAACATTCAGTAAATGGTTTTTGTATTTCTTTAAACATTAATCTCATACGCTCTTCTAATTCTCTACTAAGAACTGGTGGTGGTAATCCATTTAATTTATTAATTATATGATGAATATGTTCATAATATTTATTTAAATTTAATCTTTTAAGAATTTGCCTCATCTTAACATGATGTAATTTTGACATATCTTTAATTCTCTCTTTTTTTATTTCACATAATATTTGATCGTATACATCTTGCGAAATATTAGTCGATTCTTTTGCTTGAAATTGCGAAATCCCGTTCACCCAGTCGATGATAATTACCGACTTCATATATTCAGGTTTTAGAAAACTTTGTATATGATCTGGATTTCTCCAGCGGACCGACTGTATCTTAAGC
>Ga0310345_10005331_pt1 | contig 11456 bp, 40 predicted proteins | sample HC15DNA20500_MG_FD_204667 | JGI IMG/M metagenome (GOLD analysis project Ga0310345, IMG submission 204667) | Marine microbial communities from station ALOHA, North Pacific Subtropical Gyre - HC15-DNA-20-500_MG | ecosystem: Environmental > Aquatic > Marine > Oceanic | place: Pacific Ocean: North...
AAGGTAAGAGAGGATATAGATAACTATCCTACCGATTGGGAGATCAGTGAAGACAATTCTGATTGTTCAATTGAAGAGTATTCAGATGGTACTCCAACTGAGTGGGTACTCATAGTTGTAGATCACAATGGTATTCAATTAGCTAAGTATCTAGACGATTGGATGAAGAGACCAATGCTAGAAAGGAATGCAGAATTAGTAATGCGTTACAGAGATGGTCAAGTAGTCTTTAAAGTATTGTTGACTAAAGATCATATGTACACATTAGCATTAAACAATTGGTGTAGAGATCATGAAGGTAGACAACATGCGTTAAGTTGGCTTTACTTTACTATGCACTCATGGTGTATGACAAAGAAGTTTCGAACTATGACATGGATGGCTCTACAACCTAGAGAGAGATATGAACAGATAAACTTATTTATAAAGTATACAAATGACTTTTGTGTATCTGGTAAGCAAGATAAAGACTACTATATTAAGAAGCCTTTCTATGACAGATGGAAGAAAGAAGCTTTTGAAGAATGGGATGCATACAAACCAAAGAAAGTGAAGGTAAAGAAATGACAGATACTAAAAATGTAATCATAATGCTTATGACTGAACTGGACGATAAAGTTAAATCATATACACGTACAATGAACGAGAACAAGAGATCAATAACATATCTTGATATGGCATGGCTAGCTCATGGTATAATGGAAGACGCTAGTCACATACAGTTCAAGTGTTCTGAACTAGCAAAGAAGTTAGAAGGAGCGAAGGAAAGAGAATGAGTAAAGAATATAATGATGCTGTAGAAAAATATGGAGAACCTATCTGTCCTACATGCAATCAACCATGTTGGGACTTCTGGGGAACAGTAGTTTGTTTGAAATGTAATAAGGATGCAAAGTTTGATAAGAAAGGTAATATAGATCGTGACTCTTTAATTAGTAAAATTGCTAAGAACGTACATACAGATTAAAATGAGTGGATTAACATTTGAACAGATAAAGAGTTTGATTCAAACAGACTTCTTTGACATTGATCAAATCAAATCAATAAAGTCATGTCTGGAGAACAACATACCAATTGAACTAAAGTTAACTGATAGTCAACTTAAACAACTAGCTAACGTATCACAATTAGATGATTAGAATGACAGATGAGTATAAAAAGAAATCCAGACCAATGATTGGAAATGTTCTGCATTGTGATTTCTGTGGATCTAACTCTGTACAAAGTAAAGACATGAATGTAATAAATCATGTTGCAGTAGATAGAATAGACTACCAACCGAAGTTGGAAGTAAATGAAGAGTGTGAACAATGCTCAGATAACCTTTCAAATTCGTTTGAACGTAGAATGTTTATCTGTAATGAATGTAAGGACATTGTTTTCATTCCGTTGAAAAAAACAAGTCTTATAGATACAGTAGTTAGATAATTAGAATGACCAATGTAAAATGTCCTAAATGTAATCATGAATGGGAAGACAATTCTCTAACTCATGAAGACGAATTGGATGCACGAGTTGAAGAATGTAATGCTGACTCAGCAGAACAAGTAAACGATCTAGATTAGAATGCCTGCATTCATGACTGGTACTCGGAATATGGGTACCGAACTGTTTACACTACTGATTCCAGCAATAGTGTTTATGCTATTTACATTCATCTTCTGGCCAATGATGTTTTTTCTTTGTCTAGGTTTACTAGTTTGTGTATTAGCATTTGTATATTTAGAGAGATGGTATTGTAGAAAGCATAGTTGGATAAGGTATAAAGATAATGATAAATGGGTATATGAAAAGATATGAAGACCAAGAATGAACGATTTAATAAAACAGATCCAGAAGAACTAAAGTGTGAATGTGCTATGTGTGGAGTAGAGTTCTTAATGGATAAGGATCCACGATTAAGGATCAACTGTTGTAGAGCTTGTGTAAGTAGTGCAGCAGGTTCTGCTAATCTGAGTACTGTTGATGCTATGGTTAAAGAAAAGTTATGTGCTAAGTGTGGAGGTGTAGGTAACTTCTGTACTAAGATAGACAACAAGAGTGTATGTGGATTATGCCAAATGGAAATGTAATCGGAGGTGAATGATAATAATGATATGTGATAAATGTGGAGTCGATAAAGAAGCAGTAATGAAGAATGTATTGAAACTTGAACAAGGTATGAGAATACTCTTTGATGCACTAAAGACTGTTCCTATTGGTGGAACGGTTGCTCAATTGCAGCAGTGGTCTGCTAAAGTTATAGACAAGGTTAATGGAATAGAGAAATGACAAACGGTAAACATAGTCTACAATGGAAAGAAGTAGCACTTGAACTGGATGCACAACTTAGAGCTATACATGAACTAATTGGTCAACAGATAGTTAAGAATACTTTTGTACATGGTCTTGTACAAGAAGAGAAGGAAGATGAAGAGTAGAACTGAACAAATGATATATGAACTAATGGATTGCCCATGCCATCCAGAACCTATTGATTGGGAATGGTTTTGTAAGAACTCTCGATTGTTTGATAGAGTAGATACTTCTACTTCAGAAGATCTAGTAGAGAAGTATGGTTGTAAGATGAAACAATGTTATTACAATACATGGAAGGTTGATGTACCAGGTAAGTATACTTACTATGAAGGTTATGCTATTAGAGATGACTTACCTTTACGATTAGCTCATTCATGGTTAGTAGATGATGAAGGTAGAGTAATTGATCCTACACTAGCAGTTGGAGAAGATTATGCTAATCAGTATATAGGAATAGCAATGGATAGAACATGGTTGAATACAATTGCATTTAAGTTAAAACGTACTGGAGACTTTTTACCTCAATGGTACGAACAACATAAAGGAGGTGATTGAATGGGTTGGACAAAGATAGGAGAATGTGGTGTAGACAGTGGACAGATAATAGTAGTTGATCCTTGTTATGTTATTTCAGATGAGAGTGATCAAGATAAGTTTGCAGAGAGTAAGGATTACAATGATCTTGATGCTACTTATGATGAATTGTTACGAGCATACAACAAAGATAATGAGAACGCTAATACTATAGAGTTTAAAGGTGGTGTGGTAACACATACAGGATATGGAGATGGATGTTATGATGTCTTCATTAAGACAATCAAAGATGGACAGTGGGGAGAAAGAGTATCAGCATTGAAGATAGTGTTTATACCAAAAGGTGATGATTCTTATGATGATGACGAAGAAGAGGAGGACTAGTATATGAGCATGCCTCCTACATGGAACGATAGTTTTATGAGAGAAGATCACAAAGCTCTCTACATTGAGAAGTTTGGAGAGAAGATGCTTTACTGGTGGTGTCCTACTTGCAAAGCAGAAGAAGAGAATTGTTCAGATCCTAAATGTAATAAGAATCATTGTCCTGATTGTGAAGAAGCAAACTTAGAAGCTAAGAAACGTTTGCATAGAAATTGGAGCACTCCTAGTAAATGAATAAAAGAGATATTGAAGTTGCTTTAGAAAGAGCAGGTATAAGTCTAGGCATAGTAGCTTTTGCTTATGTAATCTGGTTTGGATTTTAAGTATTGACTAAGCTGGTTCGCAAGACCAGTCTTCTATCCAACAGATGTCCCTAGAAGGATAACGTGCATGCTCACACTACTTAATCACTTTAACTTGTACCTCCATGTTTAATAACTTTTTAGTTATCACGCGATTATAATGAGAGTAGCTTAATGAAACGAAAATGCATTAAATGCAATGAACAACTGGAGCTTGTCTTCCATGGAGACATAGTAAACCATTATAGATGCAATAACAGCGATTGTGATATAGAAGAGATGTCAGTTAATGTTAAAGGTAGAATGAAAGACTTCTTACGAATGTATGATCTATCAGAGTCGATTAAGACAACCAGCAAGGAGTTATAGGTGTCAAATCGTGATTCATTACGCCTTACGTTATTTTTTGTTTTCAGGACAATCTGTGCGTACATGCTTGAGTACTTCGTCAAAATTAGTAAACTTGCTCTTGCCACAAAAAATACAATGTGTTATTACATAAGCACTACTTTTTCTTTCAATCATTTATTACTATCAGGATAATGACATTTACATTGACATCCCATCATCTCTGCAATAACTTCATCGTCACAATGACCACATAGGATACAACATGCCATTCTATCTCTTACCTCCAAAGTATTCTTTAGCATAACCTGCCTCTAATAAAACTTTATTAATATTCTTCTCATTAACAATTAACTCCACCAATGGTCTTCCAAACTTTCCATCTCCATGATATATAATCTTTACTCTATTCTTATCTTCAGCTAGAAGTTCTTCTACTTTCATTTTACATTCTACAGCTACTCCACGCATGGAGGGATCTTTAGATCTTAACTCTGGGGTATCTATTCCATGCAATCTACATCTCTTTCTAATTGAGATATCAAAACCTAAATCAATATAGCAATCGACAGTATCACCATCAACTACTCTTAAAACTTTACCTGAGTATTCTTGCATACTTAAAGTAATTATAACTACTATTTAAGTTTTCTACTCTTCATGACATTCACATTTGCATCCTACAGCTTTTGATACTTCGATTGATACCTGCCAGTAGCATCCACATTGAGTGCAATGACCTTGATCATATTCTGTTACCATTACTAACACTCCAATCCCATTCTGTAACAATAGTTATAGAAACCATCTCTACTTGTATCTGTACTTGATGTAAAGTTATAAGGTAACTTCTTATCACTAGTACTAAAATCTATACCTAATTCACCAGAACTGATTCCAGCGAATCCTAATACTCCTACTAATACTATCATGGCAACTACTATTCCAAATTTATCTACGTTCATTCTATCACCTCCTTTTTAGTCAACTCTATATGTTTGTTATAACACCTCTCACAAACTTGAGAGTTATCATACCACTTTATCTCTTTATCGTCAAAGAGTTTACAACAAGTTGTACAATAGAATTTTGTCATCGGTACAACCCTCCAGGATCTTTCTTGTCAGAAGGATTATAACTTCCTTCTACAGCTTCACTAGTTAGAAAAGTTAACCAACTTTTAAATTGTTCAAACTCTACTTTCTTATGCAACATTGTTATTGCAGTTTCAATCTCTAAGAAATTAAGTTCTTCTTTTTCAATAGCATTAGTTAACGCCTTATCGAAATCGTCGAATAGAGTATTGATCTTTCCTTCACGGATGTGTTCAACAACATCTTCTACTTTATCTTTATCAGTCATTATCTTCTTCCTTTATTTGTTTCTGTTCTTCAGTATATGCTAGTGCCATTACTGTAGTTTTGGAAAATGTATCTCTATCATCCTGAGGTACACCACTTCGTCTACCAAAGGCTAACTCAAACCATCTCATTATGTTTATGTAATCTTTTGCATTTAAAGCTACTTCTTGACTCATCTATATCACTCTATTATTATAAACCTCTCTCTTGCTGGATTATTCCAACCTGTAATGCCATCTTCACCATACAATACTATTAAAGCATCAATATCGTTCTGAGTAACTTCCATTATATGGTTAGGTCTCATTAATACATCTAATTGTGGATTCATGATACTAGTTGAGTTTATAGCATTTAATGTTCTGTATTGGTGTTCTAATCCCATAGCATGACCAAACTCATGTTGGACTATCTTTGCTATAACTTGAACAGGAGTACCTATAGTTAACTCCTCTGGAGGAATTACTTTACTCTCTTCAAAGGTTTCACCTAATACTATAGTAGCATTTGTCTTCACATCCACAATTGTCCAAACAGTAATAAACGTATATCCGTGGAAGGAGTTTTCATAATGAGTTGCAGCCTGTCCTAAAATTCCACTTGGGGAGTATCCTTCAAACGTTATAAATACATTACATTCTTTAAATGCTGAAGTTACTTTACCAATATGATCTTCTCCCAAGTATAATCTATAACTCCAATTCCAATCACCTCTAGGAGAAGTCTCTATAAGTTTAATCTTCCATTCATTAATACCGTTAGTCGTATGTCTAAACCATTCTTCATCCCAGAATCTTTCTCTTACTTTTTCATCCTCTGGTTCCATAGTACATATTAATGGATTGGGAGTATTAAATTTATGACCTAACGTTTTATAGTAATATTGAAACTCTGGAGGTTTTGGAAGTGTATTAGTACCTTCAGCAGCAAAGATATGACCTATACTACCTAGAGCAATTAACGCAACTCCTATCATAATTGTAAGTATTATCCAGTCACTTAGTTTCATCTAATCTATCTAGATATAGCTCGTACTTAAGTATTATTGGAGAATAGCATGCAAATCAGTTATATATCTGTGGTTTCATACTATATGCATAGTGCAACAATATTCCTTCCCTCAAGTTGCTATAGAGATAATGTTAACTCTATCTTCAGGAGGAAAGTCACCTGAGAGGATGGTTAAGCTTACAGGACGTGCGATGCTTAGTATATTAAAATCATTAGAGGAGCTAATGTCAGATAACTTTATCTATAAACTACCAGATAGTTCGTTTCAACCTACCATGCAAGGTAGAACCTTTATAGAGGATTTAAACTCTGGAATGGCCTTTGTAGAGTTTACTCCTGAAGGAGTATTCGATCTTCGTTGGTAGTAGTAAGTTCTTAAGTTACTAGGGGATTCTAAGATCGTGGTTTTATAATTTATATACTGGTTACTTAATATATTATTATAGGTTTAAATTGTAAAGATGACACCAGAATCAGATTCCATATATCCTCGCTTGCAAAAAGAGGAATTCAAAAAAGTATCCTCCGGCAGTCTTCTAGACATTCGTAAGCAAAAGATACTAGATATATTAAGTGAAACCGATGAAGCAATTAGTACTCCAGAACTAAAGGATATGTTAACCAAGGAGAACATAGTAGTTAAGACTACTGATGACGTATTAAACATTTGCAATAAACTACATAAAGACGGTCAAATTGAAAGAGCGAAGAATGGCATTACCTATTATTGGAGGAAGATAGATTGAAGATACCACTTACGATTAGTATTGATGTTGAGATGGCAGAAACTCTAAAGAAGCGATTTGGTAAGGGTAAAGTTAGTAACTATGTTGTATCATTAGTTAATGCAGATATGGCTCAGATCGAAGGAACAGATGATGTAGATACCTATGCAAGACTAGTTGGCTTGTTAAGACAACAGTGGTTCCAGATAAACAATTGGACTCAATTTTATGAATACTTAGCTAAGATCGATAAGGATTGGGCAGTAGAAAAACATCCATACCATTATATGTATTCAAAGTTACAGGAGTTGAAGACAAATGATAAGATTAAAGATTTAGTTACTAAATGGTTACGAAATGCCAATTATGATGAACAAGAAATCAAGCAACTGGTTGGTTGATATGGGAGGAATAGATTTAGATGTTCTCAGAGACGGTAAGATACTTACACCAGACAATACTTTAGATTCAATGTTTCTGCTAGCACTAGAATTTTCTACTAAACTTGTAGCAGTAGAGGATTCTATGATGAAGAATAATCCAACGTTTGAAGAGATTCTACAAGTTGGAATTGGTGTATTACTTGATAGAATGAAAATAGTATCTGAAGATGATATCGATCAGTACGTTAAAACAGTTCTAGCATTAGTGCAACGACAAAACGATTCTGGTATGATGGATAAGAAGTTTGGTAAGAGTTCTATGAGAGGACAATTCGAGTTCTATAAATGATGCTATTGAAGATTAATCCAAGGGAAGAGACATATAGAATACAAGCAGCAGTAGGAGTAGGTGTGGTTAAGTTTCTTTGTGAAGAATGTGATAAGCAGGGAGGAATAATAACTATGGAAGATATAGCTGGACTTAATGTTTTAAAGTATGGAATTACTCTACCAAAACATATTCCAGCTAAGTATGCTGATGGTCTAATAAAAGATACTGTCCTTATAGTAATAAAGGTACTTATTGGAGCTATGACAGAACTTGGAATAGATAGATTTAACTCTTCATCTATGCATATGTTGACTGAAAAGTTTACTGAAGATAGATTATATGAAATAGTTAAAATGAGTGATAAATATGATGAAGAAATATAAGTACATGAATTCGTTTAGCGAAGAGATGCCATGTATAGGTGGCAATGGTTCTAAACCTGCTTTCGATTTACTTAAACATATGAGACCAGATGTAATTGTAAAGAGAGATCATACGATATATCAAGGACATGTAGCGTTTGCAGTTTATGCTATCAATAAAACAAAGATGAGAGAAGCTCTTAATACACTCCATGAGCAATACAATTGGATAGAAGGAGACGATGCAGACCATTGTCAAGAGATAGAGGTTGAGTTAAAGGTATGAGTTGTCCTACTAATACAGGTTGTAATAAATCTAAAGAAGATGAACTTTATGAATTAGCAAATCAAATTCGTAGTATATTTGTAGACTATCGTCATCTCGATGGACACATTAGATGTTGTTATGCTTTAGTAGTAGCAAGAACTATTGCTGCAGAGGAAGGTTATACAAAGATACAAAAAGAAATTGAAGATGTTCAAGACCTTTTCCCAAAGTCAGTTTATGACCAATGGGTACCTGCATTAAAAAGAGTACTAGAAAAAGTAAGGAGGGATAAGCCAAGTGATAGATGAAGATGCAATTTTCTTAGGTGAGAAGATAAAGAACTTTAGTAATAAAAGATTACTAACTCTTGTCAAGAATTTATGTGGTCATGAAGTGAAGTATGGATCAGGAACTTCTCTAACTTTAGATGACTTAACAATATTAGAGACTTGTATACTAATTATTAGACATCGTTCTAGTAGAGTATTTGGTTTTCCAGATCCACAATCTGCATCATACAGTCCAGGAGAAGCAAGAAGGATAACTAACATTACTGAGGATGATTGTTCATGACTGACAACTATTACAAAATCTATAAAACTAAAATTGACTTGCAAAACAGAATAGACTTTATCACTTCGATGATAAGAGAAAATAGAATAGATCACGCAAGATTAAAAAAGGAACTTAACGAACTATTATTAGAATTTGAAACACCAGTAGGACTTGAACACTAATGCCTTCCATGGATGATTGGGATGATCTAGGAACTCATTTAAAGTTTTTAGTTACTACTAAACATATAGGATCACGACAACGTATTATAATTGAAGTATTTAAAGACGAACAAGTTGAACATTGTGAGTATAATATTGTTTGGGATGTACCTTCTGATCTGTATGAAACAACTACGAGACTTCTAACAGATAAGCTTTTATCAATTCAGCCTGATAGAAGATACAAAGTAATGCATGACATTAAACTCAAAATGGAATCTCTCTTAGAGAAAGAGAACAAAAGATACAATAGAAAGAGAAACCTATGAGTAATAGTAATGAATCCAATTAAATTAGATACAGAGCAAATTAGATTAATCAATCTTTTCAATCATGTAACAAGAGGAATAGCTAAGGATGTTGTTAGAGATGAGAAGTTCGGTAGACTAATCTTTGTTGTTAACTCAGGACAGATGGGACTAGCTCTTGGTAGAGAAGGTATCTTTATCAAAAAGCTATACGAGAAAATTAAACAACCAATTGAACTAGTTGAGTTCGCTGACGATCCAGAACAGTTTTTAAAGAATATTCTTGCTTCTAATCTTTCTACTGAAGAGTATTCATCAGAATTTATTAAAGAACTAGACGATACACTTCAAGTTAAAGTTACTGTTAGTCCTTCAAAGAAAGGACAACTCATTGGAAGAGAAGGTCGTCATGCTGAAAGAGCGAGATTGTTAATGAGAAAGTATCATAGTATTGTAAAGATTAAAATAGATACTCCTGAAGAGTCAACTTTAAAATGGTAGATACTAGTTGTGCTTTTAGCAATTGTAGTAGTAAAGCAGAGTATGTTATTACTGACGCAATAAATAAAGAATGGAATGGAAAGAGAATATGTTTGTATCATTATCGATCAAGACAGTTATTAAAATATGACAATCCTAAAGATTAGAGTTATGGAGGTGAACAAATGAAAGAACATATGGAAGGAAAGTACTTTACGAAAGAAGGCCAACTAGTAGGTAAGGTTGAGGACTTTCAACCAGATGAATGGTTTGGAAAGGTTACTCTCTTTGGTTTAGAAGATTGTGCTGAATATGGCACTCTAGAACCAGAAGCCTGGGTTGCTTTACTCAATGGGATAAAATACCATGGCGAGTGGGATGGCAACAAGATAGTAGGCGTAGAGAAAAGAAATGGAGAATTGGAAACCAAGTTGAGACAATTGTTAACTGGTCAATAATGTTGATGGGTAAAAGGTTTAAATACCTTACCTGTTTAATAAAATTATGACAACACTAACAAGTAAACGTGGAACATCAACTATAAATGCACAAGGTTTAGTTTTTGGTAAGAAAAGTTCAGTAGTACCTAAGAACGAAACACTAACCACAAACCGTGGAACAGATATAGTTAAGACTAAAGATATTCCTAAAGTTTCAAAGATTGATCTTAAAGGTCAGACAATCACTGTTAATAGAGGAACAGGAGTAATAACCCTCTAGCCCTTTTTTTTTCCAAATTTAATTAAAGTTTTTAGTTCATGTCAAATAAAGTAAAAGTAGAGATTAACGATTCGACTACTTCATACAATAACAATATGTCAGTTACGTTAGAGTCAGATAAGGCTTCTATGGATACTTTAGTTAAGATTGCTAACGAGATGATTAAACATAAAAAAGAGAAACACAAACATGCAGCTCCGAAGTAAAGTCACACGACGATTAACTGAGTATGCAATCATTACTGGACTTATGAATGTAGTGTATCTTAATGTTTCTATTCCATGGATGTTATTGGTAATTCAAATTACAGAAGAACAATTCTGGACTTGGTTATGGCAAGGATTCTTAATAGATCTAGCTTGTGCTTATCCTGCAGGTAAGTTATTAATTTGGTTTGCTCCTAAGATAAAAAGATTGTGTAGTGCTGATTAATGGTAATGTATTGTGATAAGTGTGGAAAGCACTTTTCTTCTTGGGAAGAGAAAGAAGAACATGAAAAGAAAATACATGGTGGTCAACAATCAAAATTATTCTAATATGTTATGTAGATACTGTCTAACAGCTCATGTGGAAGAATACTCTCCAGGTAAGTGGAAGTGTTCACAGTGCGGTAGACTAAAGGTTTAAGTGCATCCCCAGTTTATTTTAACTAGTGGATGCCAAATCTAAGTGGAGTTATATTGCAGGTTTCTTTGATGGAGAAGGATCTATTATTACTTTCTCTAAACCAAGAGTAACAGCTGAAATAACTAATACAGATTATAGTATTCTTCATTGGATGCAAAAGCAAACCAATCTAGGAAAGATCTATAAGGCACATGAACAAGAACAACATGCTATCTTAGGAGGTCACGAACCTGCATGGAGATACAATATTTATAGACAAACTGAAGTTATTAAGTTCTTAACCACTATATATCCTTAC
>Ga0310345_10005334_pt1 | contig 11453 bp, 7 predicted proteins | sample HC15DNA20500_MG_FD_204667 | JGI IMG/M metagenome (GOLD analysis project Ga0310345, IMG submission 204667) | Marine microbial communities from station ALOHA, North Pacific Subtropical Gyre - HC15-DNA-20-500_MG | ecosystem: Environmental > Aquatic > Marine > Oceanic | place: Pacific Ocean: North...
AGCTGATTATAAGCAGAGGGAATTAGGATCAAAATATAGTTTTAAAGAGTAAGTTGCAATAACGTTCCGATAGCTTTTAATCTGTCAATCCGAATGTAGGCCGTACATTCGCTTGTTCACCATAGATAGATACGCAATCTGTAGCGTGCTCTATTGGACTATTCTGAACTGATCCGATTTTCAGAGTCGGTGATCTACGGAGAAGCTTATGCTACGTAATCCTCTTGGCACGTAAAAGCTGTACTGTATCTCTTGATTTCCGGCTGGTTGAGATTCTTAATCTTGATAACTCAGCAGTTTGCATTCCCCTGATTTTTCGATTACTGAGCCCAGAATATGGAGTGAGAACTGTTGACCGTTCCCATCTGTTACCGTTAGAACTGTTCCACTATATAGCTGGAACCCGTCGTAACTAGTTGGTTTCTTTTCAAAATTAATAGAGACAAATTCGAGGTCTTTGTCATTGTATTGTTGGGCCCACTTTCTGACACCAACTAGACATTTTTTATCCAGGTTTTCCCAGACAAAGTTGTCGGGGAAATGTGTTTCGGGGAAGGCGGGCAAAATCCAACCGAGATACTCTCCCTTAGTGACTCGTAGTTGGTGTAAGCGCTTCATCCGTTGAGCTAATGTTTCTTTATCGTCTTCGGTCTCTTTTTCGTGTTGATAATTGAGGGCTTCAACGATAGCTTTACCCAGCGCTTCTTTTGATTCCTTTGGGTTTGACCACTCTTGTTCATCGCAACCAAGCAATAAAAGGCACAAAACAAAAACGGAGCAACAAGATATGAATACTGTTACCGGCAGTTTAACATAGCGCCAGTTCTGGTTTTTTGCAAGGGGAACAACAGAAGCAGACATATTTAATTCAGGGCGAAGGTTGCGCAACTAGAAACCTATTTGTCACCCGGTTTCATTGCATCGATATAGCCAGTTTTGTCGAAGAATCTACCCGCAGACGGGGTGCGGCTCCACTGAGGACTTGCAAAGCTATCCACCAGTGCAGCGTCTGGCGCGGTTGAGTTGTAAGGATTATCTGGTTTGAGATGCACTACCCTATCTTTTGTCTTCAGTTTTGAGGACCATTCCTTTTTCAGGATCGTTAGCGCACAGTTGATCTTCCCTCCTTCTAGTGTTACCAACGAAAGTTCGGTGTCGGGCTTTAATTTTTGGTAACCTATCACAACGATTATTGCGGTAGGTTACAGCGGTCTTTTGACAAATCAACTACCGATGTCGATTTCAAACCTCTGTTCAGCCAAAAGAGTCATCACCCAATTTAATTACTATACAATGTTTGGCGTTGGTGTACCATCGAAAAATTCGATCTCGACGTTTGGTTGAAGTGAACCTGGACGTAACTCTACAGTGATAACTAGAGTCCTTTGAGCAAGTTCTCACCCTTGCCGGTGCGTCAAATATGGACGGTGGTTTCATTTGGACAAAGGAGCAAGTCGAGCATCAAATTCAAGCCTAAGACCAGACGTGGGAGTATTGAATCTAAATTGTGTTAGACAGAAGTAAACAACAGGGATATGCCTACCACAGGTTGGTGCATGAGTCGATATTTTGAGTCGTTCGTGCGTGAAATAATGCCAAATTGCATCGGCGATAAAAATTATACTTATCACGGGCATAAAGTTGCAGAAATGAAGATTTGGAAGTTGAGTGTCAATAGGCTGGACAAAGTTTGCGGATAAAGCTCCGAAATAGTGTTCACAATCACCTGCTTGAAATGCCGGAAATGTTTCATTAGGCTCGAAATGGAGACCTACTCTTTTTGGCGTACTTTCCAGAAGCGCTCAATTAAATTCCCGTTTGGCGAATTAGGTGGCAAAAACAGGAGTTCAATTCCTACAGCAGTTGCTAAATCCATCATAAAGTCACAAGGCCGATAGCAAGCATTGTCTATCACCGAGGTAAGGGAAAATGCTCTAAAATCAGCCACTAGCTGACAAAGCGGTTTTGCCACTGAAAATGCGTTGATATAGGTTATAGTTGCTTACGGTGACAAGTTGCCGAAAAGTGATATGCAAAGCAGCATAGAAAACCCAGAAAGGGTTGCATTACAACGTGGGCGGTGTCCACGAAAAGCACCTGGCCTTTGCCCTATTGGGTCTCTTCTAAACCAAGCTCAAGCTCTTTTCCCAGGAAGGCTGGTTGCTTTTCTGTGGAGGCTTTGACAGATATCGGTTCCACTTTGGGGTCGCTTCATTCCCAGGTTTTCTGGGAGAAACTAGCGGACTTGCGTGGGGCTACGCCGTCTGCTGGTCAGTTCTTCGATAGGCCCAATAGCTTCGTTGATACTCTTGGAGATCTTAACACCAATCTATCTAACTGTAAACACTCTCTTAATTTTTAATGTCGCATTAGCTGAAACTGATATTAAAAAGATTATGAATGATGGGTTCGCGTGGCGACTTCGGTGTTGAGACTATTGAGCCGAAAGACAAATTAACTGCAATCTGGGCACGGATCAAGTTTTAACGTTAGATAAATTGTTCAGAAACCACATTTTGCCTCTCGACGATCGACAGGGCTTTCTGCTGATATCGGGAGGCTTTGCCGATTGCCATTCATTTAGAGTACTTCATCACCGACTGCTGTTATTCTCTGAATCGGTATTTTCTCAGATATTAATCTTTTCTCAGGGTTGATAAGATCTTCCAAATGCTTCTTGGTCGATAAAAACTCCGGTGATAAGAACTGATCAGGTGTTCTTGGTCGTGGTACAGGAACTTCAACGATCTCCTGCAGGTAGCCGGGATTGGCTCCAAGCACCAAAATTCGATCTGCTACATATATCGCTTCTTCTAGATCGTGTGTAATGAACACGATGGTAATGTCGATACTGCGCCAGATCTGCAGAAGATAGGATTGCATTTGGGCTCTGGTTTGCGCGTCTAGGGCTCCAAATGGTTCGTCCATTAGTAGAATTCGCGGTTGGTTCGCTAACGCCCTAGCAATGGCAACCCGCTGTTTCATTCCCCCTGATAGTTGGTGTGGGTAGAGGTCAGCAAACTCGCTTAGACCAACTAACTCCAGCCAATCCATCGCCTCAGTGGCGGCTTTCCTTCGATTGGTCTTTGATATCATTAACCCAAACATGACATTCTTTTTTATGGTCAACCATGGAAATAGTGTATAGCTCTGGAATACCATCCCGCGATCTGAACCCGGCTTTTCAATTGGTTGTGAATCTAGCAGGATATTTCCAGACGTTTGTGTTTCCAAGCCCGCAATAATCCGAATGAGTGTTGATTTGCCACAACCTGAGGGACCAATTACACAAATAAACTCTCTACGATGAACGGAAAATGAAATATCATCTAAGGCAACTATCTCTTCTTCCCGATCTTCAAAGATTTTATCCAATGTCTCCACTTCTAACAAAACTGGGCGTTGTTTAATACGCTCGAACCTGCTACGAACCGCTTCTGATTGCTGTTTATAAAGATCTGATTCAATGTAATCTGGTGTCATAGTTCTCGTTCCTCCCAGACAAAGAGTTGGTTTCCAATCAATCCCAAAATCTGGTCTGTTAGAAATCCGATCAGACCGATGATGATAATTCCAGCGAAAACATTGTCATAGTTTCTATATTTGGCTTGTTGTGTAATAAATAGGCTGATGCCCGATTTAGCTCCGATAATTTCGGCAACAATCAAGTAAGTCCAAGCCCAACCGAGTAAGATGCGCATGTCACGGTATAACTCCGGTAAAATACCGGGTACTATGACACTCCTAATCAGTTTCAACCGATCCGCACCCAATGTTTGTGCAGTCTCGATTAAAGAGTTGTCAAACTGACGTGTTGTGTTGGCAATAACCAGTACCTGCTGAAAAAAGGTGCCAATGATGACAATCGAGATCTTTGGAGCATCGTTAATACCAAGAATGGCAACAGCCAGAGGGCCGAAGGCCGGTGCTGGCATGTAACGAACGAAATCGATAAACGGTTCGTTTAGGCGCGAAAAGAAGGAAAATGAGCCACACAAAATGCCAAGCGGAACACCAATGATCGAGGACATCATAAAGCCCCAAAAGATGACTTCAATACTGTCCCAGATACTTTGGTGTAGCCACTTATCACCTTTCCTTCTGGGGGGTGTCTTAAATGCGACATAGAAGGCTTTGCCGACTTCATGAGGTGCTGGAAGATAGCTTGGATTCACACGGCGACCAACTGCTTGTTGTCCTCCATCTACAGCAACACGCTGATTTTCTTGCTGAAAATCTTTTTTATTAACCCGGTCGTCTTCGCGGAAATAGGTGCCCCCGGCTTGTTGAATTAAGACCTGAGGATGCCATAGGAAAGGCAGATAACTAAATGCAGACCAGATCCCCAAAGGCAACACAAATGCCATCACAGATAGCCAGAAATTTGTCTTTTCTGAAAGCGGGAGTCTTATCGAGAACCAGTTCTGCATTTGTATCTGTGGTTCCAGAGCCAGCTTACTTCAAAGAATTTGTTAAAGAAGGGTCCAGATACTTACCACTGAATTCAGCTTTAGCATAAACACCATACTTAACGTTAAAGTTATCTCCAATCTGGCTAGAACCGTACACTGAAGAAAACCCCTCCCCCTGTTTAAAAAACTTTTTGGCTTCATCTAAGGTTAAAATGTAGGTTCCTTGGAAAATCTTCTCATACTCTTCCATACTGATCTGAACCCGAGCACTTAAAATCTCTAGCATCTCAACCTCATTTTTCGGGTCTTTCATATAATCCACAATTTTATACCATACTTTAACTATTGCCAACCAATCGTTGCGGTTTTTACCTAAACTCTCAGGAGTAACATAGAGCAGATCGTAGATCAGTCCTTTTGCATCCGCGCTGGTAAAAACCGGTTTTGAACCTGGGACTACTTTGAGCGCTTGACCTGAATTGGGTTGCCATGCCACTATAGCTGCCACATCACCGGATTCTAAGGCCTGTGCCGTTTGGTCAGTCGGATAATTGATCAGTTCCACGTCCGATTCTGTAAGACCATTTTCTTCCAGAGCTTGTAGCAATAGAAGATGACCAACAAAGCCAGTTTCTACACCGACCTTTTTTCCTTTGAGTTGACTAACTTTTGTAATCCCGGGTACCGCGACGACCATATCATTTCCATCGCTATAATCGTTGATAATGATGCCAACTCCTTTCTTTCCAGTAGCACCAGTCACCAAAGCATCCACGTTGGTCATACAGCAAGCATCAACTTGACCAGCAGCGAAAGCATCCATGGAAGGGACATATTCCAACCATTGGAATTCCACATCAACACCAACTTTCTTAAACCAATCTTTTTGTATTCCAATTTCCCAAGCAACCCAACCAGGCCAATCGCTATAAGCGATTTTCAACTTAGCGTCGCTGCTTGAGGTCAACAGACCTATAAGGACCAGGGCTGAAATCGAAAGACGTAAAAAGAGTATTCGGTTATGGTAGCTTAATAGTGGTATTTGCAAGCGTTTCATTTGTTTTGCATCCTTTTAAGAAGTACATAGGGGTAAAATAACATGCCACATTGGGCAAATTTAGCTTTTAGATCATCTGGAATAGATACCCGAATAACTAGCACTTAACATGACACAGCAAACGACCCCCAATTTTCAAGCCCAGACTAACAATCAGGCATATTATCGTTTACTCAACTGCAATATTTGTGTCGCGGTGTAACATAAATGTCGCACTATCCCTTTAACTTGAGGCGAAATGTCAAAATTATATCCATGTGACTGGTAGCGGCAGGGTTGCTTGGAAGGAACAAGTCCATTTTTGATCACTGGATCGCAAAGACAATTTTTACAATTCGGTATAGTGCACTCCTGTCAGCTAGGAACATTATATCACCAATCACAAAAATAGCCATCGGTTATCATCGATTATTGCATTATTAGTCCTGGCTTGGAGTCTAACCATTACCGTCCAGAAGTGATAGCCGAAGACAGATTCCCCAATTTGCTGACAAACCCAAAGGTTGATAAGGCAATTAGTTCCTCGAACCGGAAAATGGTAAGATGCAGAATAGCTGGCAAGATTTCTATATAGACAATGATCTCGCCAAGATTTTAACCTGAAAGAAGAAAGGTAGTTCATGTACTGCTATCAAGATGTTGATTTAGCAGATCAAACAGGTTTCGACCTTAACTCCTCTTTTGCCGATCTATAGTTAGCCCAAAATAAAAAGTCCGGGAATTTTTTATTGGACTACGTCGAAGAAGTAATTTCGTTCCCACCGATTGCCTGAGCATAGCTTTGTTTTCTGGTGATGATCGATTATAAAATTCCAGAATAGCACCTGTGAAATCGGAGAATTCTTCATCATAGGTATTGCTAATCAGATTCTTTTTCGGACCTTGCCAAAAGAGTTCGGTCAGGTTCAGATTTGGCGAATATGTCGGCAAAAACATTACCGAGATCCGAGATAACAGCAGCCAATTCTTTGCCGCTTTGTTTTTTCTGATATAGTCTTATGTGAATGGTTAGTACCTGAGCCTTGATCAGTGTAAACTTAGATTGCGTTTCCTTTAGATTGTTGGGTACTATCTCCGTTATGGTAGGGTTGGGTGTGTGTCTGTCTGATTGGAGATCTGATATCTCCTTGATTATGTTGGGAGGGCCACTAACAGTTAGAGGAGGGGATTAAAGTGTTCCATAGGGATTGGCTGCTGCCTGTTAGAGAACTTATCAAAGAGGCACCAGACTATGTGTTGTCCCTTCAAACGGCTCTTGAAAATATTGACTGTATCCTCTAATGGCTTAGTCGACGGATTGAGATCATGAGAACTAGAGAGGTGCAATAGTGACGGATCAGGATTCTCTCCAAAATCCGCCGTCGAAGAGAGTGTTTTGGAGACAGGCTTTCTTGAGGGAGTTGTTGTAGAAAATGGTGATGCGAATTAGGGCACAGGCTAAGCAGAATTTCCCCCGATTTTTAGTTGGGACAAGAGTGGCCGTTTGTAACTTATGGCCATTGCTCTTGTTGATAGTAACTTTTATGACCGTCGGTTGTGCGAAATTGATGCCCGATCCCCAATCGGATTTGGCTTTGGAGAGGGCCTTGACAGATGTGTCCTCCGACAAGGCACGGCGGGTGGAACGGACTCTGATCAGCAACGAAATTAACTGCATTGCTACCGATGCCGACAACGCATGGTTTGCGACCCCGGCCGGGGTGTCGCGTTGGCACATTAAGAGAGGAAGATGGTCACACTACACTAAAGAAGACGGGCTGGCAAACAACGCGGTGAACGCTGTCGCAATCGATGGTCAATGGGTTTGGTTCGCCACGGATGAAGGGGTCAGCCGATACGATCTGCGGACGGACGCTATCAAGACTTTCCGCAGTATTGATGGGTTGGCCAGTGACAAGGTGTCGTCCATCGCAGTGGACAGTAACTACGTATGGTTTGGCACGGATAATGGGCTGAACCGTTATGACAAAACCATTGACAGTTGGGCCGTGCGTACTCGCAAGGATGGACTGGTCAGTAAGAAAATTACAACGATTGCAGTCGAGTCTGAGTACGTATGGGTCGGCACAGGTGAGGAACCGCGCGATCCTAGAGATCGGCGCTCAGAATCTAAGTTCAAAGCAGGAGGAGTCAGCCGATATCACCGGGCCACCGATTCCTGGAACAACTATACCAAATCGGATGGTCTGATAGACACCGAGGTCTCCACCATTACGGTAGCGGAAGATAGCGTCTGGTTCGGCACCGAAAACGCCGGGGTCAGTCAATACAGCAAGGTGGATCAAACCTTCATCAAGACATATACCAAAACCGATCTGCTCAAAAGCAATATGATCACTTCTATCTACGCTGATGGATTCCAGATCTGGTTCGGTACGGCCAATGCGGGCGTTCATCGTTTCATCAAGCCAGTAAACACCTGGATCCACTACACCAAAAAGGATGGACTGGCCAGCGATCATGTAACCTGGATTACGGTGCAGGATAATGACGTCTGGTTTGGCAGTAAAGAGGACGGCGCCAGTCGCTTTGACAAAGTCAGCGGCGAATGGATGATCTATAGCCAGGCCGATTTTTTGGCTGACAACGATATCCGAGATATCGCTCGCGACGCGGACGGAAATCTCTGGATGGCAACGGTGGCGGGAATCTCTATTTACCGTCCTCAGACTCACAGTTGGGAAATCATCTCCAAAGAAGATGGACTGACCACGCCCTATATCATGTCGATGCATATTGAATCCCGATCAGATCTGGCTCTTTTACCAAAGAGCCAACTACGCGAAACCCCGGACAGCGAGGTGAGCCAGCCACGGGTGTGGATCGGTACCGACCGAGGGCTCGGCTCACGTTCCCTCAACGGTGGAGAATGGGCGTTTCATGTGCCATCTCCGGCACAACCCAACGGTATGTCTTTTGTAACGGCAATGGATGCGGAGAGAGGTGTGCTCTGGCTGGGGGCCAGTTCAGGGCCCGCCATGTATGACACGACATCTCAAAAATGGTCACAACTCACTGCACCGGATGGGCATCCAAACACCCTGGTGTCTTCGGTCCTTGCCGGAGATGAGGTGGTTTGGTTCGGCGGGTTAAGTGGCGTTTGGCAATACTCGATCGTGGATGGCAAAATGCACCATCAGGCCGAAGGGTTGCCCCATACCTATGTGAACGTGCTGTTGGAGAGCGGGGGAACGATTTGGGCCGGAACCCGGCGGGGGTTGGCAAGATACGACAACGACCGGAAACGTTGGATCCCTCTACCTTGCAACCAACAACTCCCCTCTCCTAATGTGACCGCACTCGCTTTTCGAGACGGTATTCTGTGGGTAGGAACACCTCACGGGCTGGGACGCTATTCGGTGGCTGAGGATTCTTGGCGCCTCGTCTCCAATATGCCCTATAACATTCGTGACATCCTGTGCGATTCAGGTCAAAGGCTTTGGTTAGCCACATCCGTTGGCCTGGTTGAGTACCATCTCCAAGACGAACAACAGGTGCGCCACCAATCTCTCCCCGTGCGTGAGCCGTTAGTCGAAGCCAAAGTGTCGCATATCGAATTCGATGGTGATTATATCTGGTTCAATAACTGGCTATCTTCATCCAACGGGTGCATTTTACGCTATCACCGGCTCTCTGCGACCTGGCGTCGTTTCACCCGGATGGACATTCTCCAATCGACTCAGAAAAAGTCCATGACCGAGGTCCGGTGGATCTTTGTAGATACCGACGCCGTATGGTTCACCACCGATTTAGGGATTCTCCGCTACGACAAAATGGGCGACACCTGGAAGCATTTCACCGTGGAAGACGGACTTGCAACCAACGATCTGGACCAGGTCGATGCCAGTTCGAACAGCCTCTGGGTCATCTCGATGATGGGGCCTGAATTGAGCCATTATGATAAAGTAACCGAAACCTGGAGCGTAATTGTGCCTAAAGAAGAAATCCTACTGGACCACATAAACTCGATGGGGGTCGATGGTCCAGAGGTCTGGTTTGGCTCCAGTCGCGGCCTGCACTATTACAATGAAGCTACAGGCGAATGGCGGAACTTAACGCCCAGGGATGGGATCGCAGGTAGAGGTGCCGAATGGATCACCATAGACGACGATTTCATCTGGATCGCGCGTTCAGAGTGGGATAGAGACAGTAACCGTGCCCTATCGCGATACGACAAGAAAGCGGGGAAATGGACCACATTCTCAACCAATGACGTACTGGTAGCGGACGATATTGAACGGATCATTGCCACAGACGACGATGTGTGGATTCTGTACCGCCCTTGGGATAATGCGGGAGTCACCCGGTTCGACAGGCACAGCGGAGAATGGACTACAATCAAATCGGGCCGTGGTGCCCCAGAACTGGCTACGGACAAAGATTACCTCTGGTTATCAGCCCCGATAGACGGACTCAAGCGATTTCATTTTGCCTCCGGCACCTGGACGTCGTTTCGAGATCGGAACGGTCTGCTACATAACCATACCAATGAACACGGGCTAGCTGTCGATAAAGATTATGTATGGGTCGGTACGTTCGGCGGGCTTTCTCGTTACGATAAACAGGAGGAATCCTGGACCTCCTTTACCGCCTTGCCAACCCTTGCCGGGCGAGCCATCCGAGCGGTGGATACAGACGAACGTTTTGTGTGGGTGGGCAGCGACAGTGGTATGTCTCGTTACGATAAAGTACTGGGTACCTGGAAAAATTATCGTCAGACCGGCGGCGAGCAGCAAATCAACACCCACGGTGGTCGCTGGCATTGGTGGGAGCGGGAATCGGAAGACACGATATCCGATAACGCAGTCAGTTCTATCGTGGTGGATGAGCAGTACGTCTGGGTTGGCACCCGCGACGGCGCCAACCGTTTTGATAAAATTGCCCACCGCTGGGATCAGTACAGAACCGAACACGGATTGCCAGCTAGGAATGTGACTTCCGTCAGTAGCGACGGCAATAATATCTGGGTCGGTACCAACGCCGGGATTGGCAAATATCCCCGAACGGCCGATGATCTCAACGCCTGGATTAGTTACACCTCCGGCACGGAGATCCAACCCTCCGCCGTGTCCAAGGAGTTTGCGGAGTCACTGGTTACCGATGAGGTCTGGAGTCTCGCCGCCAGCAAGAAAAATGTGTGGGTCGGCACGCGACGTGGTGTGAGCCAATACAACATCAGAAAGGATACCTGGAGAACCATTACGGCTGAAAATGGTCTGGCCAGCAATGAAATAAGTTGTATCGCCATTGACGGCGACCGGGTGTGGTTTGGCAGCGACCGTGGCATCACCCTTCACGATGAAAGGACAAAAAGTTGGATCACCTACACGATTCAAGATGGGCTGGCCAGCAACCAGGTTACTACTATCGGTGTGGATGGCGCTGAAGTGTGGATCGGTACATACGATTCGGGCGTTAGCCAGTTCAATCAGGAGACCAATCTCTGGACGACTTACACCCGAGAAGATGGTCCAGCCCATAATGGCATCCTGGCTATTGCTGTAGATGATCCATACGTCTGGTTCGGTACTTATCGCGGTTTGAGCCGTCTGGATAAACGCACCGGGATCTGGACGACCTTTACCGAATACCACGGACCGGAAGATCTTTGAACGTAACGGCAGCGAACTTCTGGTAGAAATGAAATTTCCTGTCTAATTGAGATTTTCATGAGCCTGATCACCGACAAACGGAATCGTTCGTTTTCTCGCTTTCTAGTTTTTTTTCTTTGCTTTTTTCTGGCTTTCCGCGCCCAAACGGAGGACGTATACAGTCTATTCGGCAAGCTCTTCCTGTCCGGGCGTGTCGAATACGATTTCACCAATCGACGTAACTTCCTGGCAGACATTGAAGAGGAACGGGTGAGACAGAACGATTTCGATTTCGACCGTCTGTTCCGCCGCGGGTTTCATAGCGTCATGGTCATCGAAGAAACATCGGGCAACGTCAAGAATATCCTTTCTTTAGGGGAGGTACCGACCACC
>Ga0310345_10005336_pt1 | contig 11451 bp, 15 predicted proteins | sample HC15DNA20500_MG_FD_204667 | JGI IMG/M metagenome (GOLD analysis project Ga0310345, IMG submission 204667) | Marine microbial communities from station ALOHA, North Pacific Subtropical Gyre - HC15-DNA-20-500_MG | ecosystem: Environmental > Aquatic > Marine > Oceanic | place: Pacific Ocean: North...
GCCATGTCCATCCTCGTTGCAGTGACATAAGGGGGTCACCGTTCCCCTGCGCCCACAATGGGCGAAAAATCTTAAACGAAACGTCCCTTTGTCTTCCCTTTGATCGCAACCCCATCTCGGGATTTAACAGAACCGCCCTTCTTGAAGTTCCTAGCCCCTCTACCGGAGATCCCTCCTTTTCCAGGGGTACGCATCAGCGGATCACCAAGAGACAAGTTGCCCTTGGGCGATGCTCCGGGTGCCTGTAGAAGCTGACCGCTCGCACCGCCCAGAGCGCCGCCCATACCCGAAAGGCCCTTACCCAATTCCCCGGCTGCTCTTGCGAGGGCCTCTTTCAATTCTTTTTCCTTTAGCTTCTTTTTCTCTTCCGGCGTCAGTTCCTTCGCCATGGGTAATCTCCTTAAACGATTCGTCCGCGACCGAAGCCACGCTTTGCTGCACCAACGCCACGAACCTTGCCGCCAGAGGCGTATCCAGATTTCTTAACGGAGCCGCCTTTGCTTTTCCTTTGACCACGCGCCTGCTTTCCCTTGGCACCACTAAGAAGAACCTTCTCGTCCTTATCCTCCTTAGAATTCCTCGCCCTCTCTGCCATCTGCATTCCGCGCAGTTGCTTTCCCTGCTGCCCGGTTCTCTTCTTAACTGCGGGCTCGGGCGCGGGCGTAGCTGCGGGCGTAGCCTTTTTTGCCTTAGCTTCTTCCTCGCTCTTGGTGTTGGCCCGAAGTTCTTTACGCATTCGAGACTTCTGACGCGCACCGCGCTTGCGATTGATTCCAGTATCGGGAGCGGAACTCTTGTATTTACGACTGGTCTTCTTCACTGCCTCAGGAGTCTTCTTGGGCGTTAGAGCTTCCGTTATCTTGGAAACAATGCCGTTACCCTTGATCTCCTTCGGCTTGTCGTCTGCACGGTCTGTGGTGTACTTCTTTCCGTTCCAAGTAAACTTTCCACCCGCACCCTGCTCCTTGCGTGCAGCAGCGAACGCCTGCTTGAAGGTATCCTTCGCTTTGCCGTTTGCTTTAGCGGCAGGCTTGGTGTCAACCTTTGCAGCAGAAACCGGCTTAACACCACGGCCACGCTTTTCCAGGGCCTCTCTTGCTCTCTTGGTAGGACCGGAAAGATCCCTTCTTCCGCTCTTTTCAAGATCGCGTCTTAGTCGATTGGAAGCTTCGTAAAAGGTTTCGGTGGGCTCATCGCCCTTTTTCTTATCCGCCTTCCTCTCGGCGCGTCTCTTCCTGTCTCCCTTAGGATCCATGCTACCCATCTTCGGTCCTTTCGATTCGTTCCATGATGTCGAGGAATTCTCGCTCTGCTAAAGCCAGCCCCTCGATCACGCCGACTCGATATCTGTAATCTGCATAGTCCTGAGCGGAACCTGTTGAAATGTCATCCGCTCGTTCGTTCATGACCTTACGGAGTGAATCCTTGTAGACTCCGCTCCAACTTTTAGCCACTGATTACTCCTTGGAGTCCTTCACTATCTTGGCTGCGACCTCGACCATCTTAGTCGCGGTACGAGCGCCTTCCGCTGCATCTCGCGCAGCGGATTCACGCTCCTTGAAAGTCAACCTCTTTGTATCCATCTCCTGCTTCACGACTTCCTTTGTAAGATCAACAGTGCTTTGAAGTTTCGATGATTCCCTCTGAGACTCAATTCGTTCTCTTTCAACAGCATCACGCATCTTGGCCTTCTCAAGATCTGCTGCGATCTTCGCTGCATCCGAAGAAGCCTTCTGTTCGATCTGCTCCTTCTTGAGTTCCAGTTCCCGCTCCTGCTGCTGAATGACCGGATCCTTCATCTTCTCCATCTGCTCCTGCATCTCCGCTTCGGCCACATCCTTGCCGAGTACTCTCTCGGCAGCTTCCGCAACCATTGCAGACAAGCGAACCTCAATGTCCTTCGGAAGCGGTTTATCCGGGGGCGGAAGCGGAGCGCCAAGCTCCTTCTCTATCTGCCTGCGATACACAAAAGAAATGTGCTCCATGACGTGCGAGGAAAGAGATCCCTCAATGGACTTCGCCTTTGGCGAACGCTCAACCATTTCTAGGATCTTCGGGTCTTCCGCTGCGGCCATGTGAACTTGAATGTGAGCTTCATGATCCTGCCAGATGTATGCCTTCACCGGCTCATCGTTCAGCATGTTCATGTTCTCCGAAACCGGATCCAGGGCCTTGATGTCATCCTCGGTCGGAACGATCTCCTCTGCATCCGGAATACCCAGAACCTCAAGCATCTGCCTATGCAGCAAGGACATCTCATAAAGCTGGGGAGCCGTACTCGCCAACTGGAGTGCCGCTTGGTACTGCATGATGCGCTGGGCCATGGTGGAAGAGTTCGGATCGTTTACGGGAATGACATCGATGCGCTCATCGAAGTCCTGCGCCTTTACAACCTCTGCCCCATCCACTTCCCACTCGTAATCTTCCGGAAGGTACTCATGAATGATTCCGGATAGGATCTTGAACTCCCTCTTCATTCCATAGTGAATGCGTGCCTGAATGGCATTCATCACCTTCATCGACCGTTCGATGATTGCCAGCGTCGTTCCGACAGGGGCCTGTTGATTCATGTCGGCCACCTTCATGTCGGTGATCGACGCAAACCTCCTGCCTTCCTCCACGATGTTCTGGAGCAATTGGTACAAGACGTTGGAAGGTTCCTTGTACGGTAGGAATGTTATGTTGTCCCGAATCGCTCCGCCGGGAACATCGACATCGCGAAACTCTCCGGGCATGATCGGAGAGTCGTCCCCCTTGATCCGTAGCCCCCGAGCCTTTAACCCGCCCGGTAGATTTGAGAGCGTTCCCGCATCGACAAGCTGTCGTAGTAGTGAGGTTGCTGATTTTGCAATTCCTCCAATCAAGTGAATCAAACCAAAGCCATAGAAGCCCAGCCCCGGTAGGTATTCGTAATGAACGAAGTGGTTCCGCTTTACCTTCAGTTCATCGTCTTCATCCCAGTTGCGACGAATCGAAAGAACCTTGCGTGAACCCCTATCAATCGTCACGACATAGGGAAGGGCAATGCCTGTAGGCTCACCGTCCTTCTCGTCTTCAAAGCCAGTCAGGTCCCAATCGGCATGAATCTCAAGGAGCGTGTAACGATCATCGTTCTGGTAAGACGGAGAGTCCCCCGTTAGGTCATCGTACTTCTCTTGGATATCACCGAGATCGTCGTAGCTTTCTTGGAGATCCACGTCCAGATAGAAGTCGGCTACTTGAAGTTTTCGTACCTCGTTCTTCGTCTTTCGCATTACATGCGAAATCCGATCTGCCATCTCCAGCGAAGGAGCGCCGTAGGAAACTACCAAGTCCTCTGCGGGTACGAACATCGAGCAGGGTCTTCCCAGATTGGGATCCCAGTACACCTTGCGGAAGGCACTTCCTGCCAAGGGCAGGTTGAAGAGCATCTTCTCGGTCTCGCTCCGATACTCATCCATGTCTTCGGTCAGGAGGTAATTCATGTACTCCCGAACCCGAATGCTCTGCTTCTCCCTGTCGTCATTAATCTTGCCAACGATCTTGGTTTTTACAGGACCGCCATTGGGAAAGATTTCACTAATGGTTTGCGACTGGAAACGAACAACGGCCTCGGTTAGCACGGGGTGAACCACTCCACACGCCCCGGGCCATGGGGTCGTGCGATCTTCGATCTTTAGTCCAAGCTGATCCAGCCCCTTGATGTAGGTTCTTTCCCAATCCTCACGAGAGTTCTTGTCTGACGCATAGTAGCCAACAAGCTCACTCGCCATTTCATTCAGGCATTTGTCGTCGCAGTACTCCGCTAGGTTCGAGTCAAACGGGATGTCGGTAGGAACCTCAATGACCGTTGCGTCTTCAAAGTCAATGAGCATTCCACCGTCTGCATCCGTCACGGCTTCATCGGCAACATCTACCTCAATGGGAACTTCCGTTTCCATTAGAAGTTTCTTTGCGATTTCACTCGTGAGTTCTTCCATTGCCATACTTAGAAGCCTCGCACGGAGCCCAATGGGCTTTCTTTCCTAGTAGTAGCTGACCGATTCCTTCGGTACGAAGTCATCGTCTTCATCTGTTTTCAGGGGAAGGAACCCTCCCTGCCTGAAACGAATCAATGCCTGTGTCGAAGAATCCACCAAGTCATCATGTGCCGCGGCTCCGGGGAAACCAGCGAACTGTTCGATCACTTCCTCTGCGAATCTCTTGCGCGGCACCCAGACAATTCCAGAGGAGAACATGTCGGCTACCGCATTAACCCGGGCTACCTTGTCGTTGCCGCGAGAGGGGCTGTACTCCGATACGGGTATCCCCATGGCTCTCAGTTCAAAGATCAGTGGGCTCCCCGCAGCTTTCGCCTCCACTATGAATGCATCGGGCTTCCACTCCTGATATTCATCGTAGGCACGCTTCTTGAGTTCTGGAAACTCCATTCGTTTCTGGAATGCATTGAGGAGGATGATGTTCGTACCCACCTCACCGGCTGCGCCGGATTCATGTGTGAACACACCCCATGTCGTGCAGGCTGAGTAGTCAGCCCGTTGCGTTTTGAGAAACGCTGTGTCCCATGACTGGATGATGAATTCGCACGGCGGGGGATCGCTTCGATCCCACGTTCTCCACCAGTCCCTCTTGATGATCGCCGCTTCGTCTGCCGTCGGATCTTGCTGGTATTGGGCAGACCATTTTGCAGCGGGGATCGCAGCCCGAATCTTCTCTAGCTCATCAATGGGCCAGTACTCGGGCCAAAGAGGGTTACCCGTATCCGGAAGTATCGCGGGGAACTCAATGACCTCCCACTCGTCACTTCCGTGTCGGTCAGCCATTGCTTGAATGAGTTGACCCGTCAGGTCCCTTTGGGACCAACGAGTCATCACCAAGCAGATAGCTCCTCCCGGCTGAAGACGCTGCCTTGGGCCAGACGTGTACCACTCGTAAACGCGATCAAAGACCGTGGCGTCTCCCATCTGCGCTTCTTGCTCTGAGTGGGGATCATCAATGATAAAGAGATCCGCGCCCTTGCCTGTAACGGCACCGCCGACACCAATGGCGAAGTACTCGCCACCGTGATTGGTGTTCCACCGGCCCGCTGCCTTGGAATCGGAGCGGAGGGAAACGCCGGGGAACACTTTGTTGAAATCCTCGGAATCAACCAGATTCCGAACCTTCCTCCCAAAGCCCACAGAGAGTTCAGCAGTGTGGGCTGTTTGAATGACCTTCTTGTCTGGGTACCTGCCCAAGAACCACGCGGGCAGGATGTACGAAGCAAACTCTGACTTGGTATGCCGAGGGGGCATGTTGATGATCAAACGCTTGAGATCACCCTTCACGATCCGCTCGAACGCTTCGGCCATGATCTTGTGATGACTGCCTTGGATGAAGGCAGGCCATACAAGCTCAACGAAGTTCAAGTAATCCTCGCGAGCCTTCTTCCTCGACCGAAGCTCATCTAGCCTGTCGAGGATATCGAGAAGGTCCCGCATTTCCTCCGGCGGAATCTTCCCGATACCCTGAACCCCGTTTAGGAGCCCGGGTAAGTTGACGGCATTTGCCATCAATTCCCCCAAACAAAAGCAGTGATGAGTCCCACCCCCTGGGCTACACCACTGCCAATTTAGATATACAATGACTTGACAACTTCGTCAACAGAAGTTCTTAGGGTTTCAGGAACATCTCCAAAGCCCAAGCGATAATTCCGGAAACAACCACAACGGCTGCTATCGCAGTGGCGATGCGGGTCTTCATCTTCTGGAAGTCCTCTCGGAGACGAGCTAGATCCTCGGACAAAGAATCGAGGATCATCCGGTAGTTCCTTAGATCGTGACGTATCTCCTTCACCTCACGTTCCAAAGTCCCCCATTCACGTTCGGTCGGCATGGTAAGCCCCCGGTATATCGTCTCGGCACTATATTGGTCGGCAAGGAAGAGGTGGATACTTGACCTAATGCATTAATGCATGTACGTTTAATGTACTAACGTACATTATAATGTATAACGTATATGTAATACAAACGTTTAACTACTAACGTTATACTCAAACGTCTATATTACAGACGTTTAAGGTAAATGACATTTAAGTCTCATTACTTGAATGGTACATGTACGTTAACTCTGGGTTTTCATTGAAAATCTCGTCCATTTCATTTTCAGAATGGAAAATGTCCCCCCAATTAATCGTTTCAAGCTCTTCCTTGAAACGATTCATGTCCCAATCCATGTCCAATGTGTGCATTGTCCCTAGAAGTACCCGCCGCTTTGCGGCGAGGCTACTTAATTCCACACCTCTGTCTCGAATGAATGCACGTTTCATAGATGCATAGCGGCCATATAGGTCCCTTTCGAGGTTTGAAAGCATAAATGCATACCTATCCATGCGATTCCACTCTCTTTTTCCCAAATTAACCCCCATACCCCCTGCGGGGGACCCATCACTCGATTTTTACTCATCGGGTGAGCATATTACAGCTATACGGAAGACAGACCCGCGCGTCACGTCACGGGGGGTGGGGGGTGTCGTCGCTGCGTTCCCATCCTTCTTACCAGCCGACAATCCGCTGCACGCGACGCTTTCGCGTGTATGCGTACACCGGAGTGCGTAAGCAGCAGATCGTCCCGCACGCGACAGTGTAGGCGTACACAGGACTACGTATCGCTTACACCGGAGTGCGTATCTACGCCTTCAAGTGTATCGGCTACGTGTTCCGGTGTAACGTCTAGCGGTTCTTCGACGTACACACTCAAGCGTTGCAAGAGTTCGCTTGCCAGTTCGTTCTCGTTCGCGGTTGAACGTTTGCCTTCGCGATCCACTGCATCGTCAAGCGCACCGCTTGCCTTTGCGAGTAGGGCTAACGCACTTATGCGTTCCGATGCTCGGGAGTCGGCGTTGTCCGCTTCTTCTCGAAGGCGTCGTAGAACGTAGGCTTTGCTTGCACTCGTAGAAGCCTCTGCCTTTGCCTTATACGCTGCCTTACGCTCTTCTAGTGAGGGTACGACGTGGGTCTTGTTTGCGAGACGTGACGCATTCTTGCGTAACGTCGCAGGGTTACTCTTATCTGCGTAACCCGCGTCGGTGTAGGCTTGGACCAATGTAGGTGCATCACCAGATGCAATCGCTTCGACGAAACGTTCTTGCTTCTGAGTCAGACGCCTACGCTTTTTCTTGTACCCCTTACTCATGACTGTGTAGCTTACCGCTTCGCGGCTTTATCCGCGCCGACTTTCTCGTGACGTATCTCAGTGTAGGACATACGCCACGGCGTGTTGTCACCGTACAGTGTCGCTTTAGTGTGACACTCAGTTGCGTACTCTATTCTGGGGCTACACAGTATTGCCTACCCCGCTAAGTGTATAGGAAACCTACACAATAATGCGATGCACCTCTAAGCGAACCAGTGGCCCAGGATGGCTCAGGATGGCTCTAAGTACCTGATTTATAAGGGTAAATGGCAGCAGGTCGCTATAACTGCCTATAAGAGTATGGAAGGGCTATTCTTTGGGGGTTCGACCGGCCCGCCAAACAGGCGGGCACCAGCCCTCCCGGGATCATGTCCGACGTGGTGGACCGCAGACCCAGTACCGCACCGGACACCGAGGTAACGACACTTAAACGCGTCGGGGGACGAAGGCGCAGCGGAAACGCGGCGTCTACCGTTAACGCGCAAGTGTGTCGCCCGCATGAACGCGAAACGGTCATGAGCGCAAACGCTGCGGTGCAGCGCACGCGAAGCGGGGATGCGCCCCGTCCGACTAGTGACAATCGTTTACGTAACGCCCACCACCAATGCACGGTCAAGCGTTACACGACCACGCGCCACGCAACTAACTCAACACAACGAAGTGCAGCCTAAACCGCTAGCGCGTTGTTCGCAGTTCTTGCGTAGGTCCGGCGACACTGGTTTAGAAGACAGCAGTAAACCGAAGGGAAGGTGTGTCAACTAATGACACTGGCAGACATATGCCAAGCAAGCCCTAGCCCCACTGGTTTATTGAATGCACGAATCGAACAACGCGAGAGACACAAGCATACGTCACGCACAAAGCACGCGGATAGGTGTTTCCAGTAGCGAGACCTTTGCTTCTCTTGCGTCTGTTCGATGCGTTAAATGGATACGCAGCGAGACCTGTTACGTATCTGTTTAATGCATCGAATAGACGATGCAATTACGTCACACAAAGTGTGCAACGAAAGAAGGACAGCATGGCTATATCAAGAAAGAACTTCAACGCACTCGCAAGGATCGTCAGCGATCACCGGAAGCTGTACGACGAATGCACCCACGTTCTGCACCTCGCGAATGCAATCGCGGACCACTGCGAGGAGGAGAACCCCAACTTCAAGCGGGACAGCTTCATGCAGGCGTGCGGGTACCACTTCGTTGACGGCGAAGGGTGGCGCGTACAAACGCACCGGGATCGCTAGGTCCGATGCACCGCAGGTGATGGGCGCGGGGCGCAGGCCCCGTGCAATTCGGACAGTAGAGCCAACGCATCGAACGCAACGCGCGTTCGATGCAATGAATGGTCAACGCACTGCGTTGGTTGTTCATTGCATCGGATGTTCCGATGTAAACAGCGCACGCAAAGACGTGCAAAGGAAAGAAACGAATGACTACGTTTGAAAAAGAAATGGCTACGACTACCGATTCGACCTTCGCGTTCCGACAGATGGAACTGCACGCAGAGAAAGACTTCTCCAAGTTCCGCGCTGCGTACAAGGAAATGCAAAAGGCAAACAAGACACGGCAACGAATCTATTCAATAGGCAACGTTGCGCGTGTTACTGGTGGAAGTCTTGAAGCACTCAAAAGAACGTTGCGAAGCAACGCTTAGAAAGGAAAGAGCAATGCATTCATGCGAATCATGCAACAGCAACCGCGTAACACTGCGCGACCATGGAACGCACTTCACTGTGAGGTGTAACGACTGCAAGAAGGTAGGCAAGAAGTTCGATGCACCGATGCCCGCGCAACTACCAAAGGATTCAGTTCCCCACTCGGTTCCGTGTCCAATTTGTGGAGTGGCCGTCCGGTGGGCCAACGACATCCCGCTTCGGTGGTTCTGCTGGGGTTCTAACGAGAAACCTCACGAGGAGGTGAGTCGGATATGTGCGACAGAAAGCCAGTGGGAAATCAGAGACGCCAGTGGCTACATAAATTACAAGGATGGGGGTAAAACATGAGCGAAAAGAAAACCGACGCGCCGCACGCACGGGCGGCGGACCCGGAAGGGATGAACGATGCTCGATCCGATCGGGCCAATTCGGCTTTGGAGGCATTCCAAGCCCCGCCCTTCCCCCGCACCGACTCCGCAGTGCCAGACCTCCTATGCGATCTCATGCATTGGTGTGACCGCAACCCCAACGAGGAATTCGACGTTGCTCTGACGCGGGCAAGGGCATACTACGTCGAAGAGACTGAGACAGGAGGATGAGTAATGGCATATCAAATTGAATTGACAAGCGACAACGTTAAAACGATTGCGTTCGTTGGCAATCGTTACGGGTGGAGTGATGCACTCACGAGCCTGGACGAAGGAACGAACGAACTGCAAGAGCATGAAGCGTGGGAGATTCGCGAAGCAATGGAGTCCGACACCGAAGGCGGGCACAGTTACTTCCCGATGCTCGGGCACACTTGCGGGAGTGGTGGGCAACTTGAAGGTTGCTTGTACTGCAAGCTTCAAGACTTTCTCGAAGAGATTGTTTAACAGCAACGCACGCAATGACGTGTAGGAAAGGAATGAACGCCCGTGTACGAATCAGATTGGAACGAGTGATAGACGCATTGAATGTACAGTGCATTCAATGCAATGAACGAATGAACGCACGCAAAGACGTGCAACGAAAGAAATGAAATGAAAACTTACGAAATACATTACGAAATTACGTTCTCTGAGTTCTATGAAGTTGAAGCCAACTCACTGAAAGAAGCAATCGAAAGCTTCAACATGAGCGAAGCAGGATGCGAAGCGGATCTCGATCCCGGGTCTGCCGACATGAAGGTGGTAACGGAAGAATGCAAAGAAGTTCTTCCCTACTGTTCTCTTTGCTTCAATGATTTCACAGGATGCGGAAACAACTCCTCCCCGCTAAAGGCTGGCGAGTGCTGCGACGACTGCAACACAAAGCTCGTTATACCGGCGCGGATAAAGCTTCTCACTGAACAGAACCAAGACATCTAGTAGCCCAACGCATCGAACGCTTAGGCGTTCGATGCAATGAATGCGTAACGAATTGTTACGTGTTCATTGCATCGGATGTACCGATGCAATTTCAAAACGAATGAAGCATTCAAAGTAATGCATGGAGTTCAATAGCTAATGGCAAATTCAATTTTTCAAACGAGTCCCGCAGACGCAGTAACGCGATCCGTTCACTGGCTTCGTGCCGGTCGAGCGGTCCTTTGGCTTGGCGGTTCGGGCATAGGCAAAAGCACAATGGTGCATCACGATCTTGCAATCGCACTGTCCAAGTTCCATAAGGGATTCAACGAAAAGAATCCTTTGAAAGTGGAAGCGGACATTCGCTGTGCCTATCGGGACGCAGTAGATATGCGCGGCATTCCGGTAGCGGACAGGGAAGCGGGAGTTACGCGGTGGCTGCAACCCGCAGAACTTCCGACAGAGGGACCGTGCATCATCTTCATTGATGAGATTGGTCAGGGATCGGTTCCCGTGCAGAACGCTTGCATGCAACTGGTTCTGGACCGAAGGCTCGGTAACTACGTTGTACCGGAGAACGTGTACATCATTGCCGCAAGCAATCGTGAAGAGGATGGTTCGTACATCCGAAAGATGAGTGCTGCGTTGCGGCAACGCTTTGCGGTGATTGAGATCACGCCGAACGCGCACCAGTTCCGACTGTGGGGTGTGGCGAACGGACTTGATCGTCGGATACTCGCAGCAACGGTGATGTTCTCTGAACTTGTCGAAGGATGGCAGGGTGAGGACGTAGAGGGACAGCAGTCAACTGCCAGAGAGTTGACCGCACTCGATGCAATCCTCAAGGACAAGAGCGTTGAGCAAACGCGAGCGAACATGCTTGGGTTTGCATGCGACGTTCTTGGAGAGGCGCATGGCTTGAAGGTTGCACCCTTCATTAGTGATTACGACGGGCACGTAAAGGTGCGCGACATAATCAAAGACCCCGAAGGTTGCAGGCTTCCCGAAGTAGACAAGTTCGACAATGCAATCTCGTTGACCATTGCGCTTGCGAGATTCGCAACGAAGGACACGGTCGAAAGTGTACTCAAGTACATCGACCGGATGGAAGACAAGTACCGAACGCTCTTTGCAACTAGCTTTGACGAACTGAACGAAGCTGCAAAGAACAATGCGTACATGCAACCCATCGCCAATGACTGGAAGAAGAAGAACGACGACCTGACCGGATGATGACCGGGAGTTCCGGTCAAGTTTCAAATTTACTTTCAATGTAAAGGAATCATAGATATGGCTTTTGACATCAAACCTTCAAAC
>Ga0310345_10005337_pt1 | contig 11449 bp, 20 predicted proteins | sample HC15DNA20500_MG_FD_204667 | JGI IMG/M metagenome (GOLD analysis project Ga0310345, IMG submission 204667) | Marine microbial communities from station ALOHA, North Pacific Subtropical Gyre - HC15-DNA-20-500_MG | ecosystem: Environmental > Aquatic > Marine > Oceanic | place: Pacific Ocean: North...
GTGGCTTTGATCCAACCGTAACCGGAGTAAGTCCTACTCAGTATCGTGACGTTCCTCCTCGTCTAACGCCGGACGACATTAGACGTACCATGCGCTTCCGTCGTCCACCTGACGAGGTGCGGGATGCGGTTTCCGAGACAGGAAAACCACTGACCGTAGCCGAAAAGGGAGTTCCCCCAACAGGAGGAAGCCCGAGCCCCACACCGACTGCCCAACGACCAGCAGCGGTCGAACAAGCCGTCGAGGAGACGTTCCCCTCAACGGGCGCAGCCGGTGTGGATGAGGTATTGTCGCGGATGAGGAGTTCAGTCGATCCAGAGAATTATCTGGTACCTGCAAATGTCTGGCTGCGTCAATTCTTGAAGACTATTGATGCAAAAACATTGACGGCGCTGAGAAGCATGGACAGCGATGCCCAGTTGACTCTTGTCGATAGGATGCTGCGTTTTGTTCCCGAGGGTGGACCTACGAGTGCAGACTATTGGCGACCGATGATGGCGCTGTACGCACAGATGCCCAGTGGACAAGCAGCAAAAATGGTGAAGAGGGGGCAGAAGACTGGGGAACGCCTTCTAAGGCCCAACCCGGCGTTAAAGCCAAGCGCCCTAGACCCGCGCCTGAAGCTCGAAGGCTTACCGACCGAAAGGGTTCTCGCGGCGTTCAGAGCTGGGCTGAATCCAAGAGAGTGGGATGTTGCGGCGAAGCAAATTCCTGTTCAGTTTGGGAGAGGGAAAGAGGGGGAGAAGCTAATAGAACGATTTAATGAACTTCCAACAGGAGATCGGAGAAAACAAGCGTCGATTGCGTACCAAGCTGCCCGACATCGGTTTGATGTACTCACTGAATTTATGGCCGAAATGACGGGTGTTAAATCTGCCAAACAGTTAACTCACCCGCAAATAAGACGAGTCGAGGGTGTCGCAGACCGAAATCTTAGCCGTGTAATTCGAGGTGCGGCCGGTGGAGTTCTACGGAAAGGTGAGGTGGAGGATCTTGAGAAGCTCACTAAACAGATCCAACAAGCCGCCCTCCAGTTGATGTTGCTTATTGGCGGCACGGCGGTTGCTCAACGCATGATGCCACCAGGAGAGATGAATGCCGCCGCTGGGTAGTCTGGGACGTCTCTTGAAACTCGGGGGCGGTCTTGGCGGGGCCGCCTACGGCGCTGCGACGGCCGAAGAGGACGAGAGTCCCACACTTCGCGCCTTGGGGTATGGCGCACTCGGCGGGGCGATGCTCCCGATGGGAGCGGAGGCGCTCCGTCGCGGCTATCAGGCGTCCGGGGTCGGCGGGGCGCTGACTGACTATACCTACTTCTCATTCCTCTCTTCTCCCGACACGATCCTTCGTGGAAACTTTGGGGCGGTCGGGGGTGCGATCCAGGCCGCGCTCGAAAAGGTCGGAGAGGGGATCGCCAAAGGGAACGCTGACGAGATTGCCAATGGCGGACGTATTCTCAAATCGCTGGTCACCGAGGGTCCGATAATCTGGGGGAAGGCGATCAAAGCGAATCCTGATGAGTTTCAAAAGATGTATCGGGACTACATGCCGAAGGATTTGGCCCGTCTTCAAGAGGTGGAGCAGTATACGGGCGGGAAAGGCATTGGCACGCTCTTCGGCGCGCCCGATATGGCGGCGGTCAATGCGATGCGCCGGGGAGGCTTCAGTACGGAGGATGCCGCCCGCTACACCCTGACAGGAAGTCCGCAAAGTGAGTATGGCCAGAATATCTTGGAATGGATTCAGAATCTCAAACGCAAAGGTGGACTAACAGGATTTACCGCTGTGCAAGCTGCCCCGTTTTCACGGGTGGGCATCATGGGGATGGAGAAGGGACTCCAGCGCATACCTGTGGTCGGGTCTTTTGCCAACCGCCTCGCAAAGACTGGAGCCACGCCGCTACAGCAAGGGATTCAGCAGGGCTTGGGGACTGGGGCTGGGCTCTTGGGGTATAAGAGCGAGGATTGGTTGGGGATGGACCCTCGCGTGTCACTCGTCTTGGGTCCCTTGGCAGGACCTGCCTTTCTCCCCTTCGTGGCAGGACGAGAGTTACGTCGCCAGCGGGAGCGTGGAACAGTCTCGCCGTTGGGTTTGGCGAGCGAACTGTTCAAAGAATCATCACCGCTGGGATTTCGCCCACTCGCCCTTGGCATGAACCTGCCGACTGAGATCCCGCGTCGGTTGATCCCAGCCGGGGTGGCCGACATTGCGGAGGCGCTCGATCCGGCCTTCGGGCGCGAGCGGGGACGTGCGACACTGGAGCAAGCGGCCCAACGCGGGGAACACAGAGGACCGACCGATCCAACGATAGCGGGATTCTTCGCCCGGCTTCCCGATGTGCGTCAGCAGTTGCCTGAGACCTTTGCGCCAGTCGATGTGTTCGGACGTCCTCGCTATGAGACGCCGCAAGTGCTTGATCAGGGACAACTGATGCGTGGCCTCTCACGGACGGTCTTTCCCTCGCGTGAGAGTGCCGCTCCCCCGGCCATGAATCAGCTCGACCCCTTGATGGCGCAGTTAGCCGAGTTAGGCATTACCCCTGGTCCTCCCAGTGCGCGTGTGACGCTCCCTGGTACTGATTTACCCCTGCAGCAGACCGCCGAGTCGGCGGCAGCGACACAGCGCGTGGGCGGGATTCCTCCACAGATTGCCGCGCAGATTGTGGCGCAGATTATGAGTCGGCCACAGATGCAAGCCCTCCCAGACGCCCAGCGAAACTTGATTGCGCGTCAGCTCATGGATCGGATACGTGGGCGCGTCCGACGGGCGCTTGGGTCGGCGAGACTCGCCACCGCGCTCGGCAGTGGCGCACAGCTTCCCTCTCTACTGAGGCAGCCATGACCGACGACAACGGCTGGAACGAGTATCAACGCCTGGTGCTCGCAGAACTCAAGCGTCTGGACACCAGCGTGCAATCTATTCGCACAGAGGTTGCGGAACTCCGCGTCTCCGTCGAGGTCCTCCGGACGCGAGCGGTGACGTGGGGGGCGTTGGGCGGCTTCCTGGTGTGGCTGACCACGATCCTGGGAACCCGCTTCTTTACACCCTAACCGCGCCACCAGACAGATCGAACGCCGCGCCATGCTGGAGGAAGGTCTGTCCCCGCACCTGGGCCTCCGCGAGGGTGCGTGTCGGGGTCCACGTCTGACTCGGATAGACCAGCGGCAGACTATGCTCAAAGACGGCATTGACGTGGTCCTCTAGTTGCCCAGCGGTGACGTAGCGGGCCATCCGCTCGCCGTTGGCGCGGATAAACCCAGCGGCCCCATCATAGAAGCCATGGCCGTCTTCAATGCGATCCTCGGGGCGATCGTGGCCTCCCGTGGGGGTTCCAAATCCGGTCTGTAGGCCGGAGATGATCGTGCCTCCCACGCCCCGGAAGTCCTGGACGGGGATCTGTTCCAGTGTGCGTTCATGTTCCGCTAGCGGCAATGACGGAGCCCCTCGGCGCATCGCCCGGAAGAGATCGTTGCGTTCCTGGAGGGCATTGCCGCCGTAGACATCGCCTAGTTCCCGGAAGGGCAGCGCGAAGTGACAGAGGTCGGCGACCAGTCGGGTGCTCTCTTCCAGATACTCCAGGAGCTTGGCGTGGTTCCCCCCGAGTGTTTGGGTGAAGAATTCCTGCGACAGACAGAAGGCAATCGGGGCTTTGTCGGCGGCAATCACCTGCTGGAAGACCTGGCGCACCCACGCGGGGTTCTTGAGCCCATCAAACGGCTGCTCGAAGATCGAGGGACGGTGCCCGGTGTTGAGACAGATGAGCACATGGGTCGTCGGGGCAATCTCGGGGAGGGAGAGGTACTCGTCAATCTTGACCTCGTCCCATGTCATGATCCGGTGGCTGGCAATCCAGTAGGCCGCATCACCGGGATACAACCACGCTGCTGTCGCCTGTCGCCAGGGATGGCGCAACCCATTCGCCACGGGCGGCTCAGGCATGACCTCCGGATCAGGCGTGACGGGTGTCTCAGGCGTCACCGTGGGATCGACCGGCGGGGGAAACACCACAGGTGGCGCGGGCGGGAGCCTGCGGCCCCAGAGGGACCGCACTATCGAGAGCAGACGCATCAGCCAAGACATCGGAGTCCTTTCAGTAAGGGGACGGTCCACGGGTCACCCGGTCGCGGATACGCCGGAGAAAGAGGACGCCCAAGGTGATCACCACGACGGCCGCAAACCCGACTGCGCATGGTATACTCGCTTGTCTGGTCCACCAGGGACGTTTCCCCTCCCAGGGGGACGTCCCGCTTTTTATGATGCCTAACACTGATCCTCCCATCTGGCGCTTTGCCCGTGTGTGTGTGATCTGTGGGACCCTGCTCGGCCTCCAACTGCTCACCGCGACAACCTACGATGTCGCCCTGGACGGCGAAGCAGGCACCCTCGCGGGGGTGGCGCTTACCGCCGCGCTGGTGGAGCGTCTGCGGCAGCGGTAGCGCGATTCTGAAACGCAATCAGCGCGTCAATCAGCGCCCGCGTCTCGGGCTCGGACTCGCGGATGAGGTCGGTCTCGACCGGGGTCGCCGTGGACCCCTGCGAGATCGTGAGTAACTGCGTCAAGAGCTGCATCGCTTCATCTTGCTTCTTCTGACCTTTCGTGACCGACCGTCGTTCCGTTGAGGTCACCGCCTGGATAATCAGCGGCACCAATTTCAAGCCTAGAAATGCCCACATCGTTCACATCCTTTCCGTTCGGGTTATCGGTCTCCTGGTCACAGGCCGCGCACCGCTGACGCCAGGGCGTTCCGTGGGCGCAGGCGAGCGCCCCGTCCGGCGTGCGATTAAGTTTCTGTCTCACCACTGATGCCCACAGGAGGGGCAGGTCTGATGCGTCACGACGGCCCGCGTATCGGCCCCGGTGCGATGGTCCCGCACCTGTTCGCGTGTCCAGCCCTCGTCCCGTGCGCGGAGGAGCAACGCCCGTCGCTCCGGCTCCGGCAGGGACGCCGCTTCCGCGTGATGCGACCACGACACCCCCTCGATCCGCGCCTCCACCGGGTAGGTTTTGGCCAGGTAGGTGGCCTTCGTCAGAGAACTGTAGCTCTTCCCGGTCAAGCTCAGGAATTGCGTGTAGGTTTCGCCCCACTCGGGATGGCTGTGGGCGTGCAGCAGCAGATCCCCCAGCGCCCAGAGGGAGGCGTTTGCCAGGGACTGGCACGTCTGGAGGGCTGCGCCCCACGCTTCCAACGAGACGTCGCGGTCAATGTGCGCACCCGTCTCTGTTAATTGAATACCGCGTGATAACGCGATGCTATGACTTACTTGGAGGGCGTCCGGCATCAGTCTCCCGTTGCATGATAAGCGCCGTTGCAAGGGCGCGAGGTTCCGTGGCGTAGTGGTCAAGGGTCCGCAGCAAGAGGATTACGTCGTCCACGGTGCGGAGAATCACGACGGGCGTCCCGGTCCACTCGAAATGCCACTCGGTCTGCGCGGGATTGAGCCGTCCTTTTGCGCCCTTGATTTCACAGAGGATCGTGAACGACTGATAGCCGACGCAGAGGTCGGGCACCCCTTTCCCCACCGCCGCCGTGGAAAAAACGCGCACGCCGGGATGTTGCCGGAGCGCCTTGACAATGGCCCGATGATTGTCGTCGATCCGTTTGGGGCTCATTTCTGCACCTCGACCACGCCGTCAGCACCCAGCTCTGCGTCAACAGGGACCAGGGTCACCAACCGCCCATGAATCTGCCCGTGATGACACGCGCTGCACACCAGCAGGGTGTTCTGCGTGGAGGTTGCGCCCCCTTGGCTCCGAAACCGGAGATGGTGTAGCTCGGCCCTGACGGCCCCACAGAAGACGATCCCACAGACTCGGCATCGAGGGTCGCGTTTCACGACCGCCTCGCGCACAGCGGCTGTGAGACGCCTCTGGCGGCGTGTCTCGCGCCGTCGCTCCACGGCGCGGGACTCTGGTTTTGGAAAGCGCATCAAATGGAGGGAGAGGATTAAGGAGCAGGGCATGGCGTCCCTGTCGGCAGCTCCGTGCGCACAATCAACACACGGTCTACCAAAAAACCCCATCCCTCCATTTCAGGCGCGTCCCCGCCGGGTCCAGGAAAGACCGTGCCCTCGCCGCGCTTCCAGGACCGGGTTCGTCAGAAAACACGCACACCGGCCCACGCGCAGAATCGGGTCGCCCTGTTTCGTCAGACCGGGGTGATCCTGCCAGCCGGTATCGTGACACGTCAGACAGCTATAGGTCGGCAGCCAGATGTCGTCAGACTTCCACGGGTGTGTGTCGGGCAGCGTCCGGCCCACGTAGCTTTCGTAGTGTTTGACGAATTTGTCGCGGGCCGCACGGGTATGCGTCCGCTCGTCCTCGTCTGGTGCGACCGACGCTGGCAGGGCGCGTGTCGCGTCGTCCTTCAAGCGGGCGCACGCGATTTGGTCAGCCCGTCGATACCACGTCCCCGCGTCTTGGAGGTAGGTGCCCTCCTCCCGCTGCAGGGCCTGCGCGGCCTCGACGACGGCTGAAATCGGAAGATCGGAGAGCGTCTGATAGAAGGCCTCTTGCTTAATGTCGTCGACGAGCCCCCCCTTCGTGGCAGCGAGCGCGTTAAACGCCTGCAGGAATTGTTCGGGTGCGTCACGGGTCAGTGGGTAGGTCATTTTTTATGCCTTTTGAGGAAGCGATGCGAAGCCGCAATCAGCCCTTGCGTTTGCGTCGAGGTCGCCGCCACCGGAGCGAGATCCTCCACTTCGTCGAGGAAGTGGCGCTGCCCCAGCCACGTTTTGGGATACGGGATATACCGTTGTGCTGTGCCCTTGGCTGACCAATAGCGGGTCCACCGCTGGAGGCCCGCCAGAATACAGCCCCAGAGTTCGGTGTCGGAGTCCACGTTGTGCGTGAGCCACCAGGCGTAGGCGTTTGCTTTCGCCTTGCGTTGAGGATACGCCTTCCAAAACGTCAAAAACCGTTCGCTGTACGTACTCTTAAACATACTACTACTACTACTACTACTCTCTCTCACTGTCTCAGCGTGGCGGTCCCTCTCTGGCTCCACCAGCGCCAGGGCACGCTGTGATGGCCGCAGTTCTGCGTCACCCCTGGCCGCACGATTGCGGCTCTCTTCCGTTTCCACTAATTGCAGCTCACGGGGACCACGTTCAGCCGCCCGCGCATCGGTATTCTCGACAATCCGGAGCGCCCCAATCCCACGCAACTCGGCGGTATACCGATCGACGCTGTCCACCGAAATCCCGAGGTCAGCCGCCAGTTCCGCACGGCTGGGATTGGCGATCCGCTGGTCCGCGTATTCCGCTTTCAACCTCGCCCAAAAAATTTTGGACGAATCTTTGATCCCCGTCGCCTTCACAATCCAGAGGGGGAGGGACACGCACGGGCCGCGTTCACTTCGCACGTGTCGTCTCCTTGTGCGTGACCACGGTGTATTTATGCGTGACGGTGACGCCCGGCAGGTCACAGAGATCACCCTGCTCCTGGGCGGTTGTCCGGAGGTAGCTCAGATTCACAGTCAGCGCCTCCAGATCGACCTCTCCGTTGGCCACGGCCTGGACCAGGGCCAATTTGTCGCTCACCACAGGCACGACGGTCCTGCGCGTATGATAGCCCTCCGGCTCGGTCGCAAGCTCGCTGTAGGCTACGAGAGCCGTCGTCGCGGGTGTCTCAAGAGCGGCCCTGGCATCCGCTTGCGCCACTGCCGCACGCTGATGGTCGTAGGCCACGATCAGATCGTTCAGCACCTCTTCGAGTGGGCGTGCCTTGTTGATCCATTTTTTCTCTTGCTCAAGTACGCTTTTGCGCGTGGCGTTCGCCGCCCTTTTGATTTCGCGGAAGCTGTCTTCGAGGTCGAGCCGAATCGACCGAATCAATGCCAAGGCTCCGACCGCACGCCGATACTGATCGTGGGTGTCGAGTGGGGTGCGTCCCCATTTTTCGTTGAGATACGTGCCAGTAAACATCGTCAGCTGTGTCTGTATTGCACGGCTGACAGGTGCGTCGGTTGTCATGCAGCCTCCTTGGCTTGACGCAGAAGTTCTCGGGCGCAGATAAAGTCGCGGGGGTCGTCACGGAGCACGGCCCGATAGCTGCCGTCCTTCGCTAGATACACGTTCAGACGCTGGACGCTCGTCGCGGTGCGCGGGAAGAGCCCGAGAGCGTACAAGGCAAGCTGGACTGGATGCTGATCGTCCGGCTGGCCTGTCTTGATATCACAGACCGTGATCTTGCCACGGAGCGAACCGGCTCGGTCGGTGATGCCATGATAGCCAAGGGGAATCTCATCACTCGCCAGCACTTCAAATACATGTTCGAGGTGCGACCACGAGGGAGAAAACGCATAGCTGAACCGCTTCCAGGCTGTGGCGAACCCAGCAATCTCGTCGTCTGGCTCTGGACAGAGTTCGCCAGAATCATGCAAGTAGGTCCACTCGTGGAGCCTCACGCCCGCAGACATGAGCTCAGGCCTCTTTTTTAGTATTTCAGGGAGGGGCCAGCGCTGCCTCAGTAATTTTCCCACTGACCAGGAGGTGACCCAGGCCCGATGATGTTTGCTCATGCGTCACCATCGAGGGCGAGTTCGAGTTCGACCACAGTCGGATACTTCCCACGTTGTTCAATTGTTGTAGTCACAGCCAGATTATTCGCTTTGGCGTGATCAGCGCGATCAGCGATGCCATCATCGAAGGTACTGCCGTTGCGACCGTCACTAAACTCCAGCGCGTAGAGAGTCCAGGCGTTCCCGTCTTTTTCGCCTTGCTTCGCTACCCGATACTTTGTGACATAGAGCTTGTCTGGGTGCGTCGTACCTGTCGGCGCGGGTGGCGGCGTGCGAGGGGTCTCGGTGCGCACACGGTCCAGGTTGGAACTGTGCTCAACGTCCCCAGGAACCGGGTTCGCTGCTCCGTTTCTTTCCCAAGTTGGTAGCAAGAACGCCTTTAATAGGTAGTATTTTACAGATTGAGTACATGCCTTCCCACATCCAAAGTCCCTCGAATCAGCGGCGTGCGAGGCCCACTCAGACGTAATAATTTCACCGCTCTCACCGTCATGGATGTGGAATTTCATTTTCAGCGTCGTAAACTGACCGTCTTTCACGATATCTGTAATCTCTGGAATGATCATGATCTGGCGCGACGAGAGTTCTCCACGCAACGCTTCCAGGATCTGGTGCTCTTCGACGTAACTGAACGAGAAGTTTCCCATCTCGGCCACGGCGGTTTTCTCAAGGCGGTCTACAGCGCCCATAACTGCGGCGAGCTTACTGACGAGACTTGTGGGCTTGCTGGTGCGGGGCCGCTTGGGGGCAGGCGTAGTGGTATCTGTAGCCATGTTTCCTCCTAGGAAAAAAGAATTCGAGCCTTCAACACTTACGTGTTGATAGGAGTCACGTTACTCTAGCACGTTAGCGTGGCGAGAGTGTAACCCCTGTGTGCGTGAAGAAACGCAGCACTATATTGCCGAGTGCCAGTGCTTGTGCAATGGTCTCTGAATTGTAGGGATGCTCGATGAAGATCAGCAGTGCGCTTGCAATTAAATTCAAATAGACAGTGCGTGACTTCCAAAATGGCTTGACTTGGTCATTCGCGGGCATCAGTGGGTCTCCTTGTTTTGACGGTGATGTGTACAGGCCAGAGGTCGCGGTAGCGGTCACGCACCCGCGCCTGCGCACTTTCGAGATTCCGCGCAAAGACCGTATGCGTAAACCGCACCACCGTGCCATCGGGCACATTCTGTCGCTGCGCGATCAGCACAAAGCGTTGCACTTGGGAGGCTCGCGTCATACTGGGGGGGGCAAGCCGAGGTGCGCCCAGATGCTCTCAAATATCGCAGCCGTGGCCGTGGCCTGCTGCTCTGGCGGTAGACAGCTCAGGGCCGCTGCAATGAGCGTGATGCAGCCGTTGATCACTTCGGGCGGAGCAAGCTGCAGCTCGATCGCCTCATCCTCGATGGTCGACACGAAGTGTATAAGCCGCGTCAGCTCCTCGGGCGTTCCGCCGATTTTTTTTGCGACTTCTTTGATCCGCTCTGGATCAGCCTCGCGTGGGATCGTTACGACCGTCGCGGCGTCCGGTTTCTTCTTCTTTTTACGCATTGACGGGGTGCTCGGTTTGCCTCTGGCGGCAATCGTACTCTATGTGAATATGGGAAATATGGCCGGGCATTCGAGGTCCTATAATGTCGTAGCACCCGCCGGGGAGTTGGTGCTTCAAGTACCGGGCCAGACGGTCCATTTGGCCCATTGAGGGCGAAGAGTCGTTTTTTTTCAGGATCTGACAATCCAGCGCGTAATCTGAGTAGTGTAGTGACTCACGCTTCCCCGTGGCGGCGTCTGCTCTCTGATGAGAGTGGTCATTCAGCGAGGTGATGCGAACGGTGACCCCAGCTCTTGCAGCAAACTCAGCGAGCCGTTTCAGCACCAAGATCATCTCGTCGCGGGGATGCACCCACCGCACGTTTTCGCGCAACCCTTTAAATTCAATCATGCTCAGCCTCGGCAGTCACAGAGTAGTGGGCCGCCAAACCGACGATTAGTCCAGCGATCCACGCTGCGGAGACGGCGTACATCGGATTCCATGGGACCACGTATACGGACCAGCCGGTGAGCACGGCTCCGGCGATTGTGGGGAGCAAAGCAAGTAAGAAATTCATAGCTGTATCCCCCACGCTATCATTTTCTGTCCACGGCTATTTCGTCTCACGGCCACGCGCCTAAGATAACCAGCCTGAAATAGCTCGCTCCGGCGCTTGCGTAGCGTTGACGGGCCATACCCTCTGAATTGCGGGAGTTCTTCCAGCTCCGTATCGATCATCGGCCCGTGCGCTTTCAGCGCGGCCATTACCTGCTTGTGTAGTCTACTCAGCCTTGGCTGTAACGCGACAGCCGCCGCCACGGATGTCACTGGATCGTTTTTATGACTCTTTGGGACGAACAGGCTCGCCGAGCCGAAGTCTGTCTCACGCGCAGCCATCTGCTCCCAGAACAGAGGGCGCTGCCGATACACGCGATCTCTCATGACTCGTCAGGCGTGTTGTGCGTCCACGGTGTGACGTCGGCAGGGTGTGGCTCGCTCGCTCGACCGAGATGCTTGCTCAGCAAATCACGCAGGACTGTCGTGCGTGAAAACCTTGCGCCGACGACCTGCTGCTCGGCAATCCAGCGATCCAATCGACGAATCGTGGCCTTAGGGACGCGGACGGTCAGTTGTATGGTGCGCTTGTTTGTCATAGGCGTTGCTCGTTCGCTCGTTCGTCGCTCGCTCGTTGCTCGCTCGTTGTTAATTATAGCATCTCCGGCCTGTCGGTGGATGGTCGGCGTCATGCAAGGGCTGTGGACCTCGCTGGCGGGTTAATGCGGCCTCAAGGCCGCACCCATCCCCTCTCGTTAGTCTTCGTTCTCTGCTGCGAGGTCTGCATCGTCGAGCTCGGCGCCGCAGGTCTGGCACCACCAGAAACTGCCCACGGCGTCCGGAATCCGCACGCGCGTCA
>Ga0310345_10005338_pt1 | contig 11447 bp, 12 predicted proteins | sample HC15DNA20500_MG_FD_204667 | JGI IMG/M metagenome (GOLD analysis project Ga0310345, IMG submission 204667) | Marine microbial communities from station ALOHA, North Pacific Subtropical Gyre - HC15-DNA-20-500_MG | ecosystem: Environmental > Aquatic > Marine > Oceanic | place: Pacific Ocean: North...
AGAACGGTAACCTGATCACCGTGCGCCAGCCGGGTTCGGAGCCAGCACCTGAGGCAGGATCGATGGCCGATATTTCATGGAAGGCACAGGACACGGCACAGTTCAACAGCCAGGGGCTGAGGGTCGACAAATAAGTCGAAGCTCCTCAGCATGCCGTCATCGAGAGGTATTCTGCTGCTTGTACCTTTACAGGCCGCATCTTAAGCTTGCAGCCAAAAGGATGAGAACTTCCGCCGATGGCACTGTTTCTCCTGCATCTGGCCGGTGCTGCCGCGTTGCTGCTGTGGTCGGTCCGCCTGATCCGGACCGGCGTGGAGCGAGCCTATCTCACGCCCTTGCGGCGATGGCTGCGACATAGCGGAAGCAATGCCCTTGTGGCGGCAGGGGCAGGCGGCCTTTCGGCTCTGCTGCTTCAGAGTTCGACCGCCGTGGCACTTCTCGTAGCAGGCTTCATTTCAAGCCAGATGGTGACGCCGGCAACTGCGCTGGCGATAATATTGGGTGCGGATCTGGGATCTGCTCTCATGGCGCAACTGCTGATGTTCAGGGTCTCCTGGCTTTCGCCGCTCCTGATACTGGCAGGCACAATCTTGTTCCTGCGTGCCAAACAGCAACAGATGCGCCAGACGGGACGCATTCTTATCGGATTGGGTCTCGTATTCGTCTCGCTTCATCTGATACGTGAAGCCACCAGCCCGCTACAGGACAACCAGCTGGTGATTGCCGTTGTCGGCTATCTCAACAGCGATCTGCTGTCAGCGTTTCTGATCGGCGCGGTGGCTGCCTGGATCATGCATTCAAGCCTTGCAGCTGTTCTGCTTTTTGCCACACTTGGCGGTGAGGGGCTCTTGCCGGTCGTTGCCGCCGTTGCAATGGCTCTTGGCGCCAATCTTGGTGGCAGTTTCATTCCCTGGTTATTGGCGCAATCCATGTCAGCTGCGGCACGTCAGCCAATCGTTGCCAATCTCTTGGTGCGAGGTGGCGGCGCCATATTGGCGCTTGTCGGTCTTTTGGCGGCGACTGTCGCACGGGAGGGAGACCTTCTCCAGGATGCGCGCTGGGTGCTTGCCCTTCACATAGGGTTCAATTTCGTGGTGCTTCTGCTCGGCCTCCTGCTGCGCCGTCCCCTGCTCAAGTTGTCTGCGCTTCTTCTGTGCGGCACATCTGCGGCCACCGTCTCTCGAGTGAGTGCGTTGAACAGGCAAGCACTCTCCGACCCGCGACGCGCTCTAGGCTGTGCGTCCCGCGAGATTCTGAGAATGGGAGAGACGATCCAGTCAATGCTGACGACCGTCTTGCAGCTTTACGACAGGTGGGATGACGATCTGGCGGGCCATGTGGCGGCGCAGGAGAAAGACGTGGACCGCATGCATTTCGAGACCAAGCTGTACCTCGCCCGCCTGCAGGAGGGGGCATTGAGCGAGGAGAATGCCAGGCAGATGATGGTTCTCGCCAATATTGCAACCAATCTGGAGGCTGCAGGCGATCTTGTCTCGAGCGACATGATTGCGCTGGCCAAAAAGCTGCATTCCGAGAATCTTGCCTTTTCCTCGCCCGGCTGGTCGGAACTTTCCGATTTTCATGATCGGGTTCTTGCCAATATTCAGGTGGCGCTGGACCTGCTGATAACCGGCGATGTCGACGCTGCGCGCCAACTCCTTGAGGAGAAGGACGCCGTTCGCCAGCTGGAACAGGCGCTGCAGCGGCGGCATCTGGACCGCTTGAGAATGGGAAAGCCGGAAAGCATCGAGACGAGCAATGTCCATCAGGAGACAATTCGGGCTCTCAAGCAGATCAACACCGCTTTCACCATGATCGCCTATCCGATCGTGGAAGAAGCGGGCGACCTTCTCTCGTCACGCCTTGCGCAGCCCAGCCGAAACTAGGAGCGGGGGCTCTCACACCTTGTCTTGCCTTGGCGCGTAGCGGCTACTGGCTGAACTGGCTTGCCGCTTCCGTCGTTTGGCTGTTCAACAAGGCGGCATTTCGCCTGCGGGTATCTTGTGAATGCTCCGATTTGTGATAGCGGGAAGGAATAGAAGCGAGGGAGCCAGATCGTGAGCGAGCCGACACTGAACGAAGCTATCGAGAACATTTATGCATCGCTTCATTCGGACAATGAGGAGATCGACCGGCACATAGCCGAACTCAAGGCCGCCATGGCGCGGGAAGGCGCAAAGGTTGCCGTTTTTGATCCCGCCAGGCTGGCACAGAGCAATCGCGCCGGACGCAAGACCATGCAGGCCTATTTCCGTCAACGCGGCGTAAGCGTGAAATTCTCGGGTTCCTAGGAGCCGGATATCAAGCTGAGACATAGTGGCAGTGGCCGTGCGCTGGCCAACCGCTCTCAGATACTCGATCACTGATGCATGATCGAAGGGAAGCAAAGCCCGCGATGAACCGCGAGCAGCTTGCCAGTTCACGGGGTATAGAGTTCGGCGAAGGCGTTACGCACATTCTCCGTGATGGATTCCAGCCTTCGCTCGATATGTTTTGCCATCTCCGCGCGTGCGGCATCGGCATCGCGACGCTTGACTGCTTCAAGTATGCGCTTGTGCGGCTCGGTCGTGACCACGTCCGGGCCATTTCTTTCACAAAGCGTCTTGAGATCGATCAGGCGCACGAAGTGAATGCGGCCGTTCATGTTACCTAACATGCGCACCATCTCGGCATTGCCGGAGAGGGCCGTCAGGCGGGTGTGGAACTCTTCGTCAAGTCGGACGAGCTCGACCGGTGAAGTGCCGGGTTTGTAGTCGGGCTTGGAGTTTTCGAGGAATTTTTCCAGCTCGGCGATATCTTCTGCATTCGCACGAATGGCAGCAAGCGCTGCGGCTTCGCACTCAATTGCTGCGCGTGCCTCATAAAGATCCATGATTTCAGCAGGTTTCAGTGAACGGCAGAAGAAGCCCTTGCCGCTCTTGAAGGTCAGAAAGCCTTCGGCGACAAGGCGGTTCAGCGCTTCGCGCAGGGGAGTGCGGCTCGTGTCCAGGCGCTTTGACAGCTCACTCTCGTTCAGCCGGGAATCGGGCTTGAACTCATAGCTTGCCGCCATCTCCTTCAATCGGCGGTAGGTGCGCTCCACCGTGCCTTCAGTCTCACTCATCTCGCATCTACGCCCTCTGGCCCAACACACAGTCCCTTTAAGCACCCTTGTGCAAAAGAGGCAATTGATATGTGTTCCAGTCTGTGTATGCTTCTGTATACAGATAAGAATGCAAACCTGTGGCGGAAATCAGTTGATGAAGAAAATGAACGGTGCCGAAGTCATCCTCCGGATGCTGGAGCTTCATGGGGTGGAGCATGTTTTCGGTCTGCCGGGCGAGACAACCATTGGCTGGTACAAGGAGTGGCAGAAGTCTTCCGACATCAAATTCGTCCTGACGCGGGATGAGCGCACTGCCTCTTACGCAGCGGAGGCCTATGCCAAGATCACGGGCAAACCGGCTGTCCTTGAAGCGCCCAGCCCTGGTGTCACCCACTGCACGCCCGGCATTACGGAGGCCTATCTTTCCTCGGTGCCGGTCATCTATTTCAGCTCCGACATCCCGATAAACCAGGACAAGAAGCACGGTCTGACGGGTGTTGATCAGACCGCGATGTATGAGAGCATCTGCAAGGAATCCTTCTACCTTACGAATGTGAGCGAGATCCCCTTCCTGATGCGCCGCGCCTTTCGCGTTGCGACATCCGGGCGGCCTGCGCCGGTCCATATCCGCGTGCCGATCAACATTTTCCATGATGAGGCGGAGATAGGCGATCTTTATGCCGATCCCGACTACCGGGAATATCCCGCGCATCGCCCTGTTGCCGATCATGGCAAGATCCGCAAGGCAATCGACCTTCTGCTTGCGGCGAAAAAGCCGGTGATGGTTTGCGGGCAGGGCGCTCTCATCTCCAAGGCTGGCGAAGCCGTTCTGGAGCTTGCCGAGCTATTGCAGATTCCCGTTGGAACGACCACGCCGGGCAAAGGCACAATTCCCGAGACGCATCCTTTGGCGCTGCGCGTCATCGGCGCGCGCGGGGGCATGGAATATTCCAACGCCTATGTTCATGACGCGGATGCCGTCTTTTTCATCGGCTCCAACACCGATTCCAGTTCGACAAATCACTGGAAGCTTTATGGAGATCCGCAGACAAAGGCTTTCATCCACCTTGATATTGCCGAGGCCAACACAAGGCAGGTTTGTGACGAGGATGTGGTGGGGAGGATAGGCGGCGAGGAATTCTGCATCTTCATTCCCGAGGCCGGGAGGGCAGAGGCTGTAGCAGAACGAATTCGACGCAGCGTCTCCGCGCTGCGCTTCCGTCCGATTCCCGCGAGGTTACATCGTTTGACGGTTAGCATCGGCGTAGCATGCAGCCACCATGCCTTGGTGACCCGCGCCCCGCTATGTTTGAGACTGGTTTTGGAGAAGGCCCGCACAGCTTAAAGCAACCACAAATCATAGGCAGACTTCAAAGTTTGACGCAGATCAACAGATGCGGTTCAGAAGAGGTTTATCGTGCTCCTTTACTCGGAGCACGGAATGGAATGGCGAAGCGTCTAGCAGTGGGGGCGGCAGTAGCAACGCTTATGACTTTGGGCTCGGGCTACGCACAAACACCGCTACAACAGGAAGAAATCCTAAAACTGTGGTTGGCTTCTCCCCATGCAGACGGGGATGCTCAGGCCTTCAAGCATTGGAATTCTGAGGGAGAGATACCGGGTGTGTGTGCTGTGTGCCATTCCACGCCAGGTGTTGTGTCGTTTCTTTCGGGACCGCAGCTTTCGCCAGGCATAATCGATCAAGCCATCTCCACCGGATCGACCATTGAATGCACCGCCTGTCATAACCCTGCGGCCGATGCTTTGAGCACGGTGGTCTTTCCGTCCGGTCTTCGCCAATCCTTGCAAGAGGGGGCGGCGATCTGCTCAGTGTGCCATCAGGGGCGTACATCGTCTTCGGACGTTGATGCTGCAACAGCCGCCATTACCGATGATGAGGTTTCAAGCGATCTCACGTTCATTAATATTCACTATGCTGCTGCAGGAGCTACTCGCTTGGGTGGTTCAGCCAAGGGCGGGTACCAATATGCAGGCCTAGATTATGCCGGGCCTTTTAGTCATGCGCCGAATATGTCGGAGTGTACCGATTGCCATGATCCGCACTCCACGCAGATATCTATCGAGAGCTGTACCAGCTGTCACGAAGGGGTGACGGATGTACGTGACATACGTATGCCACAAGACAGCACCTCCACTGCGGTTCAAATTGGCCAGCTGCATGAACGTCTGGGCAACGCGATAGCAACTTATGCGAAAGAGGTTGCGGGTGAGGCCCTTATTTATGCGGAAGATACATTTCCGTATTTTTTCCACGACCTCAATGATGATGGATTATCGGACAGTGAGGAAACAATCTTTCCGAACAAGTACGCTGCGTGGTCTCCTCGTCTCCTGAAAGCAGCTTACAATTTCCAGTTCGTGGCCAAGGACCCCGGCGCTTTCGCTCACAATCCTCACTATGTAACCCAGCTGCTCGTCGATAGTATCAGAGACCTCAGCCGAGCATCTTCGGTTAGTGACGCAGGATTGGAGCGCCCCTAACCAGCGCTACAGCATATTTGCACACGGAAGACTGTGCGAAATTCCCCGATCACTTTTTGATCAAGCGCATGGCAGCAACTGCCCAGAGTGTACGGAATCCTGTCCAAGCCTGCTTCAGCAATCCTGCTCATGGGTAGTCAGCGAGTGCACTGATGGTGATCAATGTGCGGCATGGTTGGAATGTTTCCGGACCTCAATTCGCAGCTGCGAAAGCTGCGACAGCCCGCTCTGTTCGAATGGTCGCTGTTCTGGGAGCGGATTATCCCAACATCCGCCCACGCTTTCAGGTCGTGCAGGGCGATCATGTGCGAACGGGACAAATACTGTTCCAAGATCGCCGTCGTCCTGCGGTTGCCATCACTTCACCAGCGACAGGTGTTGTTCGCGAACTGAGCATTGGTCGAAGAAGAATGCTGGATCGCCTGGTAATTGAAGTGGCTGAAGATGAATTCGTCTCTTTCGCATCAGAGATCGGTCACGACGAGCAGATGCTGCGCAGACTGCTCCTTCGAAGTGGAGCGTGGGCTTCTTTCCGCACCCGCCCCTTTTCTCGAATCCCTTCGCCGGATGACACCGCCGCAGCCATTTTTGTGACCGCAACAGAGCCAGAGCCCTTCCAAGATATTCCGCAAGCTTTCGCCGAAACCCATGAAGAGCAGTTACATCTTGGTCTCAACGCATTGATGCAATTGACTGAAGGTCCGGTCTTCTTCTGCCACAACGAATCCTTCAGGCCACATTTCCACAAGGAGCGCATACGCGCTTGTGCATTTGCAGGACCTTATCCTGCCGCGCTTCCTGGTACACATATCCACCACTTGATGCCGGTGAGCTCATCCAGAACTGTATGGCACATCGGCTACCAGGATGTGGTGGCGATAGGATCCCTGTTGCACTCCGGGCGTATGTGGCCTCACCGCGTGATAGGTTTTACAGACAATGTTTCCGGAGTTTCAAACGCTTTCAATGTTCGGGCGGGCTGCAGCCTGCATGACCTCGTTGAAGATCAGAATGGCAGCGGTGGGTACCTTGCTTCTGGAGACGTTGTCGCAGGCAGGAAGAGTGAATTCCTTGGGCGATATCATTATCAGGCGTTTCGCGGCAGATTGAATCGTACAGATCCTGCGTCCGGTATTCTGGCAAGTCTGTTCAACAGGTTTCCCGCCGCGCCTCCCGGAGCCGTGGTTCCGCTTGAATCGCTGGATAATGCTCTGCCCGCCGATATCCCCGTCATACCGCTCATTCGCGCCTTGGCATGCAATGACGTGGAAACTGCGGAGCAACTGGGATGCCTCGAGCTGGCTGAAGATGACGTAGCGCTTCTGTCGAGCATTTGCCCGAGCCGTGCGGACCATGCTTCCTTGCTGCGCTTGGCGCTTGAAGAGCTTGAGAGCAAGCGGCGATGAGAGCGCGCCTCAGCTACTCCGCTCATTCTAGGTGGCACGGCTTTGTTCCACCTCCCTCGTTGCGATGGGACCATTGGAGGATCACTTTCGCAACCGCGATGGCGCTGTTGCCCGTCTCTACCGTTTATCTGGTAGAAGCACCCATTTATCACGTAGCGGGTCTGCTTTTAGCTCTCGCGGTCTGCTTCGCCTGGCACGCGCTATTTGCCTTCTCGCGAAAACAGGCGATGCAGTGGCAATGGATCATCACAGCGCTGACATTTTACCTGCTGGCAGCGGATGGTCTGTCCTTGTGGCAGCAGTCGATTGCTTTGTCGCTCGGCGTTGTTTTCGCAGACCTGATATTCGGAGGCCTCGGACGTACATTCCTGAACCCCACCGTAGTTGCGCTCGCATTTGCCATATACTCTTTCCCCAATACTCTCACGGCTCCTCAAGGAGTGTTCTTCGCCCTCGCTGCCGTGGCGGGAGGAGTGCTCCTTCTCTACTGCCGCATTGCGTCTTGGCGGGTTCTGACAGGCTTTAGTGCTGGCTGCCTTCTGGGGCTTGTAGCCATCGGCAGGACTGACTTCATCCTGGTTCAGCCTCTGGGCGTGGTCGTCTTTGCCGCGGTGTTCCTGGTGGCAGATCCTGTGGCGGCCGCTTCAACGCCTACTGGTCGATGGGCCTATGGGCTTTTCGTCGGCATAATCACGGCGCTACTTTTATCTGCAGGTGGCGAAAAACAGGTACAGGCGATCGTTTTCGCAACGTTGTTGGGCAGCGTCTTTGCACCCCTAATCGATCAGGTGGTCTGTCGCCTGCTTGCTCGTCGGAGGCGCTGGCGTGGCTGATCTGAACCCAATTTCCTACTGGGAAAAGCTGCTGGCGCTTCCTAACGATAGCAGGCGGAAAACAATCTTCGTTGCCGTAGTGGTCTCGTTGGTCTGTGCCGGCCTCGTATCCTTCACCTCCGTAGTACTTCGTCCGCTGCATGAGAAAAACCTGCAGCAGGAACGAGAGCGACAAATGGCCGAAATGATTGCTGCGTTGCCGGGGCTCGCAACAGTTCTCACAGATGCCGGCGCAACGCGGTTAGAGGTCAGGGTAGTCGAGCTTGCCACCGGCGTGGTGGCTGCAGATATGGATCCCGCCGATTACGACTACGAGGCGCGGCAGACCGATCCGACCTCGACCGACATCATCCCCGAGGCCGATGACGTAGCGGGGATAAGCCGCCGCCCTCGATTGGCGCCGGTATACCTGGTGCGTGATGGGACGAACCTGGTTCTTGTGGTGCTACCGATCTATGGGCGCGGATACCAATCTACCATTCGGGCCTATCTGGCGCTCGAAGGCGATGTTTCAACAATTGCCGCTCTCAGCATATATCAGCAGGGTGAGACCCCGGGGCTCGGGTCCCGTATCAGCAATGCAGATTGGCTGAACAACTGGCGCAACCTTCCAGCCTTCGGCGCAGAGGGAGAAGTGCAGGTTGAGGTCGTCACCGGAGGTGCTGCGCAGCCATTCGAGGTCGATGCACTAAGTGGTGCCACGCGTTCGAGTGCGGGCGTATCCAACATGGTGCGCTTCTGGTTGGGTCCTTCTGGGTTTGGACCTTTCCTTGATCATATCAGAGCGGGAGCGCAGTGAAATGCGTCACCAGTCTCTCCATCGTCTTACCGAGCCCATCATCGATCAGAATCCGATCACACGCCAGATCCTCGGGATCTGCTCAGCGCTTGCTGTTACCACCTCTATGGCGACAGCCTTGACCATGAGCGTTGCTCTGACGGTGGTTCTAACGTCTTCCAGCATCATCATCAGCATGATCCGAGGTCATTTGCCATCCTCAATCCGTCTGGTGATGCAGATCACGATTATAGCATCTCTGGTGATCGTGGTGGATCAGCTTCTCAAGGCCTATCTCTTCGAGCTTAGTCAGCGGTTGTCGATATTTGTTGGCTTGATCGTGACCAACTGCGTCGTGCTTGGAAGGGCCGAAGGCTTCGCAATGCACCACCCGCCCTGGCAAAGCTTCATGGACGGTCTCGGCAATGGGTTGGGGTACAGCCTTATCCTGCTTATGGTCGCAGCGATCCGGGAACTGGCTGGTACCGGAGAGTTGTTTGGTTATGTAATCTTCCGTACCACCGAAGCTGGAGGTGCCTTTGTTCCATTCGAACTGATGCTCCTTGCCCCGAGCGCGTTCTTCATAATCGGGGGGCTGATCTGGCTCATTCGGAGTATCCGTCCGCGCCAAGTCGATCCAGTCGAGTTCCCTTTGTGTCCACACAGTAGTGGAGGCAACTCATGATCGACCTCTTCCTGCGTTCGGTTCTGGAGGAGAATCTGGCGCTCTCGTTCTTTCTCGGAATATGCACGTTCTTGGCCGTTTCCAAACGCGTCAGCACCGCGATGGGGCTGGGTATTGCGCTCATTGCCGTACAAGTGATCACCGTTCCGGCCAACCACCTCATTTTTCGCGTGTTCCTTATCGAGGGGGCCTGGAGGTGGGCCGGTTTGCCGGAGGTAGACCTCACCTTCTTGAAGTTGATCTGTTTCATTGGGGTCATAGCGGCGACCGTTCAAATTCTGGAGATGGCATTGAACCGCTTTCTCCCAGGGTTGCACCGCACGTTGGGCATCTTCCTGCCGCTCATCACGGTGAATTGCGCTATTCTCGGGGGCAGCCTTTTCACGGTGGAACGAGACTACAATTTCGCTGAAAGCGTCGTCTATGCACTGGGCAGTGGAACAGGGTGGGCCCTAGCTATCGTTGCCTTCGCGGCCATACGAGAAAGGCTGCGCTATGCAGATATTCCGCAAGGCGTCAGGGGACTTGGCATTGCCTTCATCGTAACCGGGCTCATGTCGATGGGTTTCTCTGCTTTCGTGGGCATGGGGTCGCCATGAGTGAAATGGTGATGGGAACTGGCCTGTTCGTGTTCCTCGTGGTGGCGTTGTCGCTGGCGGTGCTTGCCGCGCGGGCAGCATTGGTGCCGCAAGGGGCTGCGATCATCACCCTGAATGGGCGCAAACAGATCAGAGCAAAACTTGGACAGCGTCTCCTGGCAATCCTGAAGGATGCGAATATCAATCTGCCATCCGCTTGCGGTGGGGCAGGAACCTGCGGCCAATGCCGACTGAAGATCGCTGGAGGGTGGAAAGAGGTGCTGCCCAATGAACGCGCGCTGCTTACGCGGGTGGAGATAGAAGAGGGCACGCGCTTGGCTTGCCAGGTGACGGTCCTGCACGACATGGAAGCCGTCGTGCCCGTTTCTGCACTCGAGGCTCGTCGAACGACCTGCACGGTTGTGTCGGCTGCTTTTCTCACCCCATTCATTCGCGAGCTGGTCTTGGCACTTCCCGATGATGTTCAGCTGGACTTCACCGCGGGGGCCTTTGTTCAAATCACTGCGCCACCCTACCGCCTGAGCTTTGCCGAATATGAGGTTCCGCAGAAGTTTCAGGCAATCTGGCAAGAGCAGCAGCTAGAGCGAATTTCCTCGGACAGTCCCAAGGAGACATCACGCGCCTATTCTATCGCAAATTCACCTGAACATGGTGTCCGTCAGGTGGTGCTGCTCGTGAGACTCGCGCTTCCTCCGCCAGTTGCCCCTGATTGTCCTCCGGGGGCCGTTTCTTCGTGGTTGTTTGGCTTGAAGCTTGGGCAGCAGGTGGAAATGTCTGGCCCCTTCGGTGAGTTTCGAGCGTCAGATTCTGCCCGCGAAATGGTGCTGATAGGGGGTGGCGTGGGAATGGCTCCGCTGCGCGCGATCATCAACGATCAACTGCGCAGAAAACGCACGAATCGCAAGATCAGCTTCTGGTATGGGGCACGCAGCAGCGTCGAGCTCATATACCGAAGGGAGTTTGACGAACTGGCCGAAAGCTTCGTCAATTTTAGCTGGACCCCTTCCTTGTCGGACCCAGCCTCGGGAGAATTCTGGGAAGGCGAAACCGGATTGATACATGATGTCGTCCGGAGACAATTTCTCGACGATCATCCTGCTCCGGAGGATTGTGAATATTACCTCTGCGGGCCACCCCTGATGATCAATGCCGTTTTGGCTGCGCTTGATGATGCAGGTGTGGATCCGGATAGCATCTTCAATGATGACTTTGGAAGCTAGTTATGCCGTACACCCGGCGACAGTTCATTCTCTACACCGCTGCCACAGGGCTCTTGCATTGCTCCCCCGCGCTCGGTTCAGGTTTGATCGAATTGCGGGGCGCGGCTTTCGGAGCACATTGGCGGGCACTCGTTCCGCCAGACATTGACTCGCATGCGACAATGCGAGTGCTTCAGGGAGTGATTGACTGGGTTGATGCTGAAATGTCTCCGTGTCCGTCGTCAGAGGTTTTGAGCAGTTCGGCGGCCTGATCTAGTGGAGGCTCTGGCTCATCAGGGTTTTCATCTTAAGCGGCGGCCTTGCGATGCAGCAAGCGCCGTTGGTTGATGGTTTCGCGTT
>Ga0310345_10005340_pt1 | contig 11446 bp, 8 predicted proteins | sample HC15DNA20500_MG_FD_204667 | JGI IMG/M metagenome (GOLD analysis project Ga0310345, IMG submission 204667) | Marine microbial communities from station ALOHA, North Pacific Subtropical Gyre - HC15-DNA-20-500_MG | ecosystem: Environmental > Aquatic > Marine > Oceanic | place: Pacific Ocean: North...
CTACTAATCCTGCCGAACTTTCAGTAGCGGCAGGCTCGGTAGGGAACGTCACTCTAGCTAGGTCTCTAGCTACCGCTCGATCTATTTGGCGATTGTCGACCAGTTTTCAACCAAATGGTCCGCCGTGCGCCATGCGAGGGCCTGCGCCGTCAGTGTGGGGTTACGAGCACCACTGGTTCCCATAACCGATGCCCCGAGAACTCCAAGATTTGGTACTTCGTGTGAAAACCCGTAGCGATTAACCACATTTGTTTCGGGGTTGTCTCCCATACGTGTACCCCCATACGCATGGGTTGAAACTCCCATCTGCCCACCCAGTCCACCACGGACCACTTCCACGGCACCAGCCTCGCGAAACCACTGTTCCATCTTTTCCTGCATGAAGTCCGCGAGAGCCAACTCATTCTCTTTATATTCGGCAGTCACCCGGATGACCGGCACCCCAAACGGATCGGTGATCACGGGATCCAAATCGAGGTAGTTCGTCTCATACGGTAGCGTGGTCTTTTGTATATAAGACCCTACGGAGCGATCAGAATTCTCCTTGAGAAACCTCTTCCAAGCTGTTCCCCAAGTTGGGGCACGTCCGAATGTATTCATGCCTGCGGCCTGAATGGGTCGGCGGTCTGAAAACACCCAAAGATTCCCACCCCCAATGAAATCAAGGTCACTGTGGTCAAAATTATCATCTGCCCAATCATCAACTGCGACACCTTGCGCTGGAAGTCCGTACCACGCTTTCAGATCAAACGGGAACAATGCCGACACACCTGCACCCTGGTGGTGACTCAAATAATGTCGGCCAACTTGAGCATGATTATTCGACAAACCGATCGGAAAGGGCCGCGACTGTGACAGTAAGAGCAACCGCACGTTTTCGTAGGTGTAACTAGCCAAGAGAACAACTGCGGCCGGCTGAAAAAACTCCTCACCGTCTCGTAAATAAGTAACACCAGTAACTCGGCCCTCATCATCCACATCGATCTGCGTAGCATGCGCGTGAGTGACAACGTTGAGACGACCTGTTTCTTCGGCCTTAGGTATCGTCGTTACCGCGGTGGAATTTTTTGCATCGACGTGGCAGCCACCCTTGTTGCAATAACCGTGATATTGGCAACTCGACCGCCCTTGATAAAATTCAGAATTTATTGATGCAGGACCAGGAAATGGTTTCCAATTCAATGACCGAGCCGCATCACCCATCTTCTCAAGGAAACCAGTCCAACGAAGGGGAGGCATAGGATAACCCCTCTTTCGCTGTCCTTCAAAAGTGTTCCCGCGATGATCTATCTCACCATTGACGTTCCCCGCCTGCCCCGACACGCCGATCTCGTGCTCAATACGATCGTAATACGGTTCAAGTTCCTCATACCCAAAGGGCCAATCTTCTACGGTAGACCCATCTGGAAGTCGAGACGCGCCATAACGGCGAGTCGTTTCTGATACGACTTTGAAGTCCCACGGATTAAGTCGCCAGCTCTGTCCCCAGTAATGAAGTGAGGTCCCTCCCACGCCATTCATCATCGGTTGACCCGAGCTCTGGACCGCTTGCTGTGACCGATTTCGTCTCAGTGTCGGAATCTCCTTCATTGCCTTCTGGACTGCGAATGGCCAATCTCGTAAATTGTTCCTGATCTCATCAGGAGCAAAATCCTTTGCCGTTAAACGACTGCCGGCTTCAAGTCCCACGACGTCAAGACCCGCCTGCGCCAGTGGCAGCACGCCAACACCACCAGCTGCTCCAAGACCGATGACCACCACGTCAGTTCCCGGTAACCTAGTCGCCATGTTTGGCCTCCGTACGAGCCGATCGCGCACTCGCCTTGTTAAACGTGTCCCAATCGTACGCCGAACGATGATTTGGCTCTAACTCACCAGCCTCCAAACGCCGTTGGTCCGCATTTGAAACACGGGTCCGAACGCCAGGATAGCCAAGTAGATCCCAGCCAACGAAATTCGCGTTCCCTCCGTAATAGGGATCACCAAACGTTCCCTGCAACACATGACTCCGAACCATCGAGAAAAACGCCGCAGAACTGCCAGCAAAGCCGGCTGCCGCACCAGTCGCCGAACCAATTTCCACATCGATCAACGCAGACACCTGATCTCGGTTTGATAACCCTATAAATGGACCGCCCCGCGAAGCACGGCAGTAACGGTCAAAAGCAGCGAGACCTGACCGGTACGCGTCATGGGAATCGGACAAGGCACCACCCAAAGCACGGTCAATATAAGCAACCGCACGTGCTTCCAGAGCGCCAGGACCGTGCTCATCCGCAGGAATCAGATGGTCGGCAATTGCCTCAAGAAGTTCTGCCTCCTCAGCAGTTAAGTGCTCATAGACGACGGGAGGCAACTCGGCCGCTGACGACTGTTCCGGCAGTGGTGCCGTCAGCGTTTCAGGTGAAGCCGAGAGTCCTACAGACCCTGCGGCTGCCGCCGCACCTGCGACACCGGCACTGCGCAATAAGGTGCGCCGTGAAATTGTTTTTGGCCGCTTTTCAGCCATCGTTGTCTCCTTTTCAAACAAACTCGTTTTCTCAACATCGCTGTCACTGATTCGCCGCCCCAGAGAAACGCTCGTAAATCGGGACCAAGTCACCCTGCCCGAGGATATGTCCCTCCATCGCTTCCAATAAGTCATCACGAGTCAATCCCGGCTCAAGCCCCATTACTTCGTCCAACGCATAGACAGTGAAATGGTAGATGTGCGGCGTTCCAGCCGGCGGTGCGGGCCCACGGTAATACGGGCGGCGCCATCCGTTTAACCCCTGAATCGCATCACCCAAACCAGTAGGCATGGCTTCGTGGGATTCGACTGGGAGACCCGCCGGCAATCCTCCCGCCGCAGGGGAAACCCCATAGATGATCCAATGCACCCAAGGCGGAGGATTTCCCGCACCGAAGTCCGCGCAAACAATCGCAAGCTCCTGAGTCCCCGCAGGGAGATTACTCCAAGTTAACGGCGGAGAGAGATTTCGACCGTCCGGAGTGTAATCTCTTGGCATCGCTTCACCAGTTTGCATGGCTGGGCTTTCAAGCACGATGTCACGAGACAACTCCTGACCGGAAATCGTCCCCATCAACAGACCAAAAACCAAGCCCGTCAAAACCACTAGAAACCGTCCCTGTCGGTCCATCAATCACCTCACCTGTGGTCGCTACCTTAGACCATTCCTAGACTGCCCGCAAGAACCTCTCATTCGAGCTGAAACTTACCCGACTTCGGATGGTTTTTGCGACCTAAAATATAACTACCTCAAGTTCCCTCGCAGCTCTGTGTGCCCTTGGTAAACAGGGGTGTTCCACCGATCTCACTACGGATACTAATAAATCGATTTAGTCAGACCGCCGCGGACGACGTAGAATCAGAATAAGGTCAACTCTATGTGGAGAGAATTTATGATCAAATGGAAAACCCTACCTGCAGGTTTCATAATGATCTTTCTCGTTCAAGGACTATTGACCGCGCAACAAGAGCCGTTGTTTCGGAGTGGAACCGAACTGGTTGACCTCTATGTCACTGTAACGGACGATAATGGACGACTCGTTACCAATCTCGAAGAAAACGACTTCACAATCTTTGACAATGACCAACCCCAGGAAATCGCCCTGTTTAGTAACGAGGTCAGGCCGATCAATGTCGTAGTGATGCTGGACTCAAGTATCAGTACAACAAATGTAATGCATCTCATCATGGGAGGAGCCGAACAGTTTCTCATCAGGATGCTTCCAGATGATCGCGCAAAGGTAGGTGCATTTAATGACAAGATTGAGGTGCTACCAACTAAGTTCATTGGAGACCGCGACGAACTCATCCGCGCACTTGACACCCTTGACTTTGGAAACGAAACCCGCCTGTTTGATGCCATCGGAGCTAGCCTGGATGCACTGCAGGGGATAGAAGGCCGGAAAGTGGTCCTCGTACTAACGGATGGCCAAGACAGCGCCAGTCAGAAAGGATGGCGCGACGTTCTGGAACAGGCAATCGCTGAAGAAGTGATGATCTATTCCATTGGACTGGAAGTGGAATACTTCGATGGTCTCCGGAACCGACGGACCAGGCCTGACCGCAGTCTTCGAAGACTCGCCGAGGAAACCGGCGGTGGTTATTTCGAATTACAGGAAACAGACGAACTGGGTTCAACTTTCACACGCGTTGCACAGGAGTTACACAGTCAATATGTGCTGGGTTTCACGCCATCCGTTCCAGACGGACGGGTTCATGAACTCAACGTCCGCGTGGCCGGACGAGACATGAAGGCGAGGGCCAGACAGAGCTATGTAGCACCGCCGGAGTAACGGCCTAAAATAAAATACCACCCGTCAGAAAGGAACCTTGTGGATTTTGTCGTCTCAGCGACCGACCCTTGGGGCCGGCCGATACTCAGCAGCGTGTCGTGGCAAGCCTTATGGGTATCAATATTTATTGGTATCACGTTTCTACTGGCGCACGCCGCCTATATGGTGTTGTCGGTAAATCAGAAGCAGAACAAATCTGACCTCGACGCACTGGAAGCTCAACATACGGACCTGCCCAACAAGATTACTCGCCACTCATTGATGGCTCGGCTATTTCACTGGGTAATGGCTATCGCGATGCTTGTGTTGATCGTGACGGCCTTCTTTCCGATTATGGGCATCCAATTTGCGTGGGTAACGTGGCATTGGATAGCAGGCGTCGTACTCACCAGCTCCATCCTGTTTCATATCGTTCACACAATCTTCTGGCTGGACTTTTGGTCGATCTGGATAGGACCAAAAGACATTCCTGACTTCAAGAACGAGATGTTACGGGAGGCCGGCTATGAAGTATCAGGTCCAAAGCCGGGGAAGTACCCCCTTGGCAATCGACTGTACCATCTGATCCTCACCTTCGTTGGTCTCGGCGTAATTGTCACTGGCCTCTTGATGTTGCCCCGCATTGACACTCCGCTTTTCGATCGAAATCCGTATATTTTCTCAGCCTGTTCATACGAACTATCGTGCTTTTTTACCGAGTCAACATGGGGCTACGTTTACGTCATTCATGGCCTGGTTGGAGTATCGCTTGTTGGCCTGACCATCGCCCACATCTACTTCGCCGCCCGTCCGGAAAAATGGTGGATCACCAAGGCGATGATCGTCGGTTGGATTACCCGACGACAGTACTTGCGGAATCATGACACCACCCGATGGCGTGTCGGGCCAAGGTCCACCCAGTAATCATCAGCCTAGTTCCTGCGCACCAGCTGGTTCATCACGTCACGTAGATTCGATCCGATTCGCCATAGAAACACGCCCACTGTTGATAGCAACATCAGCAGCGAGGTAGCCATCGCGTCAACAGTCACAACCCACCGACTCAACCAGGGCAAGAGTGGTACCGCGACCAGCGCACCCAAAACTAACGAAGTCCACTCTACCAAGCTGAGCCCCGACAGAGCTAAATGGTTTACGCCAACGTTCATGCCAGCCAATGCACCCACAAACCGAACTCCATCAGCCATCGTTTCAGTCCGGAAGATCACCCAGCCAACCATCACGATGCTAAGCACGTAGACGTGCCGGATCCAACTAGGAACCCGAGGTAACAAGTCAGTCGGAAAAAGACGCTCGGCGATCACAAAGACGCCATGGAACATTCCCCATCGAATGACGTTCCAGCTCGGACCATGCCACAGGCCCACAAACGCGAAGAGAAGCATTAATCCGCTCGTAAGGGTCACGCGGGAAGGCAATCGCCTATCCAAGGAAAGACCGATATACGTCCGAATCCACTGGATGAGTGAGATATTCCAATTTTTCCAAAATTCATTCACCGAACGAGCAACATACGGCCACTTGAAATTTTCCGGCAGGCGGAAACCAAAGATACGTCCCAAACCGACGGCCATATCGGCATAACCAGAAAAGTCAAAATAGATCTGCAGAGAAAAACACAAGGCTCCGAGCCAAGCTTCCACAAAACCGATTTGACTGGGCGGTAATCCAAAGATTGCATCAGCTGGCCTTGCCAAGATATTTGCAATGAGAAAGGTCTTCCCCAACCCGACAGTAAAGCGTCTGACCCCATACGAAAAGGCAGCCATGCCAACTTGCCGCGCCAAAAACTGATTCTCGACATCGCGATGGCGGAGAATAGGCCCGACAATCAATGTCGGCAGGAACAAGAGATACAGCAACGCCGTGAATGGGTTTCTGTAGGGGGCCGCGCGACACTGATAAACATCAACCAAATAAGAGATGGCGTGGCACGTAACAAGAATAAGACCGATTGGGACAAGAAATTGCGGTGCGGAAAACCCGCCACTTGATACCCCAGTCACAGTATGCGAAGCCAAAGCGACCGGAGAAATAAACTTAAGCACCCCGAGTAGTACCACGTTCCCGGTTATTCCGAATGTGAGCAGCAGCTCAGGAAACGTTCCAGCCTGGGTCCGGCGTGCGTAGTCAATCCAGAGTGCCGTCACATAGTTAACAATTGCGCCGGCACAAATCACCGCGACCAACTGCCCCGTTCCGGTCACGTAACACGCTAGACTCACGATCACCAGCAGCCAATTCGAACGACCAGCATTCCGTAGACCGGTATCTGTTTCTCGTGGCGTAAGCCACACGGCCACGTAATAGGTCAACACCAGGACCGGGAAAAAGAGAAAAAGAAAACGTGAATCAGTAAATAGCACGAGTTTGGCGGTTATATCCGCCGCGTTGCGGCTGCGAGACTGCGTATCCGAAGACTGCTAGATCCCAAACGTTAAATTTATCGTGGTGCACACCGAACTTTTATCGCAACACCGACACGAAGCTAACATTTACAACTGTCGACAAGCAATCACCTCCCGGCGGGCTCCTGGATCAACGAGTCCGCCCCCAACGGATCGTGGTTTGCTCATCCTGCCTGAGGCTGCTAGCGTGCCGAACTGAGTCGGGTTGTATAATTCTTGTGACGCACGAAACGACAGACCGCTGCAACCAAGGAGAACCTATTAGATGGACCCGAATGACATCTTGACTAAGCTAGACGCTCTAATTCAATCTCGATCTATCCTCCGACACCCGTTTTACGTCGCATGGCGGGAGGGCAAGCTCACAAAAACTCAGCTAGGTACTTACGCCCGCGTGTATTGGCCACACGTCGCCGCGTTTCCGTCCTACCTAGAAGCGAGTATGGAGAAGACCGCCGACCCCGTCATTCGAGAAACCCTCAGCCGAAACCTACACGATGAACGGACAAACCCAAAACCGCACCCTGAACTCTGGCTCGACTTCGCCACATCATTCGGCCAGGGCCGTCAAGAGATCACCACAGCACCTCCACACCAATCAGCCCAACAAATCGTAAATACTTTCAGAAGATTGGCCACCTCCAGTACGCTCGAAGGTGTGACAGCCTTATACGCGTACGAATTACAACAACCCGAAGTCGCCTCTCAAAAACGGGACAGCCTTCGAACACATTACGGCATTGAGGGCGATAAATCTCTTGCGTACTTCAACGTTCATGCCGAGGCGGATATCGCTCATAGCCAGGAAGAACGTGACATATTGCGACACTGCCTAGGTCGCGGCGGGGAACCCGGTATTGTCATCAACGCTGCCACGGAATCGTTAAACGCCTACTGGCAGTTACTGGATGGTGTATGTGAGGAAACAACCGTCCCAATGGAATAGCCATTTCTCCGTCGGTCGGTTGCCGGCGTGTGAGTAGCAGCATAAAAAAGGGCCGTCACGGCATAGCCGTGACGGCCCTAACCATTTCTTTCCAACAACCGCTACTGTTGTTGCTGTGCACCTGAAGACTCGGCTTCGGTCGCTCGAGCCTTCGCCGCCTCCAGCTCCTCTGTCGCTTCACTCACCGCTTCTTCGGCTTCAGCTAGAGCTGTCTCAGCATCATTTACCGAAATCCGTGCTAAGTCGGCCGGCGTCGCGGGTGGAGCGCCACACAGCGGACAACCTACAATATGCGTGTTCCTGGTCATCTTGCGGGATACGCGGCGTTTGTTCATTTCTTCTTCAAACTGCTCATCCGTCAACGACACGCCATTCCCAAGGTCAATGAACATGTTTGAGACTGAACGATTTCCAGAACCTTGCCAATTTCGAGGGTCCGGAATATTGCGGTTGCCGGCGGTATTGTCCATATAGCCTTTGATATGCAAAATCGTGCCCTTGGGCAGAAGGGGTTCAAACCCTGGTGCATACTGATAACCGCGTACCCAGTTATGGTCGTAACCTGCACAAGTCAAGGTCTCAACATTGATACCCCAAATCGCTTCGAGGCACATTCTGGCACCAGGCGCGTGTAAGTGCGGCTCAAACGTCGTGATCTTCATGTGGGATGGCAGCACATAGTATGCGTGCAGTTCTTGGTCTTTTTGATTTGCCTTGATATCAATATCAACAGCATTGCCAAGTGGCCGTAGTGCCCAGTTGTATTTTGGTTCATAGCCCTTGTCGTGAAAACGCCACCCGATCTCAAGATGCGACCGTGTGTCTTTTCCGTTCGAATGGAGGTGAACGGAGTCAGACACGACGAGCGACCCCGCCTGTAAAAGGGGAGCTCCTTCAGGATCAAAAACATCCGCATTACGACCAACTTCATGGACCGGCCAAAATCCAGGCCGTCCCGTGGGGCGACCTTCGTCATCGAGCACGGCTGTGCCCCAAATCATGTGATGAAAAATAAATCGGCCGCCGACAGTCTCGCGGACATCTTCAGTTTCAAGCACGTCGTTGACTTCACGAATCTCGACAGACTTCACATAACGATCCTCGTCGATGCCAACCGACACTGGTTTGATCTCACCCCACCAATCCGGCGCATCACCTGCCATCGCAATTTCTTCGGTGCGAGTGATCAGATCGGGTTCGCCTGCATGCCATACCGAAGCACCACCAAGTGCCATCGGTGGAGGCATATCCGCCGGATTCCCACGCGGGGCTCCGTTGTCCGCCCACGTCGCAATCTGAACAATTTCTTCCGCACTTAGTGATGGATCGAACTGATACTCTTGAATGCCGATATTTTTTTCGACATACCAAGGCGGCATAACGCCAGCAACCGGTCCCAAACCCGTCCGATTCTTGATTGCTCGTGCCCACGGACGCACCTCTTCATAAGTAATCAACGGCATTGGTGCAACCGAGTCAGCCTGGTGACAATGCTGGCAACTTCGCTGCAGAATTGGCGCGATGTCTTTCGCAAACGTGACCTCAGGCTCAGTCTGCCCCGCAATCACTGGATGCGGCGCGACAACTCCGAGAGCGACCATCATCGCTAACGTCATACCAAAGCTCACAACGAATTTACTTCTCAACATGGCGGGCCTTTCAACTTGATCTGCCAGCGACAGCTTTCACAACCGGCAATCGTTCCTACAACTATTCTAGAACAATCGGGCGGCAGATCGACAAATTACAACTTGACTAGCGTCGCGGCTTCATACTTCAACGTTCGTTCAAGCGACCAGAGAACTACAAAATATGGCGGCTAAACGATTTAAGGGCTTCGTTTCTTTAAATCAATCCAGACAAAAGAATTGCCTGAACGTCACGGGCTCGGGTCTACTGCGCTTCGGTCAACAACATTACTCTGGTATGCGTGCGCCTTCGTCCGCTTTTACTGCAGACACGAATTATTTTGAGACCCATAGCGTTGTCTTCACTGCGAAAATGTTGTCACCAGGTACCGACAATGACTCAAACAGGTCACCAAACCCAACGTGGCGCCCCATGGAAGTTCGATCTTGCCGGTTCTGTTGCCACACGACGAACAAGGTGCTTCCAGGCCGCCACTCCCACCGCAAGACAACATTGCTCCGGAATGACCGTACATTAAACTCATAGTTCCTCAACACAAAACTGTCGTCACCATCCGTAACCAGTGACCGGCCATCGTCGAGTCGCTCAATCGTAGTACCGTCTGTGCCGTAGATCCGAAGCCTCGCATCCTGGGGCGCTCTGGTTTCACCGAATCGGTCATAGCGTCCGCTTGCCGCAAAAGGTTCCGCGTAAATATCAAGAGTCATGTCAGGTTTAAAGGTGTAACTAACCCGAAACCGTGCGGACAGTTGAGTATTGTCCGGCAGACCAAACACATACCGCCGGCCGAACACCTCGGGTCTCCCGCCAGCAAGCGACACCAAATACTGACGGTTAATTGGACCACTAAACGTTCCCCTCGTTCCGCGTTCATTCCGGTATTCAGGTTCAACCGACAACTGTAAAGACGGAGATGGTCTGACCGAGAAACCAGCCCGATACCGCCACACGTAGTCCCCGAGTTCGTTGGATTGATAACCGGTATTTACACTCCATTGGGTCTCGGCAGCCGCACGACTCCTGAGAGACCAGTTCGCGTTCCAACCGAGAGGCACACCCATGACGGGACCACCGCGTGTTAGTTGGGCATCTTGCCCACGGAAATATCGCGTGACATCAAGATTGGTTCGCCAAAAATTGAGAAACGTGAATCCTTGGTCATTTGTTAGGTTGTATCGAATGCCAAGGTTTCGGTCAAAGTAATTGTACGAAGAAAGTTGCGCCGCAAAAAAATACGCTCGAAAAAATCGCCCCGGTACTGTTTCTCGATAAGTCAACCTGTATCGGCCAGAAACGTCACCAGCAAAATTCAATCGGCCAAAATCGCTGGGCTCAAACTCTGGAGACTCGATCATGACATTCGCACGCCACAACCAGTGACGGCCTGCAATCTTACTCAGCGTACCGGTGACTTGCGCTCCGGACATTGAGGATCGGGTTGGGTCAAACCGAATGGTGGATTGATCAATGCGTTGCAACAGATGAGAATTCCGCCGCTGATAGCCGGATATGGCCGTCGCCTCACCATCGATGTGTGTGATCCCAACATTGAACCGAGCTTCATAGGTGCGGTCTTTGAAACGCAAGCGCGTATCGGCTCCCGCCGTGATCGCATTTCGGCTGAGAATTGCTGCCAGCGGATCATCCGGTGACATTGTGCGATGCACTGCAGTCAAATGGGCACCGACGGTCGACCCCTGGTCGCCAATCTCTTGGATAATTCGAGCTACGCTCCAAACGGTTCGTGGTGTGACCCGGACGTCCGACTGCTGATTACCAATTGAGGTACTGGCAAATTCATCATCGGTCACCGCACCAAGTAAGCCGATCGATGTTCCTGAAGACAGCCGACCTGTGAGCTTCGCCGCACCCAGAATCGTCGTGGTGTTGGGATAGTCGATAAACTCGCCCGACGCCGGCCCTACGGGCCTGGCCCCGATGCGGCGGGAGTAGTAGTAGTTGCCAGTACCAGCAGTCAGAACATTATTACCTTCAAGAAAGAATGGCCGACGCTCCGAAAAGATCGTTTCGAATACCGTGAGATTGACTTCCGCAGGATCAGCATCTATCTGGCCAAAATCTGGATTCACTGTCACATCCAGTGTCAGGTTTGACCCAAATCCATATTTCAGGTCAGCTC
>Ga0310345_10005341_pt1 | contig 11446 bp, 10 predicted proteins | sample HC15DNA20500_MG_FD_204667 | JGI IMG/M metagenome (GOLD analysis project Ga0310345, IMG submission 204667) | Marine microbial communities from station ALOHA, North Pacific Subtropical Gyre - HC15-DNA-20-500_MG | ecosystem: Environmental > Aquatic > Marine > Oceanic | place: Pacific Ocean: North...
GTTGCAAAAATTATGACCATACCAGCAAATACCAATTACCGATTCCACCCTCACCCAATTTGCCGGATATGGCCAGTGTTTATTGGTATGCCGGCAATTGTTTGTTTGAAGGAACCATACTGAGTGAAGGCAGAGGTACTCCGCATCCATTTTGTTACATTGGTCATCCAAGTTTACCCGATACCCTATTTTCCTTTATTCCTAAGCCTGGACCCGGAGCGGCCAATCCTAAATTAAATGGCCAAACCTGCTTTGGATGGAATTTATTTGCACCCAAACAACATGTTTTAGCCACTATCAACAATCAATTGCCCATTCAATACCTACTAAAAGCCTACCAATTATTTCCCGACAAAGCACACTTTTTTATTTTGCCCAAAAATGGAGATAAAAAAATGAGTGGATTTAACCGATTAGCAGGCTCTGATGAATTAATGAACCAAATAGAGGCTGGCCTAAGTGAACAAAGTATTAGAGCGAGCTGGCAACCTAAATTGCAAGCTTTTAAAAAAATTAGAAAAAAATATTTATTGTATAAAGATTTTTAATGGAGCGGAAAACGGGACTCGAACCCGCCACCTTCAGTTTGGGAAACTGATGCTCTACCGGATGAGCTATTTCCGCTTTTGAAAGCAATTTACAAAACATTTGCATGTACTACATTTGCACCATGCAAATTTCCGACATTAGAATTATTTTCATGGGCACACCCGATTTTGCTGTAGCATCATTGGACGCCTTAATACAAGCAGGTTGTAATATAGTTGCCGTTGTAACAACCCCCGATAAACCAGCAGGCCGTGGTATGCAATTACAACAAAGCGCTGTAAAGCAATATGCTGTTTCAAAGCAGATACCTGTTTTACAACCGGAAAAATTAAAGAGTGAAACCTTTATTGCTACTTTAAAAGCTTTACAACCACATTTGCAAATTGTGGTTGCATTTAGAATGTTACCTGAAATAGTGTGGAGCCTCCCACCTTTGGGTACTATAAATTTACACGGCTCATTACTACCACAGTATCGTGGTGCAGCACCCATCAATTGGGCTATTATTAATGGAGAAACTACCACAGGAGTTACTACATTCAAATTGCAACATGCAATTGATACCGGAAATATTTTATTGCAAGAACCCATACCGATTTTACCAAACGAAAATGCAGGTCAATTACACGATAAAATGAAAGTAATTGGTGCAGCTCTATTGGTAAAAACTATTCAACAATTAGCACTGGGAACATTAAAAGAAATTCCTCAATCTGAATTGACTTCAGCAGAAGTTCAGGACATAAAACATGCACCAAAAATTTTTACAGAAACCTGTTTAATTAAATGGGAACAACCTGCTGAAAATATTTATAATTTAATTAGAGGCCTATCACCCTACCCCGGTGCTTTTACTTATTTAGATGGCAAGAAATTAAAAATTTACCAAGCTACCTTTAATAATGCATCCCCAAAAAATATTCCACCCGGAACTTTTGTAACAGATGGAAAAAGTGAATTAAAAATTGCAGCACTTAACGGATGGTTACATATTTCCGACTTACAATTAGAAGGTAAAAAAAGAATGGATGTTGCGAGTTTTTTAAGAGGCCACCGACATTTATTACCATAGCCATTAATATTGAACGGTAACGGCAAAAGTTTTATCTGCCATCCCTAATACAGAGGCAGCAGCATTACTTAATCGCAATAATAAACCATTATCCTCTTTAATGTTGGGTAATGCACCCAATACTTTTGCGTATACTACTTTTTGGTTGCTTTCAATTTTAACAATAGTTCCCTCCGGTATATTATTAATCAATACATAATATTTCTTGTCCATCCATCCACTGGCAGTTTTAAACACAGAAGCATTACCCGTCATTGATTGCCCGGTTTGTTTGTAATATTCTGTAAAAAAGCCGGTAACAGGAACATCATCGGCACTCACACTTGTATTACTTACATTAGCTACCGCTTTTTGCGAAGTTGTGGCAGCAGCAGTGCTTGTAGCATTGTTTGATACATTTTGCGTTGAAGGATTTGATACATTATTCGTATTAGCAGAAGTTGCAACCTGTGTTGGTGTTGGTTTTGTTTGCGCAGGCAAAGCACTTGTGTTATTTACGGTATTGGCAGGTTCATTTGTAACAACTGCACTATTAGTGGCAATAGGTGTTGTAGTACTTGCACCAATGCTTAACCGTTGTCCTGTATGAATATTGGTAGAGGTTAAATGATTCCATTCTTGTATTTGTGCAACAGTTACCTTATATTTTCTACTGATAGCATATAGAGTTTCTTTAGGCCCTACAACATGCACAATAGGTTGAGTATTATTTTGCGGCTGTAAATTTTGTGTTGTTTGTGTAGCAGAACTTTTATTGGCAGTATTAGTAGCATTTATTTTATTGCCTTTAACGGGTATTTTTACCTTTTCCCCAATGCGTAAAACGCTTTTATTGTTCATGCCATTCAATCGCATAATATCCCCAACTGTAGTATGATATTGATGCGCTAAAGCTGATAAAGTTTCCCCATGTTTTATTATATGCACAATTGTGCTACCTGTTTGTGCCTTTAATGAAACAAACAGTAACATACTGAAAGAAAAAATGCTTGCCTTAAAAACAGATGTAACAGTCATACCCATTTATTTTTCAACTTGTTGGTAAAATTAATCTTTTAAAATTCTCCATTCAGATGGATAATAGTTATTGACCCGATTGGGTAAAACTTTTACCCATCCCAATCTTAATCCACAATAGCTTACCACATTCCAACCCATTTTTCCATTCAATGTTATGGGTTGTTTACGCAAATATGCTAAAGCTTCATTTAAATTTAGTTCATTTTGGTTTACAGATGGTAATTGCAGCAAACTTAGCGCCAATTCGTGCGAAGGAATAAAATCTTTTCCTTTTAAGCTACCCAAATTAATACCCGCTTTTTTTATATACAAATGCTTTGATACCCTTAATAGTGTTTGCCAGTACACTTTCGAAATAATTTTAAAGGAAGCTTCTTGCAAAAAAAACTGATAAGAATTTGGTATTTGAAACATTGCTACTATAGGATCGGTTTGTTTTGCCGACGGAGTAGCAATAGTTGCTTCAGGCCAAATTTGGAAAACACTTTCAGTATTATTAGGCTTTTTAAATGCGGCTACAAAAAAACCTTCCCCTTTCACTTTATCGGGAAAAAATCGATACCCCCAAGTAGCTTTTAGTGGTGATTGTACTTCAACAATACCCCACTCAGGTTGAACTTGAACCCGAACGGACTCAAAGCCATATTCATTACACAAGTAGTCTGTTATGTATTCGTCTTCCTCTACCGAATACGAACAGGTGCTGTAAATAAACAATCCGCCCGGTTTTAAACATCCAACAATTTCCTTACTTATTTTTTGTTGACGAATACTGCATGCTGCAACATTTTCAACACTCCATTCCTCAATGGCGTGATTATCCTTTCTAAAAAGTCCACTACCACTGCAAGGTGCATCCAATAATATTACATCAAAAAATTGTGATAGTCGTTCAAAATGGCGAGGTTCATTGTTGGTAACAATTACATTGTCAGCCCCCCACTTCACAATATTTTCACTTAATATTGCTGCACGTGATTTTATAATTTCATTGGCAATAACTATTCCATTTTTAAAATATCCGGATAGTAATGTTGTTTTTCCACCAGGAGCCGCACTAATATCTAATACTGTTTCAGTTGTAGGATTTGGGATGATTTGATTGAGTATTTTTTCAATAAACATGCTACTGGCTTCTTGTACATAATAAGCACCTGCATGCAATAATGGATCGAGCGTAAATGAAGGTCTATCAGTTAAATACCAAGCATCATTAGCCCAAGGTACCGAAGCTTTTAATAATGTAGCAAATGGAATTTCCTTTAAATATTGTTTTTTGTAAGGATTGAAACGAATAGAAGTTATACCCTGGGTTTGTTGATGTGCAGCCATAAAAGCTTCAGCATCGAAACCCGGCACCCCTTTTAATGAATGAATGAATGCGGTAGGTAACACCAAGCGAAGATAAGTGGCAATAGGCTATAAAAGGAAAGGGATTTAGTTTTTTTAACTAAATCACCCTATCCTAAAAAATAGTTTAAAGTGACTTGATTTCATTAATCAAATCTTGCAAAACCTTTTTTCCATCACCAAACAACATTGAAGTTGTAGGTTGATAAAACAATTCGTTCTCAATCCCTGCGTAACCGGGCTTCATACTTCGTTTATTTACAATTACTGTTTTGGCCTGTTCTACATCTAAAATAGGCATACCATAAATGGGTGATGAAGGATTATTTTTAGCAGCAGGATTCACCACATCATTTGCACCCAATACTAATACCACATCGGTTGATTTGAAGGCATCATTGGCTTGTTCTAGTTCAAGCAATTTATCATAACTAACATCGGCTTCGGCCAATAATACATTCATATGCCCCGGCATACGACCTGCAACAGGGTGAATAGCATAGGCCACCTCAACCCCTTTTTCTTCCAATAATTTTTCTAACTCATGGCAGGTATGTTGAGCTTGAGCAACCGCAAGACCATACCCGGGCACAACGATTACCTTGTTAGCATAACGCATTACCATTGCCGCATCACTTATACTAATTTCTTTATAACTTCCTCCCGTAGTTCCGGCATTACCACCGGGAGTATCTTTAGCACCAAATGAGCCTATTAGCACATTGGTTAAACTACGGTTCATTGCCTTACACATTAAAATAGTTAATAAGGTTCCTGCAGCCCCAACCAAAATACCACCTGTAAGCATGGCCTTATTGTTGTAAAGAAAGCCACCGCAAGCTGCAGCAACACCGGTAAATGAATTTAGTAAGGAAATAACAACTGGCATATCAGCACCGCCTATGGGCAACACAAATAGTACCCCGTATATTAATGCTAACACAACCGTAGCAATGAAAAAATAATCTGCATATGCATTTACAGTAAAGTAGGTAATAATTGCTAAAATAATAACCCCTGCAAATATTAATAAGTTAATAGTATGCTGGGCTTTGAAAATTATATCTTTAAAACTACCATTTAATTTACCCCATGCAATCATACTTCCGGCAAAAGAAACACTTCCAATAATGGAACCGGCTACAATAGCCAAATAATGCCCGGGGGCAACTCCTTCAGAAAAATGAACAAAATTCATTTTTTCTGCCGCTCTAAAAACATAATCAAATTCAATTACCGAAATCAATGCAGCACAAGCCCCACCCATGCCATTGAAAAAGCTTACCATTTCAGGCATTGCGGTCATCTTTACTTTTTTTGCAGCCACTACACCAATGATAGCGCCGATGATTAAAGCAGCAAAAATCCATGGATAATTTTGAAGGGGTAATCCATTTTCATCTTTGTACAAAAAAATAGTTCCAATAATTGCAACAAACATTCCTGCAGCAGCTACCCAATTACCACGACGTGCCGTAGCGGGACTAGATAACATTTTTAAACCAATAATAAAAGTAACGGCAGCAGCTATATAACAAATGGTTAAAATATCGAACTTCATAATGAAGGCTTTAATAAATATTATTTTTTCTTCTTAAACATTTCCAACATTCTATCCGTAACTACAAAACCACCAACTACGTTTAAAGTACCCAGTATTACAGCCAAAAATCCTAAAACGAGTGCCAGGTAATTGTGTTCTGATGCACGCCCCATTACAATAATGGCACCTATAATAACTACTCCATGAATGGCATTGGCACCACTCATTAAAGGAGTGTGTAATACACTGGGTACCCTTCCAATAATTTCAATTCCCAGAAATACCATTAAAATAACAATATAAATCATTTGCTGGTTAGCAGATATCCATTGTAATGTTGCTTCCATAATATAAAAATTTATTTAAATTAATTATTTAACGATAAAACCCGATCATTTACAATTTTACCGTCATAAGTAATACAACAGCCTTTCACAATATCATCATCGAAGGAGATATTTAAATTGCCTTCTTTGGAAATTATTAATTGCAAAAAGTTAAAAACATTTTTTCCATATAATTTACTGGCATCAAATGGCATATTACTGGGTAAATTGCTGTAACCCATAATAGTAACGCCATTTTCAGTAACAATGGTTTCATTATTTTTAGTGAGTGGTGTATTTCCACCTGTTGCTGCGGCTAAATCAACAATAATACTACCGTTTCGCATTTGTTGAATCATAGCTTCGGTTAATAGCTGCGGTGCTTTTTTACCGGGTATTTGGGCTGTAGTAATAATAATATCAGCCTTTTTTGCTGCTTCGGCAATGCGTTGCTGTTGTTTTTGCTGATACTCGGCCGATTGTTCAACTGCATAACCTCCTGCCTTCGAAGCATCGGCGGCTCCTTCCACTTCAACAAATTTTGCACCAAGGCTCATCACTTCTTCTTTCACCGAAGGGCGTGTGTCAAACACTTCAATTACAGCTCCTAACCTTTTAGCAGTTGCAATAGCTTGTAACCCTGCAACACCAGCCCCTAAGACCAAGACTTTAGCCGGAGGTATACTTCCAGCAGCGGTAATGAACATGGGAAAATATCGGCCATAATTAGCGGCAGCCAATAAAACTGCCTTATAACCTGCAATATTTGCCTGACTACTCAGTACATCCATACTTTGAGCACGAGTGGTACGAGGTATAGTATCTAAACTAAATGTGATTAAATTTTTATTGGCCCACAATTCCATTTCAGAATAATTATACAGAGGTTGAAAAACTCCTATTACAACGGTACCGGGCTTTATAAGCTGTAGATCATCATTAGCAAGTGGGAGAATGCTAAAAATAATTTGGGCCTGTTGTAGAATTTCCGTTCGAGTATGTATGGCAGCTCCTGCTTGCTCATAAACCTCATTGGTAGCATAAGCTGCTATACCTGCATTTTCTTCTACCCAAATTTCAATATTCAACTTTAATAATCCAGCTAAATGTTCGGGTAGAAAAGATACCCTGTTTTCGCCTGTCGGTTCTTTCAATATCCCTGCTATCATGTGCATTACATTATAAATCAAATTTAGTTGTTTTTATAATGCATTCCCCTATTTTTATACGAAGAGTATGCTAAATTTTACTGAACTAAAAAGAGTGTTATTGTACAATAAAATGCGACGCTATTGCAATAGGCATCAGCTTAAATAAGTAAACTACCTTACAGGTTAAAGTTTTCCCTAAAAATTAGGATAACCAAATTTAATAGCGAATAATAAAATGCTGTTTTTGTTTAAAAGCTTTTTTAAAAACAACTACACCAACAAAAAACAAATCAATAGTTGCACATACAGCATCGTGGTTTTGTATGTATTGCCATGCCTGCTCCATTTCAGCACTCCAATGTATATCATCAAAAACCAAAAGGGTTTGTTCATTAACCTTTGGCAACAATAAATGAAAGTAATTAAGGGTAGGTTGAAAACGATGATTGCCATCAATAAAAGCAAAATCAACCGTATCTAATTGTTGTAGTAAATTAGGTAATACTACATCAAAATTTCCAACCAAAGAATGTACATTTTTTAACCCTAACTTTTCAAAATTTTCTTTCGCTAATTCAGCAATAGCAGGTGCGCCTTCTATCGTATAAACATTGCCATTTGAAGCTGCTTTGGCCATATATGCAGTAGTTATACCCAATGAAGTACCTAATTCAACAATTATATTTGGATTATAATGGGCAATCATTTTTGCTATCAATGTACTATACTTTAATGGCTTTAATGATGATTTAGCAACGGAGGATACTTTACGTGTATTTTGTTTGATTACTCGGGATCCGGCACCAAAATCTTCAATTAGAATGAATTGTTGGTTATTTTTTAATTGCCGTCTTATATCTTCAATTTCATTATACGAATATGTAACTTTTTTTTTGTTTAAAACTTGTTGGGTAAAATCAAAAACAAATGGAGAATGTATTCCATGACCTTTGCCATTTTTTGCATTGAAAAAATAGTGTATATATTTTAAAGCCAATTGTTTTTTTGAATACATAATGTGGTTGCAGAAAATATTATAAATGTTGCAAAATACTATAGTAAAATCAATTCCAGCTAAATACGTTTCCAGCATTGGAAAGAATATGCATAAGCATGCTTCTCATCAATTGTAAAATTTTCTTCTGACGACAACTGCCATTCCTTTGAACTAAACTTCGGAAAGAATGCATCTGCATCATCAAATACGGAATGTACACGGGTTATATACATTTTATGCGCCATGCCAATAGTTTGGGCATACACTTCACTCCCTCCCAATATCATTAGTTCTTTATAACCTTTCTCAAGAGCTTTTTGAACTGCCTCATCAATACTATGAACTAAAGTAATACCGGGAATATTTAAATCAGCATTTCGAGTTAACACCATATTCCATCGGCCATTAAGGGGCTTATTTTCCAATGCATTCAATGTTTTACGTCCATATAAAACCGGCTTGGCCCATGTTTTGTTTTTAAAGAATCTTAAATCATTGGGCAAATGCCACAATAATGCATTGTTTTTACCTATTGCATTATTTTCGGCGGCAGCCACAATTAACGTAAGAGTGGGCAAAGATTGTTGAGTTGTTGATTCGATTTTATTTTGCACAAGCTTTCTTTAATTTATACTGCAATTGGTGCTTTTATTGCCGGATGAAATTGGTAATTTTCTAATTTAAAATCATTGTAATCAAAATCGAAAATATTTGTAATATTAGGATTTAATTGCATGGTAGGCAAAGGATACGGCGTTCTGCTTAATTGTAAATGAGCTTGTTCTATATGATTATTATACAAATGTACATCGCCAAATGTGTGAATAAATTCACCGGGTTGTAAGTTACATACTTGTGCTATCATTAAAGTTAACAACGCATAAGAGGCTATATTAAATGGTACGCCTAAAAAAACATCGGCACTACGTTGGTATAGTTGACAACTTAACTTACCATTGGCTACATAAAATTGAAACAAAGCATGGCAAGGCATTAAAGCCATTTTAGGCAAATCGGCTACATTCCAAGCACTAACTATTAAACGCCTACTATCAGGATTGATTTTAATTTGTTGAATTAAGTCAGTAATCTGGTCAATGGTGTTACCATCAGCCCCCTGCCAACTCCTCCATTGATGCCCGTAAACAGGGCCCAACTCGCCATTTGCATCAGCCCACTCATCCCAAATGGTTACACCATGTTCATTTAAATATTTAATATTGGTATCGCCTTTTAAAAACCATAAAAGTTCATAAATCATACTTTTAACGTGCATTTTTTTGGTGGTTACCAAAGGAAAACCCTCAGCTAAATCAAATCGCATTTGATAGCCAAAACAACTACGGGTTCCCGTACCGGTTCTATCGTGCTTTTGTTGGCCGGTATCGAGTATAAATTGTAATAATTGATGATATTGCTTCATACTGCAAAATACAAACTGTACAGCAAAGCAAATGATAGTTACACTTAAATGTTCAAAACCTGTGAATATTCTAACAATATAGTACCAAACCTTCCATCATTAGTTTTTTGTTTCCAACATTTTCCTAAATTTAATTTCTAAGGGAATAAGCATTCCAACACAGTAATGAGTATGAAAACTAAATCGCCCATATGAAAACTAGTTCACTTAGCCAATACAGTAACAATTTGGTTATTAAAACCAATACACAATGGTCGATTGAAGAAGTTTGGCCGGCAAAAACTGCTTACTTTAAACAAACAGAACAATGGCTACACAAACCCATACAACAAATTATTATTTTTAGTGAGCAGGAAGCTTTTATGAATGAATTAAAAAAATTTAAACTTTCCAAAAACAAAACTGAAAGCTTTCAAACATTCATTCTGAATGAAAAAAAGAAAAAATTTGCAGCAGAATTAATTATTCAAAAAAAATATAAAGACGGAAAAATCAATCATTTTATTATAAATGTGCAACAAATTCAAGCATTGCAATCAAAGTCAAAATCGTTCCCTGTTCCATTATTGATAAGAGAAAATATTTTAGATAATATACATGCTACAATACTCATCCTAAATAAAAACGGAGAAATTACTTACTTAAATAAAGCAGGAGAAAGCATAACGGGATACAATTTCGCAACAATAGCTAATAAAAACTGGTTTCAATTATTCATACCGGAAAATGAGCGTAAACAAACAATTGCAATTTTTCAAAAACTAAAATTAGGGAAAGGAAGCATTGATTATGAAAATGCAATCATTACAAAACAAAAAAATATAAAAATTATTCAATGGAAGAATACAGGTATATATTCGGGTAAAACTTTTCAAGGTTCATTAAGTATAGGTATAGATGTAACTGAACTTAAAAATGCTAATGAAGCAATAAAGCAAAGTGAACGCAAATTTCAATCAATTACAGAAGCCATACCCATAGGTTTAACTATTTGCGAAGTAAATGGTAAGGTGTTATACATGAATAAAGCATTCCGACAAATATTTGGTTATAATGTATCGGAAATTAAATCCGTATATGATTGGTTTAACAAAGCATATCCCAATAAAACAGCTGCTGATAAAGCGAAAAAAAGATGGAACAATCATGTAAAAAACATTCAAGAAAAACCCTTCGAAGATTCAATTGAATTAAAGTTGCTGACTCAAAAAAGAAAAGAAAAAATTATTGAACTTAAAACAACTTATAACAACGGATATATATATATAATATTTTTATTGACTTAACCGAAAAAAGGAAATTGGAAGCTGAAGCAAAGGAACAGACATTGAAATTTAAACGCATTATTGAAAACTTTCCAATACCAATGGCTAGTTGCGATTTAAATTATGATCTTCTATTTACCAATAATAAGTTTGAAGAAGTATTTGGATACAAAATGGAGGAAATAAAAAAATACCCCGCTTGGTTCAAAAAAATTAAATTTGATAGCCCGGAAGATGAAGCAAAACATGATGAAGAATTTTATGGTTATTTAAAAGCCACAAAATCTAATCCCGACAAAATTGCACCCGTGCTTTATCGTCAGATTTATAATAAAAATGGTGAATTGCGTGATATTAACATCACTTTCAATTTATTTGACAATGAACTTTTTGCTGTTTTAGAAGATGTTACCGAACAAAACAAATACATAAAACTATTACAGGAAAGTGAAGAGCGTTTTAAGGCATTAGCACAAAATATGCCCATTGCAATTGGAAGCTACAACACAGATGGTTCTGTAAATTTTATTAATCAATATTTCATTAAAACAATTGGATATACTGCAGAAGAATTACCTACTATTGAAGCCTGGTATGCCCAAACACAGCCCGACCCTATAAAACGGCAACAGTATTATCAGCATTGGGTATCATTAATAGACGCATTTAGTAAAAATCCACAACAAGAAATACCATATGTAGAAAGTGATATTACTTGCAAAGATGGAAGTATTAAAACTTTCAGTTACC
>Ga0310345_10005342_pt1 | contig 11444 bp, 9 predicted proteins | sample HC15DNA20500_MG_FD_204667 | JGI IMG/M metagenome (GOLD analysis project Ga0310345, IMG submission 204667) | Marine microbial communities from station ALOHA, North Pacific Subtropical Gyre - HC15-DNA-20-500_MG | ecosystem: Environmental > Aquatic > Marine > Oceanic | place: Pacific Ocean: North...
ATAATCATAAATTGCTAGCTGGTGCTGAAGCTGTGCGTTGTAGGTCCTGGTCTCCCCGTAATTGCGAATCTTAATAAACGTGGGAAGCATCGGGCATTTGATTTCCAGGATCGATGTGCCCATTCCTTCCTTTGAGAAAATTTGCCGATCTACATTTGCGATCATGTGTGGGTATACAGGATGGGAACGCTGCGGCTGGCGGCGAACTTCCCGGTCGTTTTCAGAACACCATTGCTGGGCCGCTACCGGTTCCAGGACATTGCCACGTTCCGCAGCAAATGACGGCTTGTCTGCTACGACGGTTCCGTCGAGCACAGAAGTTATGCTGTCGTATACATCAGCCGGCCCTCCCCATTGGGACCAGCCAAGAATCTGGGGAACATCAGAGGACCCGATGCCTTTTCTTCCCTCCAGAAATTTTTGTCGTTTTTCTGTTTCCATTGTTACCTCCCTGCGTTTTTGTATTTCCCAGAGACTAGGATTTCGACTGGGGCGAAACGGGAGTGTCTTCATGGAGCTCCTCCTTTTGACGAACGAACTCTTCCAACGCCCTTGCGCTAACAAGAACCCTGCGTCCAATCCTGAAGACCTTCGGCCCTTCTCCGTCCCTGATAAGATTTTTGAGGTACGGGTAGGAGATGCCTAGCTGGCTAGCGGCATCCTCTAAGCTGTATGATTCTTGAGCCATTTGGCTGTCCTCGATGGCTATGGGATATCAGTGTATATAAGAGAGTATAGGAGGACACTAGAGATGGCAAGGCATTACGGGCCGCCGATTTGCCTGGCGGGCAGATGACAATAGGGTCTCTCGGGCCCCCTGTGGAACGCTACGGGGACCTCTGCGAACAGGTAGTTGGGCCAGAGGAAGAGGCTCGACGTGCGTTAGGCGGCGTCTCAGGGCCCCTATTTTGTCGCGACCATGATTTTTCTTGGACCGTCCACCTCTTCGCGACCAAACACGGCCTCGTCCTTGCCGGGGAGGGGCAAGGCCGGATATCCCTCTGATGGTTGCGGTACAAATTCAGCTCTTGTCACCGCATGACCACAATTTCTGCCATCCTTGTACGTCAGCTCCTCTAAAGATTGCATCTCCATGTCATTGAGGAAGACCCGCGCCGCGATCTCGAGATCCTTGGCTGTCTTCGGCACCGACTGGAAACCTCCGGGCTTCGACAAAGCTAGCTTCCACTGGTAGCCCTGTCCAAGTTTCCTCTCGAGCGTATAAATACAAAGGAGATCTTCCGACAAGCGAACGGAAAACCTTTTGATCATCGCGACCGGCAGATCATTGAACGCATCCTCATGTACGATTGGCCTCAAGATGCAGAGCTTTCGCACTGCCCAAGCTCTACGTTTCAAATCCTCAGTCTTCATTGAGCGTCACGCCCTCGGCGATTTTCATTAGCAAGTCTTGCAAAGGTTCCCAAAACTTTTTCCTCGCAGACCTCTCGCCTATCAACAAGGTTCGATAGTCAGCATCGTGGCGAGCTAGCTCCAAGTCTAGGGCCAGCTCTGCTTGCACGGCTCCACTCACAGCTACGACGGCGGAGCTGATTGCGCTGATTGGATCAGATACAGAAAGTAGGTTGACGTTAGGCATTCAGCTTCCACCCCTTGGTGTCTCGTTCATAGGCTGCGCGGATACGATCCATCGACTCACCACCAGAGTAATGGAGATGGCCGAAGTCTTTCAGGTCAAAATCCCCTCCCCATTCAAAACCTATAGCTTTACCCATAGCTCCGAGCAAGCGCCAGTCATCAATGTCACTACCGGCGGTACTCCACGTTGGGTGCTGGCTACCATCTTGCTCGAATGCGAAGTCAATCGCCAGCCCAAAGTTGTGCCAGCTCTTACCACCCCGCGCATTGGTAACTATCTTACCCGGCTCTGTCCTGCCCTGCTCGTAGAGAGCTTCCTGCTCCTCATGGGTACGCAGGGTATGGACGACGAACAGCTCTCGCTGTAATACCAGGGGGGCAGCAGCTATCAGCCGCCATGCCATCTGCTCAACTACAGGGTCTAGGTCGGAGAGCTTCCTACTCATCACGCTTGGACATGATGATCGCTATCTGTTTTTCCACGTCTCTTAGGGCGCGTGTGATTTCTCGCTGGTTGTGGCTGAAATTTGTTAGCAAGTAGTAGAGCACCAGGGCCAATATCCCCAACACGCCGCCCTCGATATAGTTAGCCATAGCCGGAGGTTGTTGGGCGACGGTGGCTGCTCCGCTAGCTCCGATCAGACCAGAGCTGACCCACTTTACAGCGTCAGCCATCGTGGAGGTGTAAAGGAAGGGCACGTCAAGCTCCAGATACTACCCAGGTTAGATACTCTCCGAAGGTAGAGTCGTGATCTAGGTCACCCTCACCTGCATGTTTGGCTAGGCAAAATAACGCTTGATGGGTTAGCCGCAGAGGATCAGTAGCGGGGAGGAATTCAATCCCTGTTATCTGTGCTTCAACCTGTTCAGCTAGCTCTTCCTCTATATCTTCTGTGCTTCTAGCAACAATCACACCATCAACCACTCTCTCGGTGGCTTGATTAGGGACACGATCAAGCATCACTACTGTCCATTCAGTATTGCCCTCTGCGATCTGAGGAGATGAACCATCCTCGTTCACTTCGCAGGTGCCTGTGCATTCACCGTCTGGTCCTACTAAACACGGAATCATTGCTTGCTCCTCATTATGGCACCGAAATTACGAGACAGAATCCTTTACCGCCAGCACCACCAGCACCTCCGGTAGTAGTTCCACCACCGCCGCCACCACCGCCTCCACCGTATAAGCCACCGGCACCACCAGCGTATGCTGTGCCACTCGTACTTCCGCCTCCTCCTCCACCGCCAGATCCTCCCCCATCCGTGCTAGTCACACCAACACCACCAGCAGAAGAGTTGTTCGCACCGACAGCACCACCCGCGATCTGGAGGGCATGTATTAAACCGCCAGCCGTTCCGCTTCTGTCAAAAGTATCAGAGAAAGAGTTACTTGCTTCTATTAGCTGCCCTCTACCACCACCTGCTGGCCCCCAGATAGAGTCGAAATCATTTTGACTGTTGAAGCCACGACCCTGACTAACTTTGAGGGTGCCTGTACTTATTCCCGATGTATCAAGACCATTATTGTTTGCCGTACCATATCCAGGCTTGCCCCCTGCGGGGTTCAATGATCCGTTTCCACCCTCACCAAGCTCACCACCGCCTGCTCTCAGCTTCGCTCCGAAGGTTGTCACCGAACCAGTAACACCAACAGCCCCGGCAGCACTAGACCCTCCCGCACCTCCAGCACCACCATCGCCAATGGTCACAGTCTCCGACGATCCAAGAGTGCCAGCACGGAACGTGAACACCGTTAAGCCACCAGCACCACCACCTGTCCCGCCTCCGCGTGTAGTTCCAGCACTATTACCTTGACCACCACCGCCACCACCACCACCACCAATCACTAGCACATGGACAAAGACAGGAGTAAAGGAAGTTGGCTTAGTCCAAGTACCAGAGCTTGTAAAAGCCTGAACGTCAGATGCAGCACCAGCCGCTACCCACGTTGAGTCTCCCCGGAGGAACACAGAAGAGTTAGCAGTACCAGAACCCAGTCGTGCGGTATTGAGAGTGCCAGTAAGATTTGAAACTCCAAGGGTAGGGTTGGTAACGATACCTACCTGGATGCTGGCACTACCGTTGGTTATCTCAATCTCGTTACTGGTCCCTGTAATGTTGGCTAGTTGAGGATCGGTGGACCCGTCTCCAATAGGGATCTGCCCATTGGTAGCCACGCCCAGGGCGGTAATGGCTGACGTACCTGAACCTACTAGCAATCCGCCATCCGTCAGGGTTGTTGCCCCGGTGCCCCCTCTGGCTACTCCCAGAGTGCCAGCCGAGATATTTCCAGCATCCAACGCTGAGATGTTTCCACCACCAATAGTGGGAGATGCCACTAGTCCCACGGTAATGGTGCCAGACCCATTAGTTATTTCAGTTTCATTGCTAGTAGCTGTTAGCGTAGCTAGGGCAGGGTCAGTGCTGCCATCACCAATAAGTAGCTGACCATTAGTAAGGACGCTCGTAGCAGTTACAGCGCCAGTCCCGCTTCCTAGCAGGACACCACCATCGGTGAGACTGGTGGCTCCAGTACCTCCACTGCCCACAGCCAGAGTCCCCGAGATCGTAGAAGCTGTGACAGAAGCAGCGTAGGAGAATGGTCGCCAGTTGCTACCGTCGTATACCAGGGCGTAGGTGCTATAGCTCTCATCGAGAGTGATGTCGCCACCGATGTCCAGGTTGTCTGCTCCACCAGTTCCGTTCTTTAAGACGACTGTCCTAGCAGAGCTGGCAGGCTGTACCACGAGAACGAACCCCGCTGATATGTTGGTCCCGGCGGTGATCGTATCGAGATCATCACTGGCCCCATCTGACTGGGTATCAATCGTGTGGTAGTTATTGGTAGCCGTGATAACGCCAGACGCAATAGTCAGCTCTGTAGCTGTATCAAAGTCTAGCTGCCCACTGGCATTGATTGGCCCAGAGGCCAAGGCGGATGCCGGGACAGAAGCTATCTGGATGTCGCCTGAGCTATTGACAACCTCAGTGCCACCCACCTTGAGTGAGATCGCGTTTAGGTTGCCATTAGAATCGATGTCTACAAGGTCAGCCCATGTAGGTGTCCCCTCGCTACCAGTATTTTTCTGGAGCTTCATGCTGCCGGCAGTCTCAACCAGCCTGTAGTCTACGGCGCTGCCCTCTGTACCAATGAAGCGCACGTAAGGACTAGACATCTTCATTAGGACAGCAGCTACTAGTGTCTCCAAGCTGGTAATAGGATCAGCACCACCATCCGCATGGGAGGATGCGTGAGCCTTGGGATCGTGGAGACTCGATCCGGTTAGTGCATTATGTTCAGGCATTTATTGTCTCCCTTGATACTGACCGCCCTGAGAGCGATTTAATATTTTGAATACTTCGGCTAAGTGTGCCATGTCTGACCAGTTTAGGCCCAATTGGCGGACTTTTTCACGTACCCCTGGTCTGTTCTGCGCTATCGCTATTGCCAATTGTTGCTTGTATTTGACATTCCTGTCCCATGCCCTTCGTAGGCTGGACAAAGACATATCCTCTATCGTAGACCTAGCAATTCCACCCTTCGCTATGGCCCTTAACCCTGCTGGCGTTCCGGCTAACTGCTGAAGTTGCTCTCCCGCATTCTTCGGGAGATCCCTTAAAATAATCTCAACTTGTTCCCGTAGCTTTCTATCCTCCGCATATTCCGCCTTGGACATGTGACGTGTCCGTGCTTCAAGGTCACGTTGGACAGCCTCTTCAGGATCGACAAAGCTAAAGAGCCTGCCAACTTCTCGTGCGGTTGTTGTTTCTCGCACGTAAGCTCCCCTGCTAGACCCGCTGAATATGTTCCACCCGCTTGAGAAGCCCTCCTTTTGCCGAACAGACCCGGACTCAATACGTTGCCTCCCACGGAAAGCATTGTCCACAACAAGATTGTATGGCACAAAAGTTCTGACAAATACATCGAAAAAATCTGTGACCTTATCATCACTTTCCATGAGATTACTCATTGCGATCGCAACGGAAGGCCCCGGTGTTCGAGTAGGAGTAAACGACAAAACAGCTTCAAAACCTTCAGGGGCCTTAATCCCATAAGGAAGGAAGACTGGCTCAATCCGGCCCTGCAATGAGCGTGGAACCATTTCCTCGCCAAGCGCCAAATGCGTTCCCTGTCTAAGCAAGCCGGCTATTAACCCGTTATAAAAAAGATATCGGGTCATTGCAACAGTGGAGGATACGCCGTCAGAAGCGTCCTGAGTAACCATCCTTCTCAAAAAGCGTCCCTGCTTGGGTGGGAAACTGGAGAGAGGAGCAGCGATTACTCCAACCAGGTTGTCACGAAACATCTTATTTCTAGCAAGCGAATCATAGGTGAACTGCGTCCTGTCCACTATACGCAGGGCATAGGCTACGGCCTCATTTTGGCCCACAATTCCTACACGCATAGCAGTATCTAACCCTGCCGCGAATGCTGCGCCACGGAGAATCGTTTCTGCCGTATCTATAAAGCCCCATCCCACCTCCTCAAGTGTACGCATAATCTTTTTTGAAGAGTTAGTAAACTCAACCCCACGAGTAACCCTTGACTCGTGGCTTATGCCGAGTCTCCTTAGCAATTGAGGGTCTATAGCGGACATGGCAGCGCCTTTAACAAATCGGCTTGATGGGACAAGAGAAGCACCTATTATTGCGCCCATAGGACCAGCGAAAAGAAAACCAAGCCCCGCCCCTATTCCACCGCCCAACATAGAGGCCCCGGAAAATCCGCCTTTTGTAACTTGTTGCAGCCCTGCGGCAAACCCCTCGCGACTCATTGATTTTTGAAATAACGATGCAATGCCCCTAAGAGTGGATGCTCCACCTACATCTGCTGCAAGATTCGTAAACTGAGTAAACTGATCTACTCCTACAGAAGCCCTGCCAAACAAAAGTGCCCAGTAAACAAAACCCATTGCTTTTGCTACACGTTTTACTTCTTGCCCCTCGCGAACCGTCCAACCCAGTTCGCCGCTAAGGGCATCAACCATTGTCGATATCACTTCCGAATTCCGCGCATGTGGATCATTCGCAGTACCCCTCAGAAGCATCTTCATATCGTTCAGGGCGAGCAAACGATCTTTAAGCCCGCTCCTTTGCGGCCCCCTTTTTCCCTGCACTATTGTTCTAGCCTCGCGTTCTGCTGCATTGAAAATAACCTTGAGACGCGCAAGCGCAGGCTGCGTATTCACTACCCGGATCGCAGCCATTTGGTACTGACTCGCAGAATTCCAAGCCGACAAACTCTGTGGGGCTACGTCGCCCCTAGCTCTAGCAAATGGAAAAGGAACCTTGTCGCCCAAGCGTGACTGAACGCTAGGAGATTGAAACTGCTCTAAAATCTTACGTACTAGGGCACTACTGTCACCAGCTTCCATCCCATCACGAAGCCATGTGATGTAATTACCCCGTATATTCATATTCTGAAACTCTGGAAGCGACTTTATGGCGTGCGCCATCTCGTAATACATTGCGTCTAGTCTTGTGGCTATCTCAATAGCTTTTTCACTTAGGCGAGGCAAGGCGAACTCATCTGTCAAATCAGCTAAGGCCCGGCCCGTAGCACTTGCCGCGTCGAATACTTCACTGTAATCACCATTTTGCAGCATACCTACAACTTGATCTAATTCCTCGTCGAGTATTCTGATCTGACCATCTACCTCGCCTACCCACCCCTGCCACCATTTTCCTTTGCCGGACCCTGTAAATTGCTCGAACCAATTGTCCATCATCACCTGTGCATCTTGGAGTACTTGGCGCACATACGTAGCTGTTTGCGGATCTGCGGCTTCGTTAGAGCGCCATCTTGCAAGAATAGATGACCATCTAGTCATTCGTTCGTAGATAGGACCAGCTAATCTCCTGGTATCCTCAGTAGGAGAAAGCTCTTCAAACACTCCACCAGCAGCTTTTCCCTTAGCCTGGGCTGCTTTTGATTCCCGTCGTGCAGCTCCAGTTAGCTCAGGGCCAGCATGGTAGCCCTGTCGAAGCCTGGTAAGCCTCTCAACGCCTTCGTACATAGCTTCTGGATCTCCAGCCATGCGCGCCACTGCAAGCGCCGCCTCCTCTGGAGTCTCGTAGAGTCCAACGGGTATCGGCAATCCTCTAAAATGTATAGTTGCTTGATACTGCTTAACTCCCTCTCCGACTTCTTGCCCAGGATATCTCTTTAGAAATCTCAGGTTAATAATTCGGGCCACGCCATCTATTCCGGCCAAGCCACGAAAAGAAAACGACCATCCAGCGTCCGCCTCGTAATCTTCAGGCCCAAGAGGCTTGGGAGCACCGGGTTCCGGCGTGTCCGGCTTAGAGACTTTTGGCTTAGAGACTTTCCGCTTGGCAGCACGCTGACTCTCTTCTTGGATTAGACGCTTGGCGCTAGCAGCGTGTCTGTGTTCCGGCAAAGCCTTCGCAATCTCTTCGTCTATTAACTTCTGGCGAACTCCCTGATCTAATTTGGCCCATCTCTTGCGTGCTGTTTTAGATGGGTTTGGTTCAAATCGTTCAGTGAATCTATCCCATCGCCTGAATCTGTTACCGCGCGGACGGCCCACGTAAGTCTCTATTGCCCTATTTTCCCAGAACTCTATGTCGGCGCGTGCTTCTCTCTGGGCAGCAGTTTCTGGTGCTGCCTTTTTAGCCGCCCTGGCTGCTCTTTGTTTCTCGGTATTCTTTTGTACTTTTGTAATTTGTCCTGCTAAACCATCCCAGAATTTCTTGTCGTTAGCCCTATCATCTAATGCCTTAATAAGCATCTGTTCTTCTTGAGAAAGGTGCCGTATTTGTTGTTCAAAAGGCAATCCTTCTCCCTTGCGGATCCGGGGATACATACTAGAGTCCGGCCACGTAGAAGGAAGTTGTCCTTGCCTAACCCAACCAATAAGATCCCTCAATCCATCTTGAGCCAATTTCATTTTTTGGCGTTCGGGAAGTTTCGCCCACCTTTTTGCTCCCTCTTCGATAAGACTCCGACGATTGTGTGCAAAGGGAGCTAAAACACCTCCCGGCCTCTGGGAAATCTTGAGCCAACGCTCATAGCCAAAGACATGGGTAAGTTTTCCTACAGCAGCAGCATTTACAACCTCCGAATTCTTTAATACCTCTTGAGGGACATTGATGAGAGCCTTTAGCAAACCACTAAACAGTCCAGTACCATCAAGTGGTGGAGGTTCTACGCCCTTCGTTACACTAGGATCGCGCAAAGGGATCTTTAGTGCGCGTCTAGTGCTGCCAGCATCGGTGTGAACAATAGGTCTGTAATCAGTCCGGGTACGTCCAGTCGTGACAACGTGTACGCCCGGACGACCACTGAAAGCAGGGGGACTAATAACCTCACCAGAGGTAAAGAGGATATCTCCTCTCCTGCCTGAGAACCCTGGAACGATTTGATCTCCTATTAGATCCACCGCATCTGTAATTACTTTAGAAGACCATGCAACCTCGTCGCCTACCTGAAGTGCCCCTCTCCGAATGGGAGCTTCCATGAAAATGCCAAGGAGCCTTGGGTCTGCATCCTCCCCGTACGCGGTAAGCCTATTAAAAATAGTCGAAGGAAGATCCTTGAGCCAACGCTCTTCTGCGGGCAATACAAGATTGTTAATTGCCTCTTGCACTGATTTCATCCGTTGGGACAATACTTGTCTCAAGGAAACTATGGGGACACCGCCTCGTAAAACTTCACCTACAGCTTCATCGGAAGAATGGCGTACTAATCCCACCAAGCGTTCAAGGCCGGTCGCTCCTCCTTTTGCCTGTTCTAGAAACTCTTTGTCCAAATGGCGGAGGCTCTTTGTAGTCGGATCTGTCAGTAAATTATCTACAACTTCCCAAGGAAGAATTCTGTCCACATCAGCAACCTGGGCCAATTCAGGATGGGCGTTTTCAAAATCGTCCAGGAATCTCACCCAATTCTTTAGATAAGCATCTCGGGCAGACAAGATAAACAGCTCTTGAACTCCGGGCTTTGTGGCTGCTTTCGCTCCGACCGGGGCTACTGAGCTTAGTATTGACCTAATAATGTCTGGTAGGCCGTCTTCTGTCGCACGCGACAATGCCCATTTAATGAAACTTTCGCGATCTTCTGATCCCGCCTTGCCGAGCGTATTTGCTTCAACGCTGTTGTACAATTTCTCCTGGTAGTTAGGAATATTTTGGGGGCGAGACATGGTAGCCGTGGAAGGGACTTCATAAGGCTTAGCTTTCGGAACAGGAGCATCCGGAGCAAGAATTACAATAGGTGAGCCACTAGTACCGCCCTGTGTAGATCGTGGGGGTGCTTCACCGGTCCCTGTATAGATCCAATTATCTAAATCATCAGCCCTAGAAAGCTCAGGACCGAATTCCTCTGCGACATCTGCGCCCCCTAGCTTGCCTTCTCCGTATAAAATCTTGTCTCTCTCTGCTCTTTTTGTCTTATTGGGGCGGAAAATAAGATCCTTGCCCCACGTCTTTAGGCTGGTCTTGAGTGCCCCTCGGGCAACACCCATAGCTATAGCTTTGGGTAGCCTGATAAGGGGGAACCAATCAAATGCTGCCGCTCCTACCCTTAATGTAGTTATAAAGGGGTGATCTTTGAACTGATCTCCGATAGAAGCCTCCGCCTCGAATATGTCTTTTATGTCCCTATACCCGCCATATATGGGTATGAGGTACATATACCAAGGCGCTCCATAGTAAAGCTCCCCTGCTTCCTTGTCTCCCGCCTGGGTCGTAGCTTGGGCAGCAGGACCGACCGGCCTATAGTTTCTGAGAGCTTCAGGCTTAGTGTAAGGACTCATTCGAAGGCATCACTCCCTAGCCCCGCCCCTAGAGAAATTGCGCGTGCAAATGCTGTTACGTACGGCCACCCCTGCCCAGGATTGGCGTTCCAAGCCGCGATAGCGTTCTGCCACGACCCATGCGTGCCTTTGATAGATTCGTCCATCTTCCCAGGCCCTACATTCCACGCCTGAAGGACAATTCTCCAAAGGGACTGTTGGTCTTCCTTTAGGCCGGGGTACTCCGGACCCTCATACTTATCCACAAGGAAGCGCAAATAAGCTACGCCTACATGGATACCGTCTGCTGGACGGTCTTGAGGTCTATAGTTCTCCCGCGCCCAATCGGGCCAATTCCCTACCCCCTCATCGGAGAAAAAGGCTTCACCCTCAATGAACCTAGTAAGCCCCCGTTGGATTACTTCTCGGGCCGTACTATCCAGTACTTGCATTACGCCTTGTGCCCCCTTCCCTCCTGTGAGCCATGAACGGGGATCTCCATTGAAAGAAGTTTCTTCATATATAACCATCGCAACAAGCATAGGATTTACGCCAAACTGCGCGCCATACTGCTCAATATGACCCTTGAGAGTTTTGTAGAACTCTCGCTGGTCAGCGTTAATCTTTGGTCGGGTTCCTTCTTGTCTAGATACTTGGCTAATAATGTCTAGGAATTCCTCGAATTTGGGCAACTCCTGGAATCTACCCGGATACCTGCGTTCACCCCCACTGGCCGGTTCTCCGCCTGTGTCTAAAGGTTCCTCGTGCATTGGAGCTTCCCCCGGTCCGTATCTAGTTTGACGAGCTGGAGCGGCTGGCTGCTCTTCATATAGTGGGGCGGCTGGATGAATCCTTCCAGGGCCATATGAACCCGTAGGCGGAAAAACCTGCTGGCGGAGTGGTATGTCGTATGTTGCCTCTGGGGGTGGAGCCGCACCTGCCAATTCAGCACTAGTAACTCCTGGCTCGTACTGCATAGCCTGTGGTTGCGGAACCGGAAGAGGTGCTTGAGGCGGAGCCTGTGGGGCCAGTTGTGGAGCGCCTGCTGCCGGCAAGCCAACATTCCACTCTGCTTCCGGAGGTGGAGTTTCT
>Ga0310345_10005343_pt1 | contig 11442 bp, 9 predicted proteins | sample HC15DNA20500_MG_FD_204667 | JGI IMG/M metagenome (GOLD analysis project Ga0310345, IMG submission 204667) | Marine microbial communities from station ALOHA, North Pacific Subtropical Gyre - HC15-DNA-20-500_MG | ecosystem: Environmental > Aquatic > Marine > Oceanic | place: Pacific Ocean: North...
TTTTGTTTTTAATAATTTCATTTTTTTAAAGGAATTTTTCTTACTAATATGGTTTAGGGATAAATCATAATTGCAGGTTCAAATTTAGGTTTCCTTATCTGCAAATGTAAGACCACCACTTAATTTTAGTGCCACAAACCCTACTGCAACACTATACCATCGTGTAAAGAGACGAATAATTATTACTAAAGTTAATGCCAGCGAAACTTCAATTCCTTGTATTGAAAAAAAACTTGCTAAGCTACCTTCAACTACACCAAGTCCCATGGGAAGAAATGATAAGAATCCTAACATTAATGAAGTTGTATAAGTCGATATCACTGCAAGAAATTCAATATAATTGACGTCAAATGATAATAACACAAAATAAACAGTTATTGCTTCTAGCAACCAAAAAATAGCTGTCAGACAGATAGCATAGAAAACAACAGGTCCCCTCATTGACTTTTTAATTATATCATATGATGATGATAATGGTTCAGCAAATCTTGATGTAAACTTTCTTTTTTCTAATATTACTATTATTTTCGAGAAAATTTTTTTTGATGAAATTAAAATGAAGGCAAAAGCTAACACCGCAGTAAAAAGTCCGAGTACATACGCACCTAATTCAAAAAACCAAATACCAAAAAATGATACAGCTACAAGACCAATTAATGTGTATAATTGTTCCATAATTACTATAGGTACGGTTTTAGTTCTTGGTATTCCAAACTTTGTTTTTAATAGTTGAGACTTAATGAGCTCTCCCACTCTTCCTGGAATAATGCTTAGTGCTATTCCTGACATGTAAATTATAAAACTGTCCTTTTTTGGTATTGAAATTTTAGAATTTTTTAATAATAAATGCCATCTGGCAAACATGACAAACCAACCAGATGTTACAAGTAAGATAATGATAGGCAAAAATTCTATTTTAAAACTAGAAATTTTATCTGATATAGTACTGATATCAGACGCAATAAGAAATGTGGCATAAAGACCAACCACTGCTATGATTATGATTATAATTTTATTGATGATTTTCATATATTTTCCTTCGACCTCGTTAATTGAATTCTGTCATTGGTTGAAATTTTTCATAATCTATTCTAAAAATCTTAAGATGATATTCATAGCCTTGCTCAGAGGAATCATATATTTTGATTAAATAAGGGAATTTTTCTTCATTGTTAAAAACATCCTTCAAGAATTCTGGTCTATTTGGATTTTTATCCGCAATAATATGCGTTAAACCTTGATTTTTACTAAAATCAATAAATTCATTCAATGAGGCAAAATCGTATTGCCTACATAATGCAATGTTTGCTGATGGTATTTCTTTTCTACACAAGTCTATATCATATGTCCTAATTGCTTTTACTTTTAGTTCGGTTTCAGATTGCAACACGGGAAAATTTCCTAGATTCCAAAATATCTGATCTTTATTATGGACGTATCTATCTTCTGGAGGATATTTGTTAATTACAGATGTTTTTTTGTGAACTTCTAATGCTATATGATAAGCATCTAATTCATGTTGATAATCAATTTTAGTATAGTCTAGATAAACTATCGATAATGACAAAACTGTAATACAAATCACAATTGAAATCAATCTAGTTTTGTCAAATTTTCTGGCAATTCCTTTTACAGTATAAATCGAAAAAAGTGAAAGTATAGGAAATAAAGTAAGAAGGTATCGTGGTTCTGATATCTCTCGTACAGATGCATAAATGATAGGTAATGAGAGAAAAACTAGGAATGATAAAACTACGTATTTGTCAAAATTTCTATTTCTAAAAAATGTAAATATTCCTAATGGCAAAAAAATAAAAAATATTGGAAAAACAGCACGAGCAGTGGAATTTATTAAAGCAAATGCAGTTTCACCACCCCTCACTATTTTTGCCCCACTTGAATAAGCGTCTACAGCGGAAGCAGAATGGCTAAAAACTCCATCATATCCCAAAGTATCCATTCTTACAAAAAGCATTGGCAACAAAACCAACAGAAAAATAGATATGGCTACTAAAAATCTAGGGATAATTGTTTTATCCCTTCTATTTTTAAAAAGAAACAAAAATGATAATGGCAAAATAAGAACAATAGCTTCATAACGAACAAGGCATGCTAAAGCCAAAAACGCAAATGATAGATATTTTAATTTCCAATTATTTTGCAAAAAAAGAACAAGACATGATAATTCTAATAAAATAAAGAGTGGTTCGGTAAGCCCCATAAGTGAATTTTCTATAATTCTAGGTTGAAATACAAAAAATACAGTGCCAAGAAGAGATAATCCATTTCCACAAAACTTTCTACATAGAATAAAAACTGGAACGATTGTAATTACTGAAATTATTATAGTAATATGTCGTTGAAGATCATTGTAATCCAAATAATTATTTGAGTTAAAAAAATTAAAAAAAATTGAAAGAAAGGTAGGCCAACCATTGTTTGGCATATTTACATTGGCTGGAAAAGCACCAGAGATGCTTAAATCGTTAGCATACCAAAAAATTCCCCCTGCATCAAAAGTTAGCGGTATTCCATCCGGAAAATAAAAAAATCTAATTAAAAAACCAACTAGCCCAATTATTCCAAGACAGATTAAACTGTTTCTAGAAAAAATTGGAGACTTTACTTCAATCAAATTTTCCATGTTACACGCTATTTTGTCTTTCCTTCTCTGACAACACTAACTAAAGAATAAAGTAAAATCGCTGTTACTATTAGTATAACTCCGATTAACAGCGTTCCGCCTGCAATTAATGTGAGGTTTGTATTCAGCCTACCTATTTCTGCATAATATTGGGCTGCAAAAAAAGTAAAAGTTAATCCAATTACAAAAAATATGAATGATGGTACACCATAAAATCTTAGAGGTCTTTCTATCGAGATATATTTCAGAGTACTAAGCAATACTCCTGTTCCATGAGAAATTGGATTCTGGCTAGAAGTATCACCTTCATATTGTATCTCAGTTGGAACTTCCGCAATTTTAAACCCGAGACTACTAGATTTAATAAGAATTTCAGTGGATATTCCCATTCCTGAATCTGATGGAGTTAATGCTTGCAAGACTTTGTTATTGTAAGCCCTAAAACCACTTTGTGCATCAGTGATTTTTTCAGACAGAGATGAATTTGTTACTTTTGTGATTATGTTAATTCCAAGTTTTCTATATTTAGGAGCATTATCATGTTTATCTAAAAACCTAGAACCAATCGAAATGTCAGCTTGTCCATTTACAATAGGTTTCACCACTTTCTCAATATCTTCAATTTTATGTTGTCCATCGGCATCAATTGTAACAAGTCCTTCAGAATTAATTTCCCTAGCCTTCAAAAAAATACTGCGTATTGCACTACCATAACCTAAATTTTTGGGATGTTTAAGGACAATTGCACCTAACGATTCTGCTATTATGGAGGTTGAATCAGTTGAACCATCATCGCATACAATAATTTGGGCTGCCACTTTTTTTAGCCCCACAATTATTTTAGCTATATTTTTTTCTTCATTATAAGCCGGAATACCTACCGTTATTTTCATACGATTTATCCCTAAATTTACGGTAATAATGTTGACGTATAAAATATACTAACAAATATTTTGATCATCAATGACTTGAGCTTCGTTAGCCTTCATATTTTTCAATATGATGGATAACTAGGTCTTGTTGTTTTTTGGAAATTGAAGGGTAAATAGGCAACGATAAAATTTGTGAGTAAGCATCTTTTGAATTTGATAAATTGCCAGATACTTTAGCCATTTTTTTAAATATTGTAAACATATGGAGTGGTTTATAATGTACAGAGGTTCGTATCCCATTCTTCAATAATTTATGAAATAACATATCTCTTGTAATGGAATATTCTTTGGTAATCCTAATTACATATAGATGATGTACATGTTCCGCATCAATTGACTTGTCTGGAACAACAACACCATTAACATTTCCTAGTTTTTCAGTATAATAATTAGCTGCTTTTCTTCTCAACAAATTCATTTTTTTAATTCTTTTCATCTGATTGATACCTAGCGATGCACGAATCTCATCTAGTCTATAGTTGTAACCTGGATTTTCTATATCATAATTCCATGGTTTTCCTTTGGAAAATCTTGATGCAAGTGTTTTTGAGATCCCATGATTTCGTGTAGTACGAACAAAATCTGCTATTTTCTTAGAATTTGTTATAACCATACCACCTTCTATTGTCGTAAGATTTTTCGTGGGATAGAAACTAAAACAACCTGATTGTCCAAATGTTCCTACATGCTTGCTATTTGTTTTAGATCCAATTGCATGCGCACAGTCTTCTACAATTGCAATATTATTTTTCTTGGCAATCGATGCTATTTCCCTAATTTTACATGATTTTCCGGCAAAATGTACTGGAATGATAGCTTTAGTTCTGGTTGTAATTGTTTTTTTTATCGAAGGAGTTGAAATATTCAAGTCTTCGTCTACATCAACTAATACAGGTGTTGCTCCGGTTAATAATACAGAACTTGCAGTTGCAACAAATGTAATGTCTGGAATAATAACTTCAGAACCCTTTCCTATGCCAAGTGCTTTTAGTGATAGATGTAACGCTGCAGTTCCATTAGATACTCCCACGGCAAATTTAGCTCCCGTAAATTTTGCAAAAATTGATTCGAATTTTCTTAGTTTAGGTCCATCTGTGAGTAGCCTAGAATTTAATGAATCTGATACAACTTTTTTATCATTTTTTGTAATTTCTGGAATAATAAATGGAACTTTTATTGAAGCTGAACCAAACGCATCTACTGTTTTCTTAGTCATTTAAATCCACTTTGAATTATTTCTTTCAGTCTAGATCCAATTTTTTAATTTCTTCTTCAACAAAAGATTCATGATCATTAATTTTCTGCATCCCTTGTAATTTGAAAAGATCTTCCATTGAAGCCATTTTTGTGTTTAGTTCACTAAGACTGCTTATCTTTGACAATTGCTTAACAACATCAGCTATTGCTGCAAAGGCTGCAAGTGTAGTTTGGTGCGCAAATACTACCATTCCTACCCCATGTGATTTTATTTCATCCAAGGTTACTGTAGGAAAGGCAGTTGGAACGATCATTATAGGAATTTTTCCATCCCATCGTTTTAAAAACTCGAATATTTCATCAGGAGATTCTTTTCTAGAATGGACAAAAATAACATTAGCACCAGCTTTCTCATAAGCACTGGCTCTATCCAAAGCTTCTTCAATTCCCATACCAGCAATTAGAGCTTCTACTCTACCTATGATCATAAAATCATCACTTTTTTTGGCATTTTTTGCAGCCACTAACTTTGCCACAAAATCTCTTTTAGAAATTAAGACTTGTTTTCCATCTTTGAATAAACTATTTTGTTTTGGAAATGTTTTATCTTCAATGCATATACCACCTATTCCTACCTTTTCAAATTTTCTTACTAGATGTGCTACATTATTTGGTCCACCATAACCTGTATCACAATCTGCAATTACTGGAATATTACACGCATCCGACATGAATGTGACCGCATCCAAGAGTTCAGTCATAGTGATTATACCGGCATCAGGTAATGCTCTTGCTGACGATATTCCAAAACCACTTGCCCAAATAGCATCAAACCCATTCATCTCTGCAAGTTTTGCAGACATAACATCGAACGCACCGCAAACTTTTACAAACTGATTTTCACTTAGTTTTTTCAGTAAATTATTAGTCATTAGGAATTATACCAATTTGCTCTTTTTTTTTAATTATAAAAAACATCCTACTTTTTGATTTATTTGACTATTTTTTCATATATGTTTAGTACTTGTTTAGCCATTTTCATTGAATTACATTCTTTGTGAACATATTCATAACCTTCCATACCAAGGCGCTCACATTTTATTTTATCATTTAAAAGTTCAATAATCACATCACTTAACTCCTTAAAATTTTCTGATTCAACTAAAATTGAATCTTTTCTATCATGCAGTGTATATGGTATTCCATGAGCTTTTGTACTAATAGTTGGTTTTTTGAATGCAAATCCTTCTAGAGGTGTAAGAGGTGAAAGTTCCCACCTTGATGGTAATACTAAAAATTTACTTTCGTTATATGCAGAAATTACATCTTCTCTAGGAGGGTTTTTAATTATTTTAATAACATTATCCAAATTCATCTCCTTGATCATCTTTAGCATTTTGTTTTCGAATCCAAAATCTACCCCCATAATGACCAGTTTAGTAGTGGACATTAAGGGATGATTTTTTATCAAATTCATTGCATATAGCAATGTATCAAGTCCCTTAACTTCATGAAATCTACCTAGGAATAAAAAATAATCATGATTGATAGCATATTTCTTTTTAAAATCAATAGTTGATTTCATGTTTTTTAAATTTATACCATTTCTAACTATCTCTATTTTATTTTCATTAGTTAATTCTGAAAAAATTTTCTTTTCATATTCATTTGCAACTACAATTTTTTTTGCCTGATTTATGATAAATTGAATCATGGGTGTTTGTATTTTATAAAGAATTTTTGTCCACATACCCCTATTGTGTAAATCAGGATGTGTTGTCAGACCACCCTGATCAGAAATAATCAATGGAATTTTTTTCTTCTTTGCAACCAGTGCCGCAATAAATGATTGAAAACTACGAATTCCTATAGTATGTATAACATCATACTGATCATTCATCATCCGAAAATACATTTCAGGGTTGATAAAGAATAATTTTATTGAAAACCATACATGTGAACGTTTAATCTTAAAATTCTGTATGTTTTCTTCTTTAGGTAATTTTTTGTTGAATGTTTTAGGGTTATTTGCAAAATCTAAATCTGTTGTGTAAATTGTTACTTCGTGTTTCTCATTAGATAATTCTCGGGCTAAATCCACACCTAAAAATAAAATACCGCCAAACTGTGTTGCGGGTAATGATGCAGGGCAAACTATTCCTATCCTCATGAAAATTACATCAAATTATACTTTTTAGCCTATACTACTAAATCAGTTTGAAGCATATGCAATTTTTTTCTTAGCATAAATTATGCTAATTCAATAGTACACTTGTTACATCCTTAAACCAAAATGGTTTTTTAAAAGATAAATTCCAATAGATTTTGTCTTCTAGTATATCATAATCACTTCCAAAGTATGAATTAAACACTATTCGAAAAGTGTTAACATTGGTTTGGTCGTTCATTAAAATTTCTCTAGGTTTTTCATCAGGAAAATAGATTGCATTAATATTGGATAATCTCTGATGAACGTCATCGTCTGTAGGGTCATGTAAATTAACATCAAAGGCAGAGCCATGATCACTTTGAATAATTATGATGGATTGTTTTTCATTTTCAAGAATTTTATCAATTAATTTGATAGATTTTTTATTTGCAAATTGTAACTGTTGCAGAAATTGTTGTTTAATATTCCAACTACTGTCAGTTCCTTCGAACAGATGAGGATTATTCATAACCAATAATGATTCACCTGGTGTTACTGGTTCTCCATCGGCGCCAAAAATCAATGGAAAATGAGGTATCATAATATGTGACCAAGCGAAGACAGGTTCTTCATAATAACTACTTATTTTTGGCAACTCCTCAAAAGCACATAATATAATTTGTCTTTGCATATCCTCAGACCACCTTTCTATAAAATATCCTATCATGCTTGTTCTTGCTACCGTATCAAACAATCTATTATCCATCAAATGGATACTCTTGTAACACAAAGATAGATCTGCTAAAGGCATTTCATGAAGATACATTGGTACCGAACCGATTTTAGCAACTTTGTATCCCATTGACTTAAAATTTTTTATTACTTGGTTATCTGCATATAACCCAAAATCTTTTCCTAATAATGGATCATAGCTTCTTGAATCTTCACCAAGCTCATCAGCTAGAAAGTTTATGTAATTCATATTCATGGTAGCAGGAATTGATGTAGAACTCAAGGAATAATTTGAATAACTGTTTTCCGCAACATAAAATTCCCGCTGTTTAAGAAAATCAATAAATTCGCTGTTATCAAAATCCAAATGTTTTTTGAGAACATCATTTCTGGGATAACCGTCTAAAATTATGTAATAAACATTGGGAAGAGAGTCAGATTCAGAAACTGAGAATGAATGCTCTTCAAAATAAAGTGTAGAGTCCATTATTTGATTAGAAAAAATTCCCAAGGAATATGTCTGTTGTATTAAACACTCATCACATCCAAAGGCTTCAATTCCAACCATTGCTATGATAACAGTTATGAAAACAACTGAGATAGTATTTACAATTGATGTTGCATTATCAAGCGTTCTTTTTGTTCTAACAATTAAAAAAGATCCAATCCCAAACGATATAACAAATATAGGAAGAAGTATTCTATTACTTCCTAAATCAATATCACCAATACTGACTTGATTTAGCATGTTATAGACATGACCAAACGAGAAAAATATTATGAAGGCAAGTGTTACGATAAGCGCTGCCTTTTTTGCATTCTTTAAAACATATTTCAGACATAAAAAGAACAAAAATGCACCTCCAACAATTATCAGGGTTGGGAAAATGAATTGCTCAAGTTGAATCAGACCAATATTTACAGAATAAACCGCTATTATTGGGAAAAATGCAATTAAAAATGGATGAAAAATTTTTGAGTTTTTCTTTATTTCCATATTCATAACTGCTTTCCAAAAAAAAAACTCATTTAAGTTTCTTGTTTAACAAAAACAAGTAGATAGTGGAAAATTGATCATTATTGGATACTAAAGATTATATATAAAAAAATGATTTTTTCATAATGGATTTTCAATTTATTTTAGTGCATAATATTTTACTGGGATTTTCTCTTTCAAAATATAGTGGATATATTGATCCAGCGAGCCTTACTGTAATTATTGCAATGATTGCTGGGGTATTTGTGGGGGCTGGAATGACTTTGAAACTTTACTGGTTAAAACTTAAGCAAAAATTATCTAGCAGGAAATAATTAATTACACGTATTATTTTTTATTAGATAGCATAATTAGTTATTAGACTCATTAATACATTTTGTAATAATTAATTTATGAAGTAAATCATCAGCGTCTCTATCTGAATTCTTTAATTTATCAAATAAAGTTTTAATCAAAATTTTATCAGAATTAAAAAAAGCTCTACTTTCTTTGATTTTTGATAAAATATGTGTAATTGCTTCTTTTTTACCATTTTTTTGTTGAATGTTTTTTGCTGAAAATTTTATCAAACTAATTGTTCGGTATGTTGATATCAAACCATAATTTACATCCAAATTTGTTTTGGCTTTTATGATTTCTATTGTGTCGGAATGCTCTTTAAATTCATCTTCTACCTTCATTTTTCCATGAAACCTATTTTGTGTGAGATCCCAAGTTACTTGAGGATTGGGATTAAACATGATATTTTCGCGTTTGCACGTTTCCTCAAAAGAAAAGATTTCATCTGCGTTAATTGGAAATTCCTCTAAAAACCTATTTTTGTTATTTCTTATATCATCAAGCCGATAAATTATTGATTGAATTGGTCCAAACGGAAGAAGTCCTCTGTTAAGGCAATTCGAAGCAAATTTTTTTGCTGAACATTTTATAATTTCATCAAAATATGCTTTTTTGATATATTGTCTATTCCTTTCTTTTTTCAACAAGGCTGATATGCATATTGAAATAGTTTTGTCCGAATCTAAAATTTGTAATACTTCATGAATATTATTTTTTTCATTAATCAAATCATTTGCAAATAAAAAAATCAAATATTCACCACCAGCCTTTTCAATACTAATATTCCAATTCTGTATTCTTCCAAGATTTTTTTCATTTTGAATAAGACGTATGTTTGTAAATTTTTTCTTCATTTCATTCACGATATCAACCGAATTATCAGTTGATTTGTTATCAACAATTAAAATTTCATAATTACTTTCTGGCATCTGAATTGCCTTACAAGATCCAATAGACCTCTTAAGATTCTCTCCTCCGTTATAATTTGGAATTACAATTGATAATTTTGACATAGTATTATCCAGTAGTTTCATCTAACACTTCATTTAATCGTTGAATTCCAATACTGTATAATGCTAATTGACGCTCAAAATGATCTTTATGTAATGGTAACATTGAGATGAATAGTAGACCTTCAATTAGTTTGATTTCATTTAAATTCCATTGGTTTTGAATCAATTCATCTAGATACTTACAAACCTCTTGATGATTTTTTGGTTTGAAAATTTTCATAATGATCTGGTTATTTTGACTCAATGATGCAGAACACAAACCATTAGTAATTGTATCAAAACCTCCTACTACAGAATGACGCAATTTTGCTACATCATATTTCAAGTCACCACACATGTCAGTACCCCATTTACCTCTAGGATCAACTAATTTGAAATTTTTATTTTTAAAATCACAAAAAATGTTTGAGAAACATAAATCACCATGTATCAAGCAATTATCCTGTTCATGATAAAGATCATGTATTTTCAATTTAATTTCTTTTTTAATCACAGGCCAATTATGATATTTTTTACCATTAATGAGCAGAACATCAGACGTTAATATTTTCTTAAATGATTTATTTGAATTAGCTAATTCACTTAACCGATCTTCTGTTTTTGTTTTGTAAATAAGATCATAATCATCAACAGTAACTATTCCAGAATATTTTTTGAATTGGTTTAAAATTTCAAATAGTTCGTCTAACATTTCCATCCAAAGTTTTGGGGAGAAGTCGCTGTATAACCAGAGTTCAGCTAATGTTGGGTATTTGATATATTCAAGTTTTAGAAATGGGTTTTTTGATTGATCAGTATCTATAATCTTGGGTATTAGTCTAGATAAACCATCAGGAATTTGTCGGTACCATTCAATTTCGTTAATTAGTTTTGTAATATTTTGACTTGTTTTAGTAACAATCTTAGATTCGCGATCAAATCTTAATGAATTAAAGTACCTAGCCTTTAGAAGCATCTGTTTAGACACAAAATAATTTTCTACATGACCAGCATCATACCACTCATTGCATATTTCTGTTGAAATTGTTTTTTTCTCTTTGTATTTTTTAATTAAATCACTAATTTCTATGCGTTCCTGTCCATTAAATTCCGCATGACTGTGTTTCAATGACTCTAGATCATCAAAGTAGTATACACCAACTAATGCATACTGCTCATTAGTTTTCTGCAAATCTTTTTCCTTGTCAAAAATTGAGTCTAATTTTCCATCCTTAGATGTTACTACACACCAGTTTGCCGGCATTTCAAAATTGTCCGACATTAGGACAAAACTATTGTTGTTTTGAATAAGATTAGAAAGGTTATTTTCTACAAGTGTATCGCCTAAAATTACAAGAAGTTGTTGTTCTTCTATTTTCTCAATTGCAGTCAAAATTGAATTTCCAGGAGGTTTTTCAAAATCAGTAGTTATGAAATTTACCCTTATTTGATCCTCATAT
>Ga0310345_10005346_pt1 | contig 11433 bp, 6 predicted proteins | sample HC15DNA20500_MG_FD_204667 | JGI IMG/M metagenome (GOLD analysis project Ga0310345, IMG submission 204667) | Marine microbial communities from station ALOHA, North Pacific Subtropical Gyre - HC15-DNA-20-500_MG | ecosystem: Environmental > Aquatic > Marine > Oceanic | place: Pacific Ocean: North...
GCCCGACCGACCCGGCGCCGTCGCCCGACGGGCGGAGCGTGGCCGTCGCCGCCCGCGGCTGGCTGTGGCTCGTCGACCTCGACACGCGCCGCGCGCGGCGCGTCACGTCCGGCCCCGCCGTCGACGCACGTCCGGCGTGGTCGCCCGACAGCCGGCGGCTCGCGTTCGTCCGCGACTGGAGCGACGAGACGGAGATCGTCGTGCTCGACCTCGACACCGGCGCGGAGCGCGTCGTGGCGTCGGCGCCCGGGCTCGAGCTCGACCCGGCGTTCACGACGGACGGGAGGGGCCTCCTCTACTCGGCCGCGCACGACGACGGGATCGGGCTCCGGCGGCTCGACCTGGCGACTGGCGCCGTCGAGGTCGTCTCGGACGCGCTCGGCCTCGCGCTCGCGGCCCGGGCGCACCCCGACGGCGAGCACGTGTTGTACCTCGCGAAGCGCGGGGCCGACGAGGTCCGCCTCCGGAGCCTGGAGACGGGCGCCGAGCGGGCGCTCCACTCCGGCCGGATCCTCTCGCAGACGCGCCCGGCGCTCGCGCCCGACGGCCAGACGGTCGTCCTCGCGCTCCCGCTCGACGACGGCTGGGAGCTCGTCCTGATGGACGTCGACGACCCGGTCCCGACGGTCCGCCTCACAGCCGGCGCCGCGCCGCCCCTCGCGCCAAGCTTCAGCGCCGACGGCCGCCACGTCTACTTCTCTCAGGCCGGCGCCGACGAGCGGTTCCGTCTGATGCGGATCCCGACCGAGGGCGGGGTGCCCGAAGAGGTCGCCGTCGAGTCGTGGGACTGGGGCACCAGGGTGGGCACGGTCACGGTCCGGACCACGATCGGCGGGGCGCCCGCGCCGGCCCGCCTCGCCCTCGTCACGTCCGACGGGCACCCGCTCTTCCCGGACGGGCAGGCGTGGTTCGACGGGCAGAACGGCGTCGTCTACACCGTCTCGCCCGGGGAGCTCACGGTCCGGGCGCCGGCCGGTGGCGTCCGCGTCGCGGCCGTGCAGGGGCTGGCGACGCCCGCCGCGACGGCCGAGGCGACGGTCCCGGCTGATGGCGACGTGGTCGTCGACCTCGCCCTCGAGCCGGCCTGGGACGCCGAAGGGTGGCTCGCGGCCGACCACCACTTCCACCTCAACTACGGCGGCCCCTACGCCCTCGACCCCGCCGACCTCGGCCCCCTCCTCGCCGCCGAGGCCCTCGACGTCGCGACGCCGCTCGTGGCCAACCTCCACAACCGCTACGTCGACGACGAGCTCTGGGGCGCGGACCGGACCGACGCGTTCCCGGTGCGGGAGTTCGGGCAGGAGGTCCGGTCCCACTTTTTCGGCCACGTCGGGCTCGTGGGGATCGACTCGCTGTTCCACCCGTGGATCTGGGGGCCCGGCTACGAGGTGTTCGGCGACGACGACCGCGAGAACGCGACGGCGACGGCCTGGGCCCGAGCGCAGGGCGGCATCTCGACGTACGTCCACCCCGTCGGCGTGCGGGACCCGTTCGCCGAGGGCACCGGCCGGTTCGTCCCGGTCGAACTCGTCGCCGACGGCGCGCTCGACGAGCTCGACGCCCTCGAGGTCGTGTGCCTGTGGACCGACGACGTCGGGACGTCTGAGCTGTGGTACCGCCTCCTCAACCTCGGCCACGCCGTGATCCCGATGGCTGGGAGCGATGTCATGAGCAACTTCTACCGGACGATGGCGCCGGGCGCGACGCGCGTCTACGTCGCCGCCGGCGACGGCGCCTCCTATGCCGACTACCTCCGCGCCCTCCAGGCCGGCCGGAGCGTCGTGACGACGGGCCCCTTCCTCGACGTCCGGATCGGCGGGGCGGGGCCGGGCGGCGTGGTGGAGGCCGGCCGGGCCGAATGGACCGCCGAGCTGGCGTCGGCGGGGCCGGTCGACCGCGTCGAGGTGGTCGTCAACGGCGCGATCGTCGAGACGCTTCCCGGGTTGGCGGAGGCCGGCCGCCGGTCGCTGCGCGGCGCGGTCGACCTGCCCGAGGGCGGGTGGGTCGCGGTCCGCGCCGTCGGCGACGCACCGCAGGGCTGGCCGTCGATGGCGGCGTACCCGTTCGCGCACGCGGCGCCGGTGTGGGTCGGGGCCGTCGGGAGCACCGACCGCGCCGCTGAGCGCCAGGCGGCGCGCGACCTCCTCCGCGTGCTCGACGCCTCCGAGGCCCGGTTCGAGGCGGCGTACCAGGGCGTCGAGGCGCCGCGCCTCCGCGACCGGTTCGCGCGTGCCCGTCGCGCCCTCGAGGCCACCGCCCAGTAGCCCCGCCTCGGTGCGCCCGCGGCCGGGCCGAGGCGGAGGGACCCGACACGCGGCTGTCCGTACGACGGGGCGCTCCGCCCCGCCGCCATGCCCACCCCGATGCCGCCGCCCGACTTTGACCCCGACGCCTTCGCCGACGACGTGGCGGCCCGGCGCCGCGCCCACGTCGAGCGCGCACCGTCCGTCGACCTCGCCGAGGCCGTCGTCGACGGGGCGCTCGCGCTCCTCTTCCCGGCGTTCGCGATCGGCGCTGCCGCCGGCGTGCGCGCCGAGGTCGAGCGGCTCCGGGGGGGCGCCCGCGACCTCCTGACGCCCGTCGCGCCCGACCACGCCGGGGCCCTCGCCGACTGCCTGCTCGCCGCGCTCCCTGACCTCCGCGCGCGGCTCGAAAACGACGCCCGCGCGACGGCCGCGGGCGACCCGGCCGCCGAGAGCGTCGAGGAGGTGATCCTCGCCTACCCCGGCTTCGCCGCCACGGCCGTCCACCGGGTTGCCCACGCGCTCTACGAGCACGGCGTCCCGCTCGTCCCCCGCGTGCTGGCCGAGGTCGCCCACCGCCGGACGGGCGTCGACATCCACCCCGGCGCCCGGATCGGGCGGGCGTTCGCCATCGACCACGGCACGGGCGTCGTGATCGGCGAGACGGCCGTCGTGGGCGACCGCGTCCGGATCTTCCAGGGCGTCACGCTCGGGGCCCTCTTTGTCGACAAGGGGCTGGCCCAGACGAAGCGGCACCCGACCGTCGAGGACGACGTCGTGCTCTACGCCAACGCGACGGTCCTCGGCGGCGACACGACGGTCGGGGCCGGGAGCACGATCGGCGGCAACGTGTGGCTCACGCGGTCCGTCCCGCCCGGGTCCGTCGTCACGCACGTGGCCCAGCTCCGCACCCAAGACGGGCGGACTCAGGCGATGCCGGAATACGTCATCTAGGGCGACCGCACGGCCGCACAGTCGTTGAAACAAGTAAACAGGTCTTCCCCGCGTCACCGAGCCGTCCCGCCTTCCCTGCCATGCCTCTCAACAGCATCCTCGCCGCCATCGGCGGCACGCCCCACGTCCAGGTCAACCGGCTCTACGGGCCGGACGCCCGCGTCTGGGTCAAGCTGGAGCGCCAGAACCCCGGCGGCTCTATCAAGGACCGGATCGCGCTGGCGATGGTCGAGGCCGCCGAGGCCAGCGGCGAGCTCCGGCCCGGCGGCACGATCGTCGAGCCCACGAGCGGGAACACGGGCGTCGGCCTCGCGATGGTCGGCGCGGTCAAGGGCTACCGCGTGATCCTCACGATGCCCGAGTCGATGTCGGTCGAGCGCCGGACGCTCATGGCGGCCTACGGCGCCGAGTTCGTCCTGACGCCGGCCTCGGGGGGGATGAAGGGCGCCATCGAGGGCGCGAAGAAGGTGCTCGCCGAGACCGAGGGGGCCTGGATGCCGCAGCAATTCGAGAACCCGGCCAACCCGCACGTCCACGAGGAGACGACCGCCCTTGAGGTCCTCGCCGACTTCCCGGAGGGGATCGACGCCGTCGTGACCGGCGTCGGGACGGGCGGCCACATCACGGGCATGGCCCGCGTGCTCAAGCGCGAGTGGCCCGACCTCAAAGTGTTCGCCGTCGAGCCCGACGCCTCACCGGTCATCAACGGCGGCGACCCCGGTCCGCACCCGATCCAGGGCATCGGCGCCGGCTTCATCCCCGAGAACCTCGACACGGGCCTCCTCGACGGCGCGATCCGCGTGACGGGCGACGAGGCCAAGGCGTTTGCGCGGCGCGCGGCCAAGGAGGAGGGCCTGCTCGTGGGTATCTCGTCGGGCGCCTCGCTGGCCGCGACCGAGAAGGCGCTGGCCGAGCTCGGCGACGGCGCGCGCGTCCTCACGATGTGCTATGACACCGGCGAGCGGTACCTCTCGGTCGAGGGCCTCTTCGAGATGCTCACGCCGCGCGAGCACCCGCTCCCGTAGTCTGTCGAGGCGGACGGGGTCAGGCGCCCGACAAGCGCTCGAACCCGCGCCGCAAGACGCGCCAGTACCGCGCCGGCATCAGCCGCTGCAGGGCGGCCCCGGCCCGCGCGCCGCTGGCGACGAGCAGCCGCGGCTTCCGACGTTCGATGGCGTCCGCGATGGCCTCGCCGACGGCCTCGGGCGGCGTCCGGAGAAACTGGCGCTCGAAGGCCGCCTGCTTGCGCGCGACCCCGGCCGTGTCGGCGCCGGCCGCGATGCGGGCGCTCCGGGAGATGGCCGTCGCCACGCCGCCGGGGTGGACGACCGTCACGCCGACGGCTGTGCCCTCCAACTCGTGCCGCAGCGCCTCGCTCCACCCGCGGACGGCGAACTTCGACGCGGCGTAGGCCGCCTGCTCGGCCGGCGCGAGGAGGCCGAACAGGCTGGAGAGGTTCGCGACCTGCCCCTCCCCCGCTGCCTGGAGGTGCGGCAAGAACGCCTTCGTGAGGCCGACGACACCAAAAAAGTTGATCTCCATCAGCCAGCGGAGCTCGTCCATCGAGACCTCCTCGACCCGGCCTGCCAGGGCCACGCCGGCCGCGTTCACGAGGACCGTCACCCGGCCGTGCCCGGCGAGAACCGCGCTGGGCAGTGCCGCGACCGCGTCCGCCTCGGCGACGTCGAGGACGTGCTCGGTGGCGGCGACGCCGTGCCCGCGGGCGGCCTCGGCGGTGGCGCGGAGCCCGTCGGCGTCGCGGTCGACGAGGGCGAGCGCGCAGCCGCGGCGGGCGAGCGCGAGCGCCGTCGCCCGGCCGATGCCCGAGGCGGCCCCGGTCACGACGGCGACGCCCCCCGCGAGGTCGAGCCGCGTCATGCGGGGACGGCGACGGCCTGCTCGGCCACGAACCGGCGCCAGCGGCGGAAGGCGGCGACCGTGGCCCGCTCGGCGCCCCGGCTGATCGGCGCGAGGTGGAGAAACCCGTGCGGCAGGCTCGCCTGTCGGAACAGCGCCGTCGGCGTGCCGGCGGCCTCGAGCGCGCGGGCGTAGGCCTCGCCCTCGTCGCGGAGCACGTCGAACCCGGCCGTCACGACGAACGCGGGCGCGAGCCCATCGAGTCGGCCGCGGAGAGGCGAGACGCGCGGGTCGTCGACCGGCACGCCCTCCTGCGTGTACACGTCGAAAAACGCCTCGCGGAGCGGGTCCGGGAGGAGGTAGCCGTCGAACAGGCGCCGCGACGCGTAGGCACCGGGGTGGTCGGTGGCCGGGTACAGGAGGAGTTGGGCGGCCGGCGGCGCGTCGTCGCGCGTGGCCTGGGCGACGCCGGCGGCGAGATTCCCGCCCGCGCTGTCGCCGCCGACGGCGACCCGGTCGGGGTCGGCGCCGAGGCGGGCGGCCTCGCGCTGGGCCCACCGGAAGGCGGCGACGGCGTCGTCATAGGCGGCCGGGAACGGGTGCTCGGGGGCGAGCCGGTAGGCCACGCTCAGGACCGCGTGCCCGGCCTGCCGGCACAGGAGGCGGCCCACCTCGTCGTGCGTGTCGAGGTCGCCTTCGACGAACCCGCCGCCGTGGAGGTACACGACGAGCGGCGGCGGCCCGTGGACGTGGGCGGGCGCGTAGAGGCGGGCATCGAGCGGCCCGGCGGCGCCCTCGACGCGAAGGTCACGCACGTCGCCGACACGCGTCGGCGTGCCGGTGAGGCCGAGAACGTCGCGGCGGTATCCGGCGCGCGCCGCAACCGGGTCGTGGCGGACGAGCGGGACGGTGTTCGGGCGCGGGTGGAGCGCGAGGGCGAGGTGGACGGCCGGGTCGAGCCGCTGGCCATCGACCTCAGGCGGGGGCCCGCCGGCGAGCGCGACCTGGGCCGCCTCGGGGAGCCGGGCGGCGGCGCGGGCCGCGAGGCCGAGCGCGCGGTCCTCCACCGACGGCTCCGTCCGAGGCGGATCACCGAGCGCGGGGGGGGCGCCGGCCTGGCCGTCGCCCGACACCGCCCAGCGCGGGCGGAGGCGGTACTCGTCGGGGTCGAACGGCTCGACGCGGCGGCGGAACGCGGGCACCGACCCGGGCCACAGCGCCGCGTTCCGCCCGGTCTCGTCGAGGTACCACGACGCGCAGCCGCCGGCCGTCCAGACCGTGCCCTCGGCCCGCCGGTCGACCTCGGCGACCCACGCCGCCTGGGCCTCGGCCTTCGGCTCGACGGCCGCGAGCCCCCGCGCGTCCATCGCCTCCAGCGCGTGGACGACGTGCTCGATCTGGGCCTCCGCCATCAGGACCACCGACGAGTGGCCGAGGCCGGTGTTCGGCCCCTGGAGCAGGAAGAAGTTGGGGAAGCCGTGGACCGTCGTGCCGAGGTGGGCCGTCGGGCTCGGGCCCCAGACCTCGGCCAGCCGGCGGCCGTCGCGGCCGGCGACGAGGCCCGCGAACGGGAGGTCCGACACGTGGAAGCCCGTCGCGAGCACGATCACGTCGGTCGGGCGCTCCACGCCGTCGGCGCCGACGGTCGCCTGCGGGAGGACGTGGCGGAGCGCGCCGTCGACGACGGTCACGTTGGGCTGCGTGAGGGCCGGGTAGTAGTCGTCAGAGAGCAGGATCCGCTTGCAGCCGAGGCGGTAGTCGGGCGTGAGGATCCGCCGGAGCTCGGGGTCGCGGACCTGCTGGCGGAGGCGCCAGCGCATCACGCGCTCGACCTGCTCCGCGAGGCGGGGGTGGCGGAAGGGCAGCCCGTTGACCTCGTGGTAGCCGAAGAGCGCGCGGCGCCGGAGCCCGTGGACGCCCGGCCGCTCGCGGAAGCGCCGCCGCGTGCCCTCCGCGAACGGCGCGTCGCGGCGCGGGATCACCCACGCGGGCGTTCGTTGGTACACGATCAACTCCTCGACGCGCGGCTGAATCGCGGGGATCACCTGGATCGCCGAGGCGCCCGTGCCCACGATGGCGACGCGAGCGCCGTCGATGGCGACCGCGTCGTCCCACCGTGCCGTGTGCATGACGGCGCCCGCGAAGTCGCCGAGGCCGGGGATCTCGGGATACCGCGGTTCGGCCAGCGCGCCGGGCGCAGCGACGAGCACGTCGGCGGTGTGGGTCCCGCCGCTCGTCTCGATCGTCCAGCGGGCCGCGCCGTCGTCCCAGGCCGCTCCGGTCACGTCGTGGCCGAACCGGACGTGCGAGAGGACGCCGAACCGCTCGGCGACGCGCTCGAGGTAGGCCCGGATCTCGGGCTGCGGCGAGTAACGCCGGCTCCAGTCAGGGTTCGGGGCGAACGAGAACGCGTAGAGGTGGCTCCGCACGTCGCACGCCGCGCCGGGGTACGTGTTGTCGCGCCAGACGCCACCGACGCTCTCGGCCCGCTCGAACACGACGAGGCTCTCGACCCCTCCCTGCAACAGGCGGACGGCCGCGCCGAGGCCGGCGAACCCGGTGCCGACGACGGCGACGCGGTGGTGAGGGACCGACATGGAGGGGTGAACAGCGTTTCAGAGGATACCCCGGTCCTCCGCCCGCGTTCGCGCCCCGGCCGACTCCAGCTCCGCCCGCCCCCCAGCTCCGCCCGCCTCGGTGCCGAGGCGGGCGGGGTCGCTCCCGGACGGGCGGTTCTCGCAGCCTCTTCGCCCGCACCGCCGAGCCGGCCGGGCCCGGGCCGGTAGCTTGCGGGCCCGGCCTCCGTTTTCCGCCCGCCCGATGCAGATCACGCTCCCCGACGGCTCCACCCGCGACCTCCCCGACGGCGCCACCGGCCGCGACCTCGCCCAGGACATCTCCGCCGGCCTCGCCCGGGCGGCGCTGGCCGTCGAGGTCGACGGCGAGGTCCGCGACCTCGACCGCCCGCTCCCCGACGGGGCGACGGTCTCGATCCTGACGTGGGAGAGCGAGGGCGGCAAGGCCGCCTTCTGGCACTCGTCGGCCCACCTCATGGCGGAGGCCCTCGAGGCCCTCTACCCGGGCGTCAAGCTGGGCATCGGCCCGTCGATCGACACCGGGTTCTACTACGACGTGGATCTCAGCGAGACCGACCACCCGGTCCTCTCCGCCGACGACCTCCCCGCGATCGAGAAGAAGATGATCGAGCTGGCGCGGACCGACAGCGCCTTCGAGCGCCGCGACGTGCCGAAGGCCGAGGCCGTCGCCCACTTCGAGGCCAAGGGCGACCCGTACAAGCTGGAGCTCCTGGAGGGCCTGGAGGACGGCCAGATCACGTTCTACACGCAGGGCGGCTTTACCGACCTCTGCCGCGGCCCGCACATCGCCAGCACGAAGCCGATCAAGGCCGTCAAGCTCCTGTCCCTCGCCGGCGCCTACTGGCGCGGCGACGAGAGCCGCCCGCAGCTCACCCGGATCTACGGCGTCAGCTTCCCCAAGCAGAAGATGCTGGAGGAGCACCTCGAAAAGCTGGAGCTCGCCAAGCAGCGCGACCACCGGAAGCTGGGCCGCGAGCTCGAGCTGTTCATGTTCTCCGACAAGGTCGGGCCGGGCCTCCCGATCTGGCTCCCGAAGGGCGCCCGCCTCCGCGAGACGCTCGTCGACTTTCTCAAGGAGGAGCAGGTCAAGCGGGGCTACGAGCCCGTGGTCACGCCGCACATCGGGCGGCTGGAGCTGTACCGGACCTCGGGCCACTACCCCTACTACAGCGACTCCCAGTTCCCGCCCATGTTCGAGCGCGGCTCTGCCGGCCTCGGCACCGAGGCGGAGGGGGTCAGCGAGGGGGCGGAGCTGGCCAACAGTGGTGACGGCGCGGAGGGCGCGGCGCCGACGCTCGGGGGGGACGAGCAGGGCTACCTGCTCAAGCCGATGAACTGCCCGCACCACACGCAGGTCTACGCCCACAAGCCGCACTCCTACCGCGACCTCCCCGTCCGGCTGGCCGAGTTCGGGACGGTCTACCGCTACGAGCAGTCGGGCGAGCTCGGCGGCCTCACGCGCGTCCGCGGCTTCACGCAGGACGACGCCCACATCTTCTGCACGCCCGAGCAGGTCAAGGACGAGTTCAAGAACGTCATCGACCTCACGCTGACGGTCCTCAAGGCGCTCGCGTTCGAGGACTTTACGGCGCAGGTCTCCCTCCGCGACCCCCAGAACACGGAGAAGTACATCGGCGAGCCCGCGCAGTGGGACGCCGCCGAGCAGGCCATCCGCGAGGCGGCGGCCGAGATGGGGCTCGAGACCGTCGAGGAGGAGGGCGAGGCCGCCTTCTACGGCCCGAAGCTCGACTTCATGGTCAAGGACGCGCTCGGCCGGAGCTGGCAGCTCGGGACCGTCCAGCTCGACTACAACCTCCCGGAGCGGTTCGACCTGACCTACGTCGACGAGAACGACCAGCGTGTCCGCCCGGTCATGATCCACCGGGCGCCGTTCGGCTCGCTCGAGCGGTTCGTGGGCGTGATGCTGGAGCACACGGGCGGCAACCTCCCGCTGTGGCTCGCGCCGACGCAGGTCAAGGTCCTCCCCATCACCGACGACCAGAACGACTACGCCCGGTCCGTCGCCGACGACCTGAAGGCGGCCGGCCTCCGCGTCGAGGTCGACACGCGTTCGGAGAAGGTGGGGCGCAAGATCCGCGACGCCGAGGTCGAGAAGGTCCCGGTCATGCTCATCCTCGGCAAGAACGAGGCCGAGGCGGGCACCGTCTCGGTCCGCCGCCACGGCCTCGGTGACGACTCGGACCAGGGCGCGAGCGAGGTCCCGGCGCTCCGTCAGTCGCTCCTCGACGAGATCGCCCGCCAGCTCGGCCGGGCGTAGCGGGCCGCCTCGGCAGCTCGGCCCCCAGGGTCGCCGAGGCGGACACATTCGCGGCGTCGGACGTGGAAGCGGTCTCCCCGCCCCCGCGCCCCATGCCCGTCCTGATCGGCGACACCGAGTACTTCCCCGACGTCGGCCCGATCCCCTATGAGGGGCCGGACTCCGACACCCCGCTCGCGTTCAAGCACTACGACGCGGACCGCGTGGTGGCCGGCCGGCGGATGGAGGACCACTTCCGGTTTGCCGTGGCCTACTGGCACGCATTCCGCCAGACCGGCGGGGACCCGTTCGGCCCGGGCACGATCGCGTTCCCGTGGGACACGGCCGCGACGGCCGAGCAACGCGCACGCGACCGGATGGACGCCGCGTTCGAGTTCATCACCAAGCTCGGCGTCCCGACCTACTGCTTCCACGACGTCGACCTCGTGGACGAGGGCGAGACGCGGGCCGAGACGCGGGCCCGGCTCCGGGACGTCGTGGCGTACGCGAAAGAGAAGCAGGAGGCGTCGGGCGTCCGGCTCCTCTGGGGGACGGCCAACCTGTTCTCGCACCCGCGGTACATGAACGGGGCCGCGACGAACCCCGACGCCGACGTAGTCGCGTTCGCGGCCTCGCAGCTCAAGGACGCCATCGACGCGACGATCGCGCTCGACGGTCGGGGCTACGTGTTTTGGGGCGGGCGCGAGGGCTACACGAGCCTGCTCCACACCGACATGAAGCGGGAGACCGAGCACCTCGCCCGGTTCCTCACGATGGCCCGCGACTACGGCCGCGCGAACGGCTTCGAGGGCGTCTTCCTCATCGAGCCGAAGCCGATGGAGCCGACGAAGCACCAGTACGACTACGACGCGGCGACGGTCATCGGCTTCCTCGAGCGCCACGGGCTGGCCGACGACTTCAAGCTCAACCTCGAGACGAACCACGCCACGCTCGCCGGCCACGCGATGGAACACGAGATGCAGGTCGCCGCCGACGCCGGGATGCTCGGGAGCCTCGACGCCAACCGCGGCGACCCCCACAACGGCTGGGACACCGACCAATTCCCGACGAGCCTCGACGAGACGGTTCGGATGATGCTCGTCCTCCTCCGCGCGGGTGGGCTCCAGGGCGGCGGGATCAACTTCGACGCGAAGGTCCGCCGGACCTCGACCGACCTTATCGACCGGTTCCACGCCCACATCGGCGGGATGGACACGTTCGCCCGCGCGCTCGTCATCGCCGACGACCTGCTCCGGAACTCCGACCTCGAGGCGATGCGGGCCGAGCGCTACGACAGCTTCGACGCGGGCCACGGCGCGGCCTTCGAGGCCGGCGACCTCACGCTGGAGGCGCTCGCAGAGATCCGCGACCGCCTCGGCGAGCCGGCGCAGACGAGCGGCCGGCAAGAGCGCTACGAGAACCTGATCAGCAGTCGCATCCGCTAGCCCCGCCGAGACCGCGACCGAGGCCGCCTCGGTCGCGCCGTCCGCCATGCCCCTCTTCCTCGGCCTCGACGTCTCCACCA
>Ga0310345_10005347_pt1 | contig 11433 bp, 9 predicted proteins | sample HC15DNA20500_MG_FD_204667 | JGI IMG/M metagenome (GOLD analysis project Ga0310345, IMG submission 204667) | Marine microbial communities from station ALOHA, North Pacific Subtropical Gyre - HC15-DNA-20-500_MG | ecosystem: Environmental > Aquatic > Marine > Oceanic | place: Pacific Ocean: North...
CGAGCGTGAGCTAGGTGTTTTTCCACGCCGAGCGCGAGCGAGGTGTTTCTCAGCACGCGAAGCGCGCTCCGTGGTATCTTGAACCCAATGGCGATTGAAAATCCTTTTCTGGTCAATCTCCTGGTGTGGATCATGGCAGGTTTGATCCTTGCGCAGACCGCCCTGCTGGTCATGACGAATTTCATAGTGCGCCATAAAATCCGGAATGTCGATCAAAGCCTGCAATCCTTCTCCCAGCAATCGGTCAAGGGAATGAAGATAATCCATCAGGGGATCGATGTGGTTGAAGAGGTCCTTCCCAGACTGCCTGTGGCCCAGGAGGCGATCGAAAGAAACGTGGAGGCAGTGGTCCAGGCAACCCAGACCGTCAGTCGCGCCATGAGTCGCGGAGTCGATCTGGCGCGCTACCAGGCAGCTGAGACTGAAAACGGAGTGGATTCCGTGCTGAGCATTCTGTCCCAGCAGGTCTACAAGGCGCATGAGGCGGTATCTCACCCCTCACTTCGCCTTGCCACCATCATTCGCACCGGGATTGATCTCCTCAAACGGACGGTCCTCCAGCCAGATTACCCCCCTGCCTCACATCAACCTGAGGACGAAGAGAATTTCGTGTGAGGACCCCTGACCTTCGGTCAGGGCGTTTCAGGTTTAACGTTTCACGTCAGTATTGTAGCGGCCGCTCTGTGAGCGGCTCCGGGTTCCTTGCCTCCGGAGAACGCCAAGTCCCTTGAAAAGATCCTGAATTTTTATTTTGGCTTCTTATTCCTGAAACGTGGAACTTTAAACTTTAAACCTGAAACGGCCGCCCTTCGGGCGGCTTACTGCCATCTGGCCAGAATCACCGAGGCGCGGACGAGTTTCGCCTCCCTGAGAACCGTGACCCCGACCTCATCGCCTGGATCTTTTTCGCTCAGAGCCGAGGTAAAGTCCCTTAAACCTAGGATCGGCCGGCCTTCAAAGGCCACCAGCACATCCCCGTCTTCCAACCCTGCTCTGGCGGCAGGGGACCCTTCCACGATCCTTTCGAAACGAACCCCACCCAGACTCCAGGATACGTCCAGCATGGATCCAAATCGGGGGCGAGATGACCGCCCCCTCGCTCCTCGCCCACGGGAAGGCCGGCGACGAGTCTCCACGAATTCGAGCGGTTCCTGAAAATCGGCCAACCGGTCGACGGTCCGATGAACCACATCGATGATCTCCCGGGTTGCCGCTACCTGGATGTGGTCCCAATCATCGGAAGGTCGATGGTAATCCCTGTGAAGACCGGAGAAAAAAAAGAGCACCGGAACCCTCTTGGAGGCAAACGAAAGATGATCACTGGAGCCTCGAGAATCCTCCGAATAGGAAAACTCAAGAAAAGAGGTCTTCTTTATTTTGTCCAGGAGGGGCCTCAATTCAGCCGCGCTGCCTACCCCACCGATTAAAATGTCCCCATCGCTGCGTCCGATCATGTCCATGTTGATCATGGCAATGGCATCCTCGAGCGGACGGGTGGGGTGCTCGGTATAGTACCTGGACCCCAGCAGTCCCAGTTCCTCCCCCGCAAAGGCAATGAAAAGCAAGCCATGTCGCGGAGAGCTTTTCGAAAACTCCTGGGCCAGCTGCAGCAATCCAGCCGTTCCCGAGGCATTATCGTCGGCACCATTGTGGATCTGCCCCTTCAGATCAGGCGCCAGGGAACCATTGAAGCCCAGACCCAGATGATCGTAATGGGCACCCAGAATGATGATCCTATCGGTCTGCCCCGGAATGAAACCCAACACGTTTCTTACCGTGCGGCGCACCTTGATCACATCCAGATCGATGGTACCCGCATAATCCAGAGCAAAGGTCTGGGGAGTAAGTTGGCTGCCGATCAGGCTCGTAATTTCATCCGGATCGCGTCCACTTTCACTGAGCAGCCGCTGCCCCCACCCCCGGCTGAGCCGGACGCTATGAATCCCCAGGGGTGTCACCTGGATTCCCTCCGGCGGACGGGAAACAACCTCCGAATGGTTGAAGTCATCGGACAATAAAATCACTGCCGCCGCCCCTCGAGAGCGGGCATTCATGATCTTGTACAGCGGCGTGGAGTAGGGCGTCATTTCTTTGCCGGCAAAGACGCTCCCTTCAACATTTTCCTGGGGTTCGTGTTCAAGGGCCACCACGACCTTTCCAGCCACATTCAGGTCGCCGTAATCGTCATAATCCAGTTCGGGTGCCGTGATACCAAACCCCACAAAGACCAGTGGGCCTTCCACTTTGTTGTCAGGACCGGAAGTCAAGGGGACGTAGTCCTCTTCCGGCTTCAACAGAATGGGCCCATCCCTGAATTGAAAGGTGATTTGATTACGAGAACCCAGACCCTGTCCCAGCGTCAGTTCAAATTCCTGGAAATAGGTATCTCCCTCTCCCGCAGGCAGAAGCCCCGCTTTCCGAAAATGCTCGGCAATGTATCGAGCAGCTTGTTCCAGTTCTTCGCTCCCATTTCCCCGCCCTTTCAAATCATCGGATGCCAGGTACCGCAAATGCTCCATGAAAGGTTCTTCGTGCCCGGACTGGGCCAACGACGCGACAATCATCCCCAGACACACGGCGGCGCCAAGGATCATGCGAGTTTGAAATTTTTCAATGAATGGCTTCACGCTTTCAACCTTTTCCTATATAACCACAAAGGTATAGAAGACACAAAACAAGGCCCGTTTTCGGTAAAATTGGAGTTCCCCTGGTGAAGTTGATCAAGGCAATCCGCTACAAAAACATTGACGAAGCCGAGGAGGCGCTCTCCACGATGACGGATGGAGATCCTCGGCTTTTCGATGATGACGGCGAAGACCCTCAAGGCCTGCTCACCGTGGTACCTGGCGATGAGATAGGGGAGGATCTCTTTTACCGCCTGGTGGATGCCCGCAAGGGAATCCTGTTGGAGGTGGAAAAGATTTCCTACTCCGGCTACGGCCCCCCGGCTGAAGAGGAAGATTATATGGGATTCATCAGCCGGAAAATCGCCTATGTTTTAAAAGGCTGTTGCCTCCCAATTGAAATCAAAAAGTGTCCTCAAGGCGCCCAGGACATCCACCATCTGGAGGCCATGATAATGGAGAACGACCACCCCCTTGACCCTGAACAGCTGGCCAAAAGATTGGAACTCCCCTCCAACTGGGACTTCGATCACCTCTTCGAGCTGATCCTTCACGGCACCTCCACGGCGGAGGAAATCGACCAGCTGATCCACCGGGATATCCAATGAGTGAGCCAGGGCTGACCGGCTGATCCCCTGACCAGCTGACCAGAAATCCGGAATGTGGGAGGCACCTCAGGTGCCGAATCCGGAAGCCAACAAGTTCATTTCCAGGACATCCTTTACACAAGGGATTCTGGCTTCACCTCTCCGGAGCCCCGAAGGGGCGGCATAGAATAGCCTGGGGCGTGAGCCCCAGGTTGTTCAGGTCAACCACAAGCAAGGAACCCTGTAGGGGCGATGCCAAGCCCATGGGCGTTTTTTTTACATCGCCCTTACAGGGCTCTCTCGTTTACTACACTTTTAAACCTGGGGCTCACGCCCCAGGCTATTTCACATCACCCCTTCGGGGTTCAAGAAGGCCTTTTCCTTTGTAGCGGCCGCTCTGTGAGCGGCCCTCTTCCACCCAGGTCCTACCAGAAACCCCGGGAATTATGAGAGACTCCTCAGGTGCTGTACCGAACCAGTAGCCAACATCTGGTACCCGCCGCTCTGCGAGGGGCCCTCTTCCCCCTCCTGGCCCTGCTCCTCACCTTCACTCAAGCCTACTCCCAGGACATCCATACCCAGCTAATCGAGGCGGCCAGAACCGGTCAAAGCGACAGGGTCCGTTCGTTGCTGGAGGCAGGTGCCGACGTGAATACCCGGGATCAAGAAGGACAGACCCCTTTGATGTGGGCAGCTCACGAGGGTCATGCAGATACGGCCCAGGCCCTGCTCGAAGCAAAAGCCGATGTGAAGGCGAGAAGCAAAACCGGCCAGACCGCCCTGGCGATTGCGGCCTTCTGGGCCAATGCCAGAAGCCTGAAATTCCTGCTGGATGCCGGTGGAGATGTCAACACCTCCAACTTCCGGGGTGAAACCCCTTTGATGTCCTCAGCCATGCAGGGAGCCACCGACATCGTCCAGTACCTGCTGCGAGTAGGAGCGAACGTGAATGCGCAGGATGCGGGCGGAGATACGGCATTGATGAGGGCGTCCTATTTCGGAAACATGGCGACGGTGGTGGTTTTACTGAGGGCCGGTGCGGATGTCAACGCCACCAATAACGACGGCAAGACGGCTGCCCTGTTGGCTGAGGAGGGCCGGCAGATCCGAACGGTCGAGTTGCTGAAAAGTTCCAGCGGAACGGGCGAGGAAACTAAGGATTGATCCGAGCGTACACCTGTATCTTACCCCCTTTGTCAAACGTATAAACGCTGTAAGGTTGGGGGTTGGGGCCTTCCATTCCGGGAGAGCCCACCGGCATGCCGGGAACGGCGAGCCCTACCACGGCCGGTTTTTCACTGAGCAGACGAAGGATGATCTGGGCCGGGACATGCCCTTCGATCACGTAGTTACCCACCATCGCGGTGTGGCATGAGCGAAGCCTCTGAGGCACACCCAATCGGTTTTTAATGTTCTGAAGTTCCTGATTGGCGGCTGCCAAAGTTTTGACCTCCAGCCCTTTCTCCTGCAGGTGACCCACCCACTTGGCACAGCACCCTCAGGTGGGGTTTTCATAGACGGTGACTCCTTCTACAGGACGGCGCTGGCCCAGGGCCATACTCGCAACCAGGGTCAGCACGGCACCGATCACCATCATTTGATTGTTGGCCGTTGGCAGATTCATGGTTCTTGATTTTAGCCTTCTGGAAGCCAAAGGGCAAACGCGCTGGTCTCCGACCAGCGCGTTCCACGTTCCAGGTTTCACGTTTCACGGAAGGAAGAACGAAGCCCCGCGCCGATTCCGGAAGGACACTCCTAGCTGTGTTGGCTGAGAATGGAAGGAAAAGACAAAGGAAAGGATTTTCTTCTCTGTGTCTTTGTGTCTCTGTGGTGAAAATCTTTTCACTCCCGATTGAACCCATCGCGCTCAAGATAGAACTGCATCTGGCTGGTGTAAAAGAAGAGCCTGATCGCCAGACGGGCAATGAGATAGAGCTGCTGCCAGAGGATGGCCAGCAGAATCGGGAACCAGGTCTGTTGGGGTAAAACATGCTCCACCCCCGTATACACCAGCACTCCCACCACTCCCGCCCCCGCGATGACCAGATAGAGTGCGCTAGCAGAAAGAAAATATCTTTTGCAGAAACTGATTCCGGAGACAAAACTGAGAATCATGCTGCTACGATCTTCAACAACCACCTTGATCTTGGCATAATCAAAGAGCATGTTCACCACCATGAAAAGCACCAGCAACAGCAGATAGCGGCTCAGATACCAGTAAAAGGCTCCCCTGTCAGTAAGCGCTCCTTCCCCCATCTCGTTCACCAGGGAGGTCAGGGGGCCGATCATCCAGCTGTCGATCAGCCAAAAAGTCAACAGGGCCAACACCGACAACCGAAAGAACCGTCCGAAAAAGGCGGCTCCGTTGCGAAAAAATTCGCGCGTACTGGTTCCCTTCGGGTCCAGGGCAAAGGACCCGAGGGCGGCCGCCAACAGAAAGGTCTGGAGAAGCACATAGAGGCCACCCAGGGAGAGAATTTCCCATGGGAATTCACTGATTTCTCCATCCAGCAGCGTCTCCAAATTCTTGGCAAAAGGACCCGCTCCCATGACCCAGGGAGCGAAGGTCGAGGCGAAACCCGATACTCGATCCCGAAACAAGGCGTACCAGTCGTAATCCAGAGAGCCCACCATCTGCTCCCGGTACAACCCTGGACCCAGGGAACGATCGAAGGTCTCCATGAAGGGAATCAGCAGAAGGGCCGCCACCATCAGGTTGGCCAGATAGAGAAAAAAAACAGCCTTCTTGTGTTGGGTCAGAAGCCTCCAGCCCAGTAGCAGCACCCGGGTCATGGTCACGCCAGAAAGGCGATTGTCTCCAGCAGGTTTTGCAACCAGAACAGCCACTTGGCGGACCATTTCCGGGTGGCCAGAGCAAACCCCTCATCGCTGGAGCGATAGCGACTGTTATTGGTGGGATCAATATCCAGCAGAAGTTTTCGTTCGGGATCCACCACGGCGTAATCAAGACGAGCGGGCTTCTGAAAGGAGTATCGATGCCATCGTTCCTGTCCATCCCAGCTCCGTCGGATCTCTTCACCATCGTCAAAAATCATCAGCACGTCCACCGGAAATCGAGCTCCCTGGAGCCGCTCGACCACCACCTCGGTCAGATACTCCCGCCGGCTGTTCTGTTCCCCTTCCTCATCCTCATCGTCTTCGCTGGGACTGGAAGGACGGACCAACCCGTCATCGAAGATCCCTTCCGGTTCGGGGATCCGCGTCGATCTGGCCGTTCCGATGGCGTAATCGACCAGTTCGGAACTGAAGAAGGTTTCTTCAAAAAATCCGACCAGGTCCTGTTGAGCCACTTCATTGAAGGTATCCACCAGATCCTGGGTGGTGGGATGTTTGAATCGAAAGCGCTGGAAAAAGGTCCTCATGGCCTCGAGCATCGTCTCCTCTCCCAGCCAGCGCTCCAGAGTCCACAAGATCATCTCCGGCTTGCTGTAGGAGTTGGTTCGATAGCTGGTGTTGTCCCGATATTCCCATCCCCGGCGAGTCATGACATCCGCCTGACCCGATCTGCGAAGAGAAGCCAGGGAGGCCGTCTCGAATGGAATCTCCAACGAATCAAACACAAAAGGAATGCCTCCAAAAAAACGCACCATGTAACAGCTGGGCGAATAAGTAATTTTCTGGACCCGGGATTCGGACCACGAATTGAGCCCTTCATCCAGCCACGATTCTTCGAACTCGTTGCTCGCGGACATCCCGTACCACCATTGATGTCCCACTTCGTGAATAGTCACGCCTTCCGGCCGGAGAACATTGGTGGGTGCCCAGAAGTGGGTTCCTCCGGTCAGAAAGGTCGGATACTCCATGCCCCCGCTGCTGCTTCGATAAGCCGGGTCCACCACCGTGATGTGGGGGTACGGGTAGGCTCCAAACCAGCGCCCATAGTAACGAAGGGCATGGTCGGTGGCGGTGAAGTAACGTTCCTCGAGATGTTCGTGCTCAGGCAGAAGCAGCAGTGTGATTTCCACTTCCGGAAGGATGGGATCGGTAAAGACCTCCCTTCTTTCCAAAAAACGCGGACTGGCGGTCCAGGCAAAGTCGTGGACATCCTCCTGAAAATAACGGTAGGTCACGGAGCCGTCTGCGTTTTCCTGCTGGCTCATCCGCTTCCCTGTTGCGCCCACCACGAAATCGCCAGGCGCGGTGAGGGAAACATCAAAGACGCCGAAGTCGGCAAAATATTCGGTCGATCTATGGTACTGATGGCAGTTCCAGCCGTCTTGTTCGAACACACCGATCTTGGGGAACCACTGGGCCATGAAGAAATAATCCTCGGCCCAACCGGTCCTCCGGGTCCCGCGTGGAAGCTTCGACTCGAAGTCAATCCTGAACTGTATTGCTTCGCCCGGAGGAAGGGGTTCGTCGACTTGAACCATCAGAACACTGCGATCTTCTTGATTGTCATCGTCCGGGTGGGTGTAGTCGAGACCGATCACATCTGGACCGGGCGAGACGACCTCGACCGAGTCCACCCGGATCAATCCCCAGTAATCCTCCGGGACCTCCTCCTCCCATGGCCAGAGGGAACGGAAGCGTCCCTCCCGGATGAAGGTGGAGCGGTTATTCCTGAAGGCGTTCAGGTAGAGATGAAAGCAGAAGTCCTGAATCGGCTGGCCGCTTCGATTGTTCCAGGTCAGTATCTCATGACCCTTCACCGTCTTGGTGGAGGGATCCAGGCCCACTTCAATCCGATAATCGAGGATTCGATCGCTCAGGATCGAAAGGTCCTCCTCGATGATCAGCTCCTCCTGGGCAACAATCGGAGCGAATAGTGGCATGCCCGGTGCCGCCATCCCAAACCCGAGCAAAAAGAACGGAATCCACCGTCTAAAAGGAAATGAGAGAATCCTCCTCTTCGGGTTAATTGACACCTGGATCCTCAGGCTTCAGATGACTGAATTGGGACACGAATCGGCCCGCCGAGACCTGCTGTTTCAAAACCGCCAGGATCGCTCTGGCTCTGGTCTTGAGATTGTCCATCTCAAGCAGTTGCTGCTTGTCATAGACGGAAAGGCTCAGCGAAGAACAGATTGAATTGACCAGGGTCGCAAAGTCCAGTTTCTCCAACAGGTCCAGACTCATTTCGGAGGAAACACTTTCCTGGTTCAGCTGGTTGAAGTTCAAAGTCAACTGGGTCGCAATATCGCTCGCTTCCCGATCGCTGGGAAGAACCTCTTTCAACCACTGGACCCGGGCGATTCGATAAGGCGTTTCTTGAATAAACTCCAGAATCCGAAAACGATCACGCCCACTGAGGAGAAGATCGTATCGTCCTTCTTCCAGGCTCTTGCACTCCGTGATCACTCCCGCACTTCCCGTTTCAAACACCTCCGGATTGCCATGGTAACCGCTCTCCCAGCCGGGTTGCAGCAGCACCATTCCAATCTTCCGGCTGCCCCCCAGAGCATCTCCGACCATCTGCTTGTAGCGAGGCTCAAAGATGTGAAGCGGGAGAACAGTCCGGGGAAACAAAACCACATTGGGAAGAGGGAAGATGGGAACCTCTATGATGTCTGAAAAGTCGACGATGTCTCCCGTCATTTTGAGCCGAGGCTAATGGATTTCCCTGGATAATGCAAGTGGCGGGAAGCGCTGGTCTTCGACCAACGCGTTCCACGTTCCACGTTCCAGGTTTCACGTTCCAATTCGGCACCATCCTGCAGCCTGGTGTAGGGGCCGCATTGAGTGCGCCCACAGCAAGGACGGTGAAGCCAAGAAGGGCACACCGAGTGCGCCCTATCCTAGCCATTGAATTAGATTGTCTTGTGGGCGTACGCAGTACGCCCCTACACCTCCATCTCTGTTCAGGAGACAGCTCCATGAGTGCGGGAGACCACGGCGAGAAGAATCCAGAAGCTAGAATAAAAAATTAAGAGTCCGGAGTGTGGGAGGCGCCTCGGTGTGCCGATGCAGTAGAGCGGGTGTGAGAGAGTCGGGCTAAAAAGCGGCCGCTACAACGGGACAGAAAAATTAGAAATTCGAAGCCGGACCTAATATCAAATCCGGATCGTTCTCCACGCGGAGCATAAGCGACGCGTTTCTCCACTCCGAGCGTCAGCGAGGAGTTTCTCCGCGCGCGAAGCGCGCTTCTCCTGGCTCCTTTTTACAGCATCGACCTGAGCACATAGTGCAGGATCCCGCCGTGCTGGTAATAGGTCCCCTCATTGGGAGTGTCCACCCGGACCAGAACCGAAAAGGATTTGACGCTTCCATCCGGGGCCTCAGCCTGAAGGGTCAGTTTCTGACCCGGTTCCAGGCCATCCTCCAGACCCAGCAGATCGTAGGTCTCGAGTCCGCTCAATTCCAAGGTCTCCGGAGTTTCGCCTTCCAGGAACTGAAGCGGCAGAACCCCCATCCCGATCAGATTGCTGCGGTGAATGCGTTCGTAGCTCTGAGCCAGGACCGCCTCGATTCCCAGCAAACGTGCCCCCTTGGCAGCCCAGTCCCGGGAAGAACCCGAACCATACTCTTTGCCGGCAATCACCAGCAAGGGTGTCCCCTCCTCCTGGTATTTCATGGCTGCATCGTATATCGATAGCGGCTGCGACGATGACGGGTGCAGCGTGTAGCCTCCCTCAGTCCCCGGAACCAGGAGGTTACGTAGACGGATGTTCCCGAAGGTACCCCGCATCATGACCTCATGATTACCACGCCGGGAGCCAAAGGAGTTGAAATCCTTGGGCTCGACTCCCCGGGCAATCAGGAAACGTCCGGCAGGCCCCTCCCTGGGGATGGATCCGGCCGGTGAGATGTGGTCGGTGGTCACCGAATCCCCGAGCAGGGCCAACACTCGCATTCCGGGGATATTTTTCACCGGCTGTGGTTGCCGGGGCATGTCCTTGAAAAAGGGAGGCTGCTTGATGTAGCTGGACTCATCCTCCCAGGCGAAACGATCTCCTGAAGGGATGGGCAGGGCTCGCCAGGCCTCATCCCCGCTGTAAACATCCGCATACTTGCTGGCGTACATTTCACTGGTCAACGCCTCCCGGGTGATTCTGAGTACTTCCGCTTCAGAAGGCCAGATATCCTTGAGGTAGATGTCCTGACCGTCCCGGTCCTGACCCAGCGGCTCATGGTAAAGATCCAGATCCATGGTTCCGGCCAGTGCGTAGGCCACCACCAGCGGAGGAGAGGCGAGATAGTTGGCCCGAACATGGGAACTGATCCTTCCCTCGAAATTTCGATTTCCGGAAAGCACCGAGCAAACCACCAGATCATGGTCTTCAATGGCACCTACGATAGGCTCGGGAAGCGGACCGCTGTTTCCAATACAGGTTGTACAGCCATAGCCTACTAGGTTGAAGCCCAGTTGATTGAGGTGGACAAGCAGGCCTGCTGCCTCGAGGTATTCGGTCACCACCTTGGATCCCGGAGCCAGGCTGGTCTTGACCCAGGGCCGGCTCTGGAGGCCACGTTCCACCGCGTTTTTAGCTAGCAGACCGGCGCCGATCATGACCGAAGGATTCGAGGTATTGGTACAGCTGGTGACGGCAGCAATGACCACGGCCCCGTGTCCCAGTTCCGCTTCCACGGCCCCACCATTACCGGGCAGGCTCAGTTTGACCGACGGAGCATCCCGGGTGATGGTGGCCAGCACCTCCTGGAAGGCGCCCTTGGAGTTGGCCAGGGGAACTCGATCCTGGGGCCGTTTGGGTCCGGCCAGGCTGGGCTCAACGCTTGCCAGGTCCAATTCCAAAGAGTCGCTGTAGGCGGCTGGAGGGCTCTTGGGCGTGTGAAAAAGACTCTGGGCCCTGGCGTAAGCCTCTACCAGAGCCACTTGTTGAGGATTCCGCGAGGTGAACCGCAGGTACTCGACGGTCTCCTCGTCGATGGGACAAACCGCACAGGTTGAACCGTACTCCGGGGACATGTTGCCGATGGTGGCTCGGTCCGCCAGAGAGAGACTGGAGAGGCCGGGACCGTGGAATTCCACGAATTTCCCCACCACTCCCCGCCGGCGCAGCAGCTGGGTGATGGTGAGCACCAGATCGGTGGCGGTGGCTCCCTCCGGCAGGGTTCCCTTGAGCATGACTCCCACCACCTGGGGAATCAGGAAGCTGATGGGCTGCCCCAGCATCGCCGCTTCCGCCTCGATTCCACCCACGCCCCACCCGAGCACTCCCAACCCGTTGATCATGGTGGTGTGGCTGTCGGTTCCGACCAGCGTATCGGGATAGGCGAGCAGGCCATCATCCTGTTCGTAA
>Ga0310345_10005351_pt1 | contig 11432 bp, 5 predicted proteins | sample HC15DNA20500_MG_FD_204667 | JGI IMG/M metagenome (GOLD analysis project Ga0310345, IMG submission 204667) | Marine microbial communities from station ALOHA, North Pacific Subtropical Gyre - HC15-DNA-20-500_MG | ecosystem: Environmental > Aquatic > Marine > Oceanic | place: Pacific Ocean: North...
ACGGCTGGTACACCGTTTGAATTCGAGATGCAGATGGGATTCGTAGATGCTAAAAAACCTGGAGTATTAAAAACATGGCAGGGAACAGACTCGGTGAGTACGGGGTCAGCAAGTTTGTCATTCAGGTATGATCCACGGGAATCAACCTTTGAAACTGATCCTATTGTCTTAACATCAGATACCAGACCAGACACGATGACTCCGGTGGAGATTTCAAGTGTCAGTCTTTCGCCTATTATAAAAAACAGTCTTGACGAGGATTTCCAACTGGATGCCTTGTCGATGTATTATGAGAACTTGGAGGCAGTGTGATTGTTCATGTAAACTCGAACATGATAAAGAGTAACGCTAAACATGGTAATAATGATCCCCCGTTGACTGTAAGAAAAAACAGGACAAAGGTGGTGGAGCGTTGCCATGAAATGGAAATAAAAGGGGCATCCAAGGTGGTTTACAGACCGGATAACCCGTTGCCATGCGGAGCAAAAGTATGGATAGAAACTGAGGCGGTAATCGAGTGTTTATGAGGGGGTACATTGAAAAATTTGCCGGTAAGGGAAATGACTCTGGCGGATTGCGTTTATGTTTGCACAAACATGAGGGAAGACGATTTTAATGAAACATCAAGTCTGACATACGCAAAAACCAGAGAAGCTATGGCAGTGGTAGTATTGAATCAGGGAGGCGAATCGTACACGCTTCTAAACAGAAAAGGAAAACCTGTACTGATTGGCGGTACTTATTATACGCATCCGAATCTGGGTACAATATGGCTTATTGCCACGGATGAGATGACAAACCGCGATTGGTGGGTAGCTACATATTTTATGAAAAACCTTATTGAAATAATGTTCGATAATGAAACGGCTCACAGGGTACAGGCTTATTCAATCGGGTGGAGAAAAGTGGCCCACAAGTGGCTGCAAGAAGGTTTAGGTTTAACAAAAGAAGGCCATCTGCGAGGGTTTGCTGCAAATGGATATGATGTTTTAATATTTGGAAAAATAAAGGAGATAAAAAATGGGTAAAGGCGGCGGTGGTGGTGGAGATGGCGGTGCTGCCGCTCGTGAAGCGGCAAGGCGGTCTCGTATTAGCGGTAATATCTCAGCTATTAAATCAAGGTTTTACGATCCTTCTACTGGAAAAATGACAGCCGGTAGACAGGCGATGATGGAAGATGTGGGGCAGAGAATTGAAAACAGGTATCTGCCTGAATTTCAAGATGAATCAAAAGATGCCCAGCGTGAGCTTAAATTCGCTCTGGCTAGGCGTGGTCTGCTTGGCGGTTCAGCACAGGCTGATGCGGAAACAAGATATTCTGACAGGATAGCAAAAGGAGAGCGTGACATATCCCAGAAGGTTCTTGCCGGTAAAGCGGAGCAGGAACGACTCGATAATGCCCTTATGGATAGCCTGATCGCACAAGCCCAGTCTGATGCTGACAGGGATGTTCTGTTATCCGGTATTACAAATCAACAGACAAGCAACGCTGCCAGTGCGGCGGCAAGAATCAATCAGGCGGCAATGCCAAGTCTGTTTTCTGATGTAAGTACACTGTTTAAAAAGATCAACGACACGGCACAATTCCAGCGTGGTATGCAGGGTTCACCTCAATCGTGGGCTGGAATGTTTGGTGGATCACCATTATATGCAAGACAACCATCAGGAACTGGTGCTACTGGTAATATAGCACAAACTTCATAGGGATAAATTATGGATCCAGCAACATGGTATATGATTGCATCGGCTGTATTGACTGTAGCCGGTACGGTTGTCCAAAGTAACGCACAAAAAGCTGCGGCCAGCAGAACAAAGGCGGCGGTACGAAGACAGGATGAAAATCAAGACCCTTTTCGTCAAAAAGCCTCTGAATTGATTAGAACCACATCTGACAAGATGGACCCGAATCTGCGTATGCAGACAAGGGAAAAGAGGGATGTGGAGAATCTGAAGCAGTATTTTCAGGTCTATGACAAAAACAGGGAATTCAGGGAGGCTTCTGTTTTCGGCGGCGGAAATGTGTTTGAAACAGAGCGTTACAGCGAAGGAGCTGATGAAGAACGTGGGGCAAGGGATGTTCGCAATATGACAGCGGCAGCCCAGTTCTTTTCTCCATATCAGGCCAGCAACATAGACGAAACCAGAATGATTAATAACATGGCCAATTCATTAAATACCAACCGCAATTTTGCAGGGGGTCAGTTCAATGTGGATCAACAGTCAATTGAGAGAGCAAAAGAGGTAAACGCAAATGCCATGATGATGGGCTCAATATTAAAAGGATTAGGTATGGCAGCAGGTATGTATGGTGCTTATTCGGCTGGTGCTGAAGCAGCGGCTGGTACAGTGGCAAAAGATGTTGCAGCTAAAAAGACAGCCGAAACGGCTGTTACAACGGGAGCAGGTCGTGCATGGACTCCTGCCGTAGATGCAGGATTAAGATCAACTGCCGGTTCTATTGCCCCGATAGCCGGACCATCAGCAGCATCAGCATCTGCATTTGCCCCAGCGTACCGTTCAATTGATCGTGCGGCACAAACTCAAATGTTTGCACCTCCAATAAGTCCGAATCAAATGTTTCCATATAGAGGTGGAATACAACGAGCCCCAATAATGAACCAAGGGAATATGTTTTTTCCACAATAAATAGTCACGGAGATAAGAAATGCCATTTCACGATAAATTAGAACAAGGATTCGGAAGTTTAGCAGACACTCTATTCGGTTCAGGTCAGCAAGAATACTACAAGGGTGGACTCATGCGATCCAGAATCGGTGCTAATGATGCGTTGGCTCAATACAGAGGATCTCAGACCCGTGGTTTGGATTATGATCTCGAACAAAAACAAAATTTAATACGAGCATTGACGGGAGAGGGTGAATCCTCACAAAGAATGTTGAGGGGAGTCCAATTTGATGATCCTAGCAATTATGTTGCGGCAGCTATTCCGAGTGAAAGAGAAAATACGAGGAATAAAACTTTAGTTGAAATGCTGGGAAGCCAAGATCCGTTAAGTCAAACCCTTGCGCGAGATTTACAGCTTGGTATGACAGGGCCGCAATCTGCAAGCAGAAGAAGAACTGATTTGATAGCTCCAGAAGAAGTGAATCTATTAAAAGCCCAAACAGGAGATATAGGAGCCGCTCGTACTCAAGCTGGAAATTTAAATGTAGCTAATATTGCCAAGATAAAACAGCAAGAAAAAACCGGTGCTGCATTGGCTGGCAAATACGGGCAGGAAACACGGAATCTGATAGAGCAAGGATTAATAGAACGAGATACTGGAATATTAAATCTTCAGAGAATAGAAGCCGTAATGGGTCAGGAAGCAGCAGAATCAGCAGCAAAAATTAATGCCAGTAAATCAAAGAAAGCAGAAAACGATAAGAATTTTTCGCTAGCTAACGAGAAGTTGATCCAATTGCAGAGAGAAGGACAAGATAAAAAAACAGCGATGGACAACCTGAGAAAAATTAAGGTTAAGGGTGGGGTAACGCTAGCTGACTTTGCAGCGGTAGGGGGTTTGAGCAATGTTTTTGACCAAGGTATGCTTGGTGGACTTAACAGAAAAAGGGGATTAAGTGCTATTACCAATGCAATCAGTAAAATGAGACAAGACTTCTTTGACGTTACTAATATGTCCACATGGGAGGTAACGCAAGAAGATGGGTCAATGAAGGCGATGCGCCCGATGGAAATGAGCGAAAAACAAAGAAACGAGGTACTAGATCGAGAAACGGTAAAACTCAAGCAACAATTGCTCACGATGGGCTACGATATGAGTATGATCGAAGATGCGGAAAAATCAATAAAAGACGGAGGTGGACTCGCTGGTGCTTTACAAGGTAAAGGCAAAGGTGGTGGGGGGAGTAAACCACTTAACTCAGGTAGTGCTTCAGCAATAGTAAACAAGTTTAAAAAATCCAGACTCAAACCTACAAACTAATGTACACAGAAAAAGAAGTCGTTGACTGGGCTTTGTCCGAAGGACTGAGCGAAAAAGAATTTGAAGAATTGTTGACAGGTCTGAAAGGCGAAGTCACATGGTCTGACGAAGCTGAACCAGCGGTTATTCAACCCCCACCAGTACCGCAAGTTGAAGTACCAGAAGAACTTTCATATTTTGATAAAAAAGTAGATGAAATAAAATCAATACTAGGGGGATTATCAAGAGATAAACCTCCAGTTGAAGAAGCCGCACCCACGCTCGATGCTACTATTGACACATCCCAAGGACCAGTAGGAACAAACCTCACGGGAAGAGAAGAATTCCCAAGCGATCAAGGTACAACATCAACAGAACTTTCCAGAACATTTCAAGGGCCAGATGGTCTATGGCATAACTACCCATCTATACATGGCGGCGTTCAGCTACAAAATGATGACGAAGTTCGTGATAAATGGCTGGCTGACGGGAAAAAAGACCCTGAAACCGGAGTTGATTATAGTAAAGGTTACGCAACGGTAGAAGAAGCTGAAGCTGCCGCTCAGGGTAGATCAGACACGATTCAGCCGAGTAATCTAGCGGATACAATCCAGCCGAGTACCCTATCTGATATGTTTGCAAAGGAGGAAACTCCTGCTTTTGGATTTTTAGGCCAAATGGATACTGGTTCAATTACTCCTACTGGCCGACCTCAAGATGCGCCTGATACGGGTGTTGGTTTCTTTGACCGCACTACGGCAAATATTGGGATTGGTGCTAATAAATTCTGGGGTGGACTTGGTGGAATTATTGAAAGCAAGTGGGGAGAACAGACACTTGGAAGGGGGATGCAGAAATACGCCCGTGAGCGAATTTTAGAACTGCGTAAAACATTTCCGCCTGAGCTTCTCGAAGAAATGGATACACCTCTTTTTGTCCCAGATCCTGAAGGTGAGGGGCCATTTCATTGGACTGGTTACAAGCTCAATCCTGATCTGGAAAATAAATTATCAGCAACATATGGCAAGGCTATTTCTCAATTGCCTCACATGGCAGCGACCATAGGAACCGGAGCTGGTCTCACTAAAACCGTATATCCAGCTCTTACCAAAATTGTCGATAAACTTCCACTCAGTGTTGTAAAAAAATTATTCAAACCACTTACAGGTTACAAGTGGGCATATCCGTTTACACAACTGGCTAAAAAGGAAATAAAAGATAAGGCTATCGGTGGTGGAGCCGGTGCAATTGGATTTGGTATTTCTGAGGGGTTGATGTCAGGTGGTTTTTCAAGGACAGAGGTAGGTCATGCTATACGTCATGCACCGAAGGAAATGCTTGAGCAATCTCCTCTTTATCAGAAACTTTTAGAGGAAAATGGATACAGACATGACGTAGCAACGGAGATGTTTTCGGATGAATTGTCTGCTAGGGCCATGCGTGATGTAACGATTACTACCGCAATGCTTGGAGCCCCACTAGGAATCTACTTTGGTAAATTACTACTCTACAGCCCTGACAGTCTGGTTAAACGACTCATCTCTGGTGGTCTTGGTGAGATGGGACAGGAAATACCTCAAGATTTTATGGAGTCTATTATCACTGAAGTGGCAAAAGGTGATGCTGGTATGCCTGTTAGGGAGATTGACAAAATCATAGCACAGGCTCTTGAAGCAGGTGTTATTTCTATAGCCCCAGGAAGTGGTGCAGCCGTTATTATGGGTAGCGGTAAACCTATGGACGATAAGATTGATGCCCTGAAAAAACACTACGAGCGTACTTTTCTTGAGACTGAATTAGAAGGGCGCGGTACAGGGTCAAGGGGATTTTATAGAGGACCGGCAACGATGACTGTTGATGACGGTGTGACGGGTCCAAAAGAAATAGAGATTGAAGAAGTCCCCCCACCCGTAGAAGAAGAGAAGCCTCCGGTAGAAGAGTCTGAAGAAGCTAGGCAGCTAAGAATAGAAACACAGAAGAAAATTGACAAGAAAGAAGAAGAGCTGAGGCAAAAAAGAATTGATGAAGAAGAGGCTGAGAGGGAAAAATCGAGAATAAGAGAAAAAGAGGACGAACAAAGAAGAATAGAGACTATTAAGAAAAAAGAAGAAGAAGAAAAACAGGAAAGAGAGAGAAAAAAACAGGAAGAGGAAGAAGAAGAGAAAAGGCGTTCAGACCCAAAACTTGTAAGAGAGGATGTTAAAGAGGCTATCCCGACAGATAAGCCGATGACCCCGGAAAGCAAGCGTAAGATAGAAGGTATCTTAAGGAAAGCTACGGACGAGGCTAGGAAGGAAGGTGAACAGGAACTTGAAAAGGGAACAATCAAAAGAGTTGAGGTTATTAAAAGCAAAACGAGTGATAAGAAAAAACGACTCGATGAACTGAAAAGGCTAAGGGCTCAGAAAAAGACAGAAGAACCCTTGGGAGAACCTGCTGCTACTAAAACAATATACGAGAAAATAGATGAAGCCCAGAGTGACGAGAACCTGAGTGATAAGGAAAAAAGACAACTGGCAATAGCGAAGAAAAGACTAGAGAAGCAGAAAGCAAATCTTGAATCGTGGAAAGAGGTATTGGGGGAATCAGCACCAAAAATAGTGGAAGAAACTCTAGGTGAACCAAAAGCAGAGACAGACGAAGATGCAGAAATCGCCGCTCTTGAAGCTGAAATAAGGAAAGAAGATTATGACGAGATAGTAGAAGATTACGAGAATACTCCTACCTCTGTAATGCGTACTGGTGAGCAAATGAGGGATCAGGCTTATTCCACTCCTGCTCCGATTGCTTTTCTTGCCAGAGAACTTGGCAGAACTGAAGATGCGGATTCCGTATTTGAACCAACCGCAGGGCATGGTTCTCTGGTTGCTGGGATAGACCCGAAGAAGGTCTCAGCGAATGAAATTAACCCAGATAGAATAAAAAGTCTGAAAGAAGCTGGTTTCAAGGTTACAGACAAAAATGCACAAGAAGAACTGGTTGTACCGGAAAAATCACAGGATACGGTACTTATGAACCCTCCTTTCGGGAAATTGGATCCACCAGTTAAGGTAGAAGGCTATACAATCAGTAAGCGCGACCATTTGATTGCGGTAAAAAATCTCATGGCTATGAAGGACTCAGGCCGTGCAGTTTTGATAGTTAGTGCCAGTAGGGAAAAAGATACTAGGTTCACAAAAGCCCAGAGAGGATTTTTTAATTACCTGTATTCTCATTATAATGTTGCAGACCATTTTGAAATCAGTGGTAGTTTGTACGAAAAGCTAGGTGCTTCTTCTCCGATTAGCATGATAGTAATTGCTGGGCGCAAGAAGAGCCAAACTTTCGCTGCTGAAAACTCTCCTGAAAGGATAATAAATTACGATGACCTTTATAGACGATTCACCGAAGCCCACGGAAGTTCAGAACGTGTACATACCACAACTGGAAAACGGCCCGATGTATCCAAAGCTAGCGGTAAGGACGTTGAAAGCCCCGAAGGACCATCGGGGGTATCGGGAACTTCTGGAACGGGAGCTACTGGAACTGGCGAAACTGGAAAGGTGGGAACCGGCGAAACTGAGGGATCTGATAAACGAGATGGTGAACCAACCGATGATGACAGAAAAGAACCTGGAGAGACTGATGGAAGAACTGATGATGAAAGACGGCCCACTGGCGAAGGTTCAGAGACTGGTGTTCCCCCCACAGAAAGCGACCCTACAGGAAAAGCAACAGGCGAAGGAGTATCTGGAGAAGGAAAGAAGCCTGACGGAGATGTTAGACCTCCTCCTGTAGCAAAGGTAGATCCTGAAGATTTACTCACCCCTTATGAACAAGTCCAAGTAGAAGGCTCTTCACGAAGTGTAAGCAAAAATGTTCCCCCTCCGCTTGTCCCATCGAACATGGTGGCAGGTATCAAAAAATCATTAGAAAAACTGATAGCGAAAGTCGGGCCACTCGATGAATTTGTGACAAAAGAGTTGGGTTACAAAACCGAAGAAGAGCTTTTTAATGCGTTCTTTGGGGCTCAGATTGACGGTATTGCTATGGCAATTGACCAGCTAAGAGAGGGTAAAGCACTCGTAATTGCGGATCAAACCGGTCTGGGTAAGGGAAGACAGGCAGCGGCAATAATAGAATGGGCTAAACGACAAGGCAAAGTTCCTGTTTTTGTAACAGCCCGTAGTGCGCTGTTTACCGCGATGTACCACGACATTCGTGACATTGGCAAGGATGTGAAGCCGTTTATATTGAATAATGATACAGAAGGATCAATCCTTGGAAAAGATAAAAAGGTAATTCATGGACCCGTAAGCCCAAAAGTATTCAAAGGCAAGAGGGATGCAATTGCCAGTGGTAGATTGCCTTTGGGGAATGACGCTGTTTTTACCACTTACTCACAGTTTCAGTCAGAGTTTGTCGGTGGTAAAGCAAACCCGAAACGTAAAGCAATGCTTGGTCTCGCACCTAACGCTATTTTTATTTTAGACGAGATACACAAAGCGGCTGGGCAATCGAACACCAACGAATATTTTATGGAGTTGTTGGGAAAATCAAGAGAAAACGGAACGCTATACCTATCTGCTACATTTGCTAAAAAAGCAGTAAATCTGCCAATCCTCTTCACTACCAATCTAAGTAAAGCTACTGATGGGAACCTTGATGCCTTGATACAAGGGGCAACCGAGGGTGGTTTACCTTACCAGAGGCTTGTAGCCGCTGCACTGGCAGAAGACGGGCAATTAGTCAACCGCAAAAATACTTTCAAGGGAATTGATGTAAGAATAGAAAGTCCCGATTTGAGTACGGAAGAAGGCAAAAAAGAAGAAGCAAGGGAAACAAAATTGTCTGACTTGGTAACTGAGCAGATACGGAATATCAATGTGTTCAGCAAGCTGATAGTGAAGGATATTAGGAAAAAAGAAGCAGAAATGCTGAGGCTTGAGGGTGCAACGATTACAGGAGCGGATGGTAAAACAAGAAAAGCCTTTGATTTATCCAATATAAATTTTTCATCTATTTTCCATAATATTGTAAGCCAGTTTCTTCTCTCTACAAAAGTGGAAACCTTGTCTAAACACATAATTGCAGCACACGCCAAAGGTCAGAAAACCATCTCCACTTTGCAGAATACAATGGGGGCTTTCCTTACCAAGTTTGTAGAAGACAGGCAACTGAAAGAAGGGGATACGCTTGAAGATTTCAACTGGAATCAGCTACTGTTGGAAAATCTTAAAAAGACAATGATACTCACTAAAACTCCTGGGAATGGCGATCCATCTGTAAAAATAGAAATGACCGTGGATGAGTTGGATACTATGAACAGAATGTATTACGAGATGCTTGTTCAAGATATTGGGAGACTTGAATTGGGAGGTTTACCGGTTTCCCCGATAGATATGTTGAAACAGAATCTTGAGAAAGAAAATATAAAGACGGGAGAAATCACCAGAAGGGGATGGGCGGTAGACTACAGAGGAGATACTCCTATTTTAACAAAACGGGAAGATGATGAAAAAAATTCAGCTCTTCTTGTACAGCAATATCAGGATGGGGATATTGATTCACTGGTTATCAATCAGGCTGGAGCTGAGGGAGTCAGCCTTCATTCCAAAGAAGGAATCAAGGATCTTAGAGTACGACACACATACGTCTGGCAGCCAAGCCCTGATATTAACGTAATGATCCAGCTTATGGGTCGGGCAAATCGGGTTGGTCAGGTCAACAAACCAAAAATTACAATCCTTTCCTCTACTCTCCCAAGTGAGAAGAGACCCACTGCGGTGCTTGCAGGAAAACTGGAAAAACTAAACGCCAACACAAGTGCTAATTCAAAATCAGCCTTGACATTTGATGCTACCAACATATTCAACAGCGTAGGTGACAGGATGATTGCAGAGTGGCTTGAGGCTAATGATGAAATTGCAGATCAGGCTGGGATTACAAACCGAGAACCATTCGGTGAAGAGGGGTCACTGGCAATACAGGTTACAGGCAAATTTGCCATTATGCCAGTTGCCATGCAAGACAGTTTCTGGAATGACATTGGTGAGGCTTACCATAACGAAATAGCACAACTTGATGAAATGGGGCTCAATCCTCTTGATACCGCATTTCACGATTTCAGGGCAGTTCTGGAATCCATGAAACTGATAGAAAAATTCAAGAAAGAAGACATGACAACTCGCTTGCATAGAAGAGTGGGTCAGCGCATATCTATAGAAAGAGCTAAACCAAAAGCAAAAACAATTACCCTGATAGAAGAAACAGACAAAACATCCGCTTTTGGATCTGCCGCAGAACTTGGTCTTTATAGTGTTAGGAAAGAACTCACTATTCTAAAACCAAAAGAAGTGCAGGAGCAGGTTTTCGAGGCTCTTGGGATGACCCATGATGAATATATAAAAGGGGTTAAAGATGATACCGAGGCGAAGGAAGAATGGCTGAATAACGTCATAACTAAAATAGACAAACGGCTGGATACGATAAAACAGAGATTAAAGGAAGAGAAAAACAAGGTAATTGAAGCAGAGAAAAAAGACAACGCAAAATATCCTGCTCAAAAAATGGAAATTGATGACAAGTATCGCACTGCGGTCTTGCAGTCTGACAAGCTCAAACGTGAAGTCAACCGCTTTGTCCCAGGAAGTGCATGGAAGATGTTTCTTGACGGCGAAGAGATGACAGGCATTGTAACTCAGGTTAGAACTCCAGGTCTTGACAAAGAAGGAAAATCCAATCCATTTGTTCTTAGTCAGAATTCAGTCAAATTTGTTCGTAACAAAGGCTACCCTGCCATAGTTCTTTCCTTGTCAAAAATCAAGGAAATTGATGAACAGGAAAGAGCTGTTGATACTATTCCTGTTATTTCTTATCCAGACGGTAGGAGTCTTGAGGAAATTTTTGCCCGTGACAAAGAAGAAGAAGAGGGTGTTGAGACTCGTGAACACCGGTATATCATCACCGGTAATCTGATAGCCGGTTTAAGGGGGACTACCTCAAAAGGCAAAATCATAGATTACAGCGATTCTGAAGGAGACCGATCACAGGGTATTCTTCTACCGAAGAATTTCAACCCAGCAACTGATTTACGACAGGAAAAGAAGTTCACCAGAGGGCGTGAAGTCTACGATTTTTTGAAAGAAGGCCGTGGTGGGTATCGCATGGTTGGTTTTCTTAACCCAAGGGAAGGTATAGATACTACCATACTGATGATTACAAAACGTGAATTTGGCGATGACATCAGAATACAGGTTAAAACTGGTAAAGCTGGGGCTAAATTTCATCAGGATCAGGAATTGATTGCTGTAACCGGCGATTTTGTAGGGAAAAGAGCCAGAACGGTGTTAGCAACAGTACCTCCTGAGAGAGCAGAGAAAGCCATTGATATAATATTGGAGAAACACGGTCCTCTGTATGGTGCTATACCCAGTATGAGCAAAGAACATAAGAAAATAATGGGTGATCCTGAAAGTATATTAGGGGATCCCAGTGAAATTGTTACCACGGGAGGTATGACATATAC
>Ga0310345_10005352_pt1 | contig 11431 bp, 10 predicted proteins | sample HC15DNA20500_MG_FD_204667 | JGI IMG/M metagenome (GOLD analysis project Ga0310345, IMG submission 204667) | Marine microbial communities from station ALOHA, North Pacific Subtropical Gyre - HC15-DNA-20-500_MG | ecosystem: Environmental > Aquatic > Marine > Oceanic | place: Pacific Ocean: North...
TGCCTTCCTGAATCAGGTCAGCCTGGGACAGGCCGTAACCTGAATAGCTGCGGGCAAGGTGAACGACAAAGCGCAGGTGTGCCATAACCAGATGCCGGGCGGCTTCCAGGTTATCTTCGTAGTAATATTGTTTGGCCAGATCAAGCTCTTCCTCCGCACTGAGCACGGGGACGCTGTTGACAGAGGCGATGTAAGCCGTGAGGTCACGACCCGGAACTGCCGGGCTGGCCAGTTGTAAACTCTTTCCTGCCGTCATATTCTCTGTGGTCATACTCGTTAGATTCCTAATGCTGAACCTTTACCAATTACTATTTTAGCACGTTTTATTACATGAGTGATCACCCTATGTCCAGTATCTTTTCGACTTCGTTCAGGGGCCTGGCAATCGGCTCAATCACATTCACACTGCTGGCCTGTTCACAGGAAGCGTCACAAACCGCCATGAATGCGGATCCGGCGCCGGCGGCGCCAGCAACTGTTTCGTCAGGCGAAAGCGGTTCACCCGGCCTGGGTATTAACCCGGATAATATGGATACCTCCGTGCGTCCACAGGACGATTTTTATCAGTTTGTGAATGGAGGCTGGGATGAAACGACAGAAATCCCGGAAGATCGATCGCGCTGGGGCAGTTTTGACGAATTGAATGAAACTGCAGATCAGCGAGTACTGGCGATTCTGCGTGATCTGGCCACTGGTGACCTTGAAGAGACCCCGGAAACGGCCAAAATGGCCGATATCTTCAATGCGTTTATGGATGAGGGCCGCATTGAATCATTGGGCACAGAGCCACTGGCGGATGAATTGGCGTCGATTAACGCCATCACCAGTTATGAAGACCTGCTGTCCTACTGGGCCGCAGCCCGCTCAGAAGGCCTGACGGCACCCTTTTCCTTTGCCATTACCCAGGATCAGCAGCAATCTGATCAGTACATCACGTTGTTCTATCAAAGTGGTCTGGGCATGCCTGATCGCGAATATTACCTGGATGATGAGCCCCGTTTCGGCGAAATAAGGGAAAGTTACCGGCAACACATCATCAGTCTGTTCGAACTGGCAGGCTTGCCTGACGCCCAGGCGGCGGCTGAACAGATACTGGCCCTGGAAACCCGCCTGGCAGAGCAGCACTGGACACGTGTACAAAATCGCGACAGGACAGCGACCTACAACCGTATGACGCCAACGGAACTGACCACGCTGGCAACAGGCATCGACTGGGATCAATACCTGGCCGATTCTAGCTTGCCAACGCTGGAAGCCATGGTCGTCATGCAGCCGGATTACCTGCAGGCAGTCGGCGATCTTTGGCAAGATATTCCGCTGTCTCACTGGCAAAACTATCAGCGCTATCATCTATTGCGAACATCCGCGCCTTACATGAGTGATGACTTCGTGATGGCACACTTTGACTTCTTCGGCAGGGAACTTAGCGGACAGCCCGCCCCGCGTTCACGTGTCCGTCGCGCCGGAGACCTGGTGGAAAACCTGATGGGTTTTGCTGTCGGCAAGGTCTATGTGGACCGGCATTTCCGGCCAGAGGCAAAGGCTCGGATGGAAGAGTTGGTCGACAATCTGCTGGCCTCGTTTGAAGTGGCAATTGATGATCTGGAGTGGATGAGCGAGTCCACCAAAGAGGCGGCTCAAGAGAAGCTGGCCAAGCTGAACACCAAGATAGCCTATCCGGACGTCTGGCGCGATTACGAGTGTCTGCAGACAGATCCTCAGCAATTGCTGGAGACTGTGAAGCGCTCAGCGGTGTGTGAATTCCAGCGCAACGTTGATCGGCTGGGGGTGCCGGTCGATCGTGACGAATGGGGCATGACACCTCAAACAGTGAATGCTTACTACTCCCCTACAATGAATGAAATCGTGTTTCCCGCTGGTATTCTGCAGCCTCCTTTCTTTAACATGGAGGCGGGGGATGCGACCAACTACGGTGCGATTGGTGCCGTGATTGGCCATGAGATTACCCACGCCTTCGATGACCAGGGGCGTCGTTCTGACGGGGATGGCAACCTGCGCGACTGGTGGGCGCCAGAAGATGAAGTGCAATTTCGCGAGCGCGCCCAACTGATGATCGATCAGTACGATGCCTATGAGCCGATTGAGGGCATGCATATTCAGGGGGCGTTGTCGCTGGGTGAAAATATCGCCGACCTGGGTGGTCTGACTGTCGCCTATCAAGCCTGGCAACGCAGCCTGGGTGGGGAAGAAGCGCCTGTCATTGACGGATACACGGGGCCGCAGCGCTTCTTTTTAGGCTATGGCCAGATCTGGCGCTCCAAATACCGTGATGATGCCATGCGCCGTCAGTTGACCACCGGCCCTCATTCGCCGCCGATGTATCGGGTTCGTGGCGCCTTGTCCAATATGCCAGAGTTCTATGAGGCGTTTGGCGTGGAAGTGGATGACGGGATGTACCGTCCAGAGGCAGTTCGCGTCAAGATTTGGTGAGGTGTCGTGACACTGAAATTCTGGCCCCCAGCCAGCCGAGTAATGCGCTGCCCAGCAGCAGGCTCAGGCTGGCTTGCCAGCCCAGGCCAATCAGTTGGTACTCACTACCATAGAAACCAAGCAATGCGCTGGCTGGCTCATGGATAAACAGCAGCATCAATGCCAGGAACAGCCAGGCGATGACACCGCCAAATAAACCGTAGCAAAAGCCCAGCCATAGAAAAGGGCGGGCCATGTACTGCTTGGTGGCGCCAATCAGGTTCATCACCTGGATTTCATCACTGCGATTGGCGATCAGGGTCCGGATGCTGTTGCCGACAATGAACAGGACCGCCATGGCCAGCACCACTACCAGCACCAGGACAATACGGTCACTGAGCGTCAGGATTTGCTCCAGCCTGACCAGCCACTGTTCGTCCACCTGGACGAGCTCAATCAACGGGTCGGATGCCAGTGCTTCAGCCAATGTATTGATATCTGTCAGGTCACTGGCAGGCAGGTGGATGTCGAGGCTGGCAGGTAAAGGATTGTGATCCAGGTTATTCATCACATCCCCAAGGCCTGACCAGTTGGCGAAGTCACCCATGGCTTGCTCGGTTGAGATGTAGTGCACTTCGCTGATGCGTTCATCGGCCTGAAGTGTGGTCACCAGGGTCTGGTGTTCTGAGGCGGTACTATTGGCGTGAAAATAGGCCGTGATTTGTCCAGTTTCCGCCAGCCGGTTGCCAAATTGTGAGAGGTTGCTGCCCAGAACGAACAGCAATGCCGGTAACAGTAAGGCGACCCCAATTACCATCAGCGTCATAAAGGTGTTGACTGGCTGGCTGTACAAACGCTGCAATGCATCTTTCAGACAAAACCGGTGCTGGCGCAACCATTCTCTTGGCGCCAGTTTTTTATTAGGCGATGAAGCCGATGCGGGTCTTTTGTTGCCAGTGCGCGCTTTCATGCGGGACGGCCCCCCTGGCGACTGGGGTGCTGCTCATCGCGGATCAGTTGGCCATTATCCAGCGTCAACATACGATGACGCAGACGGGTAATCAGGGCCAGGTCGTGACTGGCAATCAGCATGCTCACACCAATCTGGTTGAATTGCTCGAACAGCTTCATGATGTCCGCGGCAAGCTCCGGGTCCAGGTTACCGGTGGGCTCATCAGCCAGCAGGATTTGTGGTCGGTTGACCACGGCGCGGGCAATGCCCACCCGTTGCTGCTCGCCGCCGGACAGGGCGACAGGGTTCATTTTTTCTTTTTTGAGCAGGCCCACTTTATCCAGTGCAGCCCGAACACGTCTCGCGGCATCGTGCTCGCTGTAGCCATCGATACGCAGGGGCAGGGCAACATTTTCGTAGACACTGCGATCGTAAAGTAATTGATGGTCCTGAAAGACGACACCGATGCGACGACGATAGAAGGGAATTTGCTTCTCGGAAATGCGCTGTATGTTCCTGCCATGGACCAGGATCTGCCCCTGGCTCAGAGACTCGGTGCGCATGATGCATTTTAGCAGCGTGCTTTTACCCGCCCCGGATCGACCGGTCAGGAAGGCCATCTCGCCACGCTCCAGCTCGAAGCTGACCTGCTTCAGGGCCTCGTGACCACCCGGGTAACGCTGGCTGACCTCATCAAAGCGAATCATCGTGGTTGCTGGCCTCTTGCGAGTCTCCTTGTGAGCCAAAGAGAGCAGCGACGAAATCGTCGGCATCAAAAGGTCGTAAATCTTCTGCCTGTTCGCCCACCCCGATAAAACGAATGGGCAATTGCATGGCCTTGGCGATGGCGAACACCACACCGCCTTTGGCGGTACCGTCGAGTTTGGTCAGCGTGATACCACTGAGGTTGACAGCATCATTGAAACTCTTCGCCTGGCTGAGAGCGTTTTGACCGGTGGTTGCGTCAAGTACCAACATCACTTCGTGTGGCAGTGATTCGTCCTGTTTGCGCAGGACGCGAACAATCTTTTCCAGTTCCTGCATCAGGTTGGCTTTGTTGTGCAGACGGCCAGCCGTGTCTGCAATCAGCACATCCATGCCGCGTGCTTTTGCCGACTGATAGGCATCGTAGATCACGGAGGCACTATCAGAGCCGGTCGCTTGTGCTACGACGGGCACATTGTTGCGTTCGCCCCACACCTGTAACTGCTCAACCGCGGCGGCGCGAAAGGTATCACCAGCGGCCAGCATCACCCGGCGGTTTTCACCCAGGTAACGCTTGGCCAGTTTGCCAATCGTGGTGGTTTTGCCAACGCCGTTAACACCCACGATCAGGATCACGTAGGGTTTGTGATTGCTGTCAATTTCCAGCGGGGCGGTACAGGGGTCGAGAATAGAGCGCAGTTCGCCGCGAAGCTGGGTCATCAATGCGTCGGCGTCATTGAGCTGTTTGCGTTTCATTTTGGCCGTAAGAGAGGAGATCACCTGCTCAGTGGCTTCAATACCCACATCAGCCGTCAGCAGTTGCATTTCAATATCATCGAGCAGGTCGGCGTCAATGGTCTTGCGACCCATGACCAGGGAGCTCAAACCTTCGGCGAGATTGCTGCGGGTACGGCTGAGGCCTTGCTTGAGGCGACCAAAGAAACCGGTGGATTTTTCTGCCGGTTCGGTTATCTCAGAGGTGTCTGAAGCGGTGTTGTTAGCGCTCGAGATGTCAGCAGTCGAGTCAGGGACGGCAGTTTCATTATTGACGTCTTCATTGACGTCGTCAGGTGATTTAGGCTTCTTGCCAAATTTTCCAAGACCAAACATAAAGTGCATTCTCGAGCGCAAACCGGGCGATGGCGTAGTCTAGCATTTTGCCATGTGTGCCGTCATCGCTGGTCTGAGCGCTGATGCCGCAGCCGTCGTCATCACAGGCTGGTGCTGCTATGATGCACCGCATTCCATGTCACCTGATTCGGACGCTTATGGCACGTTCAGTTTCACGTTCATCCCGGGGTAAATCCCGTCGCCCTGAGAGCGGAGCTCCACCATCAAGGCCTGCCGGTGCTCGTCAGGTGCGAATTATCGCGGGTGATTTTCGCGGTCGGCGCCTGACCTTTCCTGATTTGCCCGGGTTGCGCCCAACGGCAGATCGGGTGCGAGAAACCCTGTTTAACTGGCTGCAGGCGGATGTTATTGCTGAAAACTGCCTTGACCTGTTTGCAGGAAGCGGTGCTTGCGGGTTTGAGTGTCTGTCTCGTGGCGCCCACGCCGTGACGTTTGTTGATCGATCAGCGGAAGTTTGTGAGTACTTACAAAAAGGTGCGAAGCAATTACTCGGTGAGCAAGGAAATGCCGCAGGTGAGCGCCAACACAGCCATGAGCGCCAAAAAAACCAGAAACCTGAGATACGAATTGTTCGCTCAAACGCACAAGATTACCTTAGCCGCATTGACGGTGAAGAGAAGAAATTCGGCCTGGTATTCCTGGATCCGCCTTTTGCGGACGACTGCCTGCTGGAAATCAGTGAAATGCTGGAAAGGAGCGGCCGTTTGAAATCGAACGCCCTGATCTATGTGGAATCTGGCAGCGCCGTGCCGCTTACCAGTCAATTGGCAAGCCTGAGCAACTGGCACCTGTTAAAAGAGAAGAAAGCAGGTGCCGTTCGCTTTGCACTGTTCCAGCGGCAGGTAAGCGAAGAGAAAGATCAGGCCAGACACAACCCGGATGGCAGTTAAATGGGCGGTGAGCGCGGCAACAGCCTGAGCACAGAAAATAAAGAGCTGCTGCCACCGTGGTTGTTGGCAGGCGGACATCGCCAGACATTATGGCGCAAATTCATGCGCAAACCGCAGTTGCAGCGCCAGCGTCGCCGGGTGGAGCTGGATGATGGTGACTTTCTGGACCTGGACTGGCTTTATCCAGACGAAGATGCTGGCTTGCAAACGCCGTCTGTGGCGCCCACCAGTCCTGACACAGTGGTATTACTGATCCATGGTTTGGCAGGTAGTTCGGACAGTCCTTACATACTCAACATGCAGCAGGCACTGGCTTTGAATGGTATGAAAAGTGCCGCGATTAATCTTCGCAGTTGCAGTGGCGAGCCCAATCGTCTGGTCAAATCCTATTACTCAGGGTGCTCTGAGGATATTGAGCAGGTGGTTGGCCAATTGCTGGACGGTGATAACCAGGTACAGCAAGTGATTGCGGTGGGGTATTCGCTGGGTGCCAATGTGCTGGTGAAGTGGTTGGCAGAAACACGGTTCTCAGACCGTGTGGTTTGTGGAATCAGTGTCTCCAACCCATTGCGACTGGATGTGTGTTGCGCCAGCATGGATAAGGGGTTGCCATTTTGGTATGGGCGCTATTTTTTGCAGCAATTATGTCGGGATCTTGAAGAAAAATACCGGCTTTTTCAGCAAAAAGGTGACGTTGCTGGCCTGGCGGAATTGCGGGCCCTGGGTGACTGGCGTCAAGCGCGCACGCTTTGGGAGTTTGATGACAGGGTCACGGCACCCATGCACGGTTTTGACAGTGCCAGGGATTATTATCAGCGTTGTAGCAGCCGACAATTTATTGAAAAAGTCTCAGTGCCCTTGCTAATTGTGCATGCGGCAGATGATCCGATCATTCCGTCCAGCGTGTTGCCTGCCTCAAATGAGGTGCCAGCCAATGTCCAGGTCAGACTCAGTCTGACCGGTGGGCATGTGGGCTTTATCGACAGGCAACAAAAAGATTGGCTGGAACAACAACTTATTGCCTTTATCACACTGGCGCAAGGTGACGCGCTGGTGTAGGGTTAGCAGGGTTCGACAGGGAGCAAAAACAAGATGAAAACAGCCGTGTATCCAGGGACGTTCAACCCCATCACCAACGGTCACAGCGATCTGGTGGAAAGGGCCGCTAAACTATTCGATAAAGTCATCGTCGCTATTGGTGTGAATCGTCAGAAAAGCGGTACGTTACCCACAGAAAAGCGTGTGGAACTGGCTCGCCAGGTGCTGGGGCACCTGGATAATGTCGAAGTATGCTCTTTTGATACTCTTCTGATTGATTTTGTCAGGGAACGTCAGGCACAAGTCATTTTGCGGGGACTTCGCACAGTTGCTGACTTTGAGTATGAGTTCCAGCTGGTCGGCATGAATCGTGCTCTGGATCCGAAAATTGAAACCATTTTCATGGCGCCTGAAGAACATCTTTCCTACATTTCGTCGACCCTGGTCCGCGAAATTGCTTCCTTCGGTGGAGATATTTCTCGATTTGTCCACCCGTTGGTCAATGAGGCCATGAAGGACCTGCACAATAGCCAGGACAAGCCTTGATTGATCGTGTTCAGCCTCAGTTGGTGTAGACAGTTTAACGCTGACATTTTCGGCAATACACCGTGCTGCGTTGAGCGATCCTGATCTCGGTCAGGGGGGTATGACACTGCAAACATGGCTGTCCTGCTCGACCATAGACCTGCAGGGATTGCTTGAAATACCCCGGTTTCCCGTCGCTGCCAACAAAATCCCGTAAGGTGGTGCCACCCACATTAATGGCATTCGCTATCACTTCTTTGATCGCGGCTACCAGGCGCTCATAACGTTGCCGGGAAATCGTGCCCGACTCTTTTTTGGGCGAGATTCCCGCCATATAAAGCGCTTCGTTGGCGTAAATATTGCCCACGCCAACTACCACCCGGCTGTCCATAATAAATGTTTTTACTGGAACCTTTTTGCTTCTGCTGTATCTGTATAAGTATGACGTATCGAAACTTTCGTCCAGTGGTTCGGGCCCCAGATGGCGAAGGCGCTCATGCTCCAGTACGGGCGCTGTCGTCCAAAGCATGGCACCGAACCGACGAGGATCGTGATATCGAAGCGCTGTCTGATTATCCAGGACGATATCAATGTGATCATGTTTTTTGACAGGCTCGCTGGCCTCAACGATACGAACGCTGCCTGACATTCCCAAGTGAACAATCAGGCAGCCTTCTGACGTATAGATTAATAAGTACTTGCCTCGCCGGTCTGTCGACGTGATCTGGCTGCCGGGCAGGATACGGGCAATCTGGGGGTCTACAGGCCAGCGCAGACGCGCCTCGCGGATGATGACCTGGTGAATCTGCCGATTGCAGACATGTGGGTCGATGCCGCGGCGGCTGGTTTCGACTTCCGGTAATTCAGGCATGAATGCTCCGTAAATTGAGGCGGTATGTGTCTGTTGTCACAAGGATTTAGTAATCTTGCTTGCAAAATACGCTGTGCATTATAGAGTTAAATGATGATCCCTGAAAAAACCTAACAGCAACAAGAGCGCAGGAGGTCTGGCGAACAGTATGATTGAACTGAATCAGAGGCGGCATCGACTGTTGAGAATTAACAGAAAATGTCTGAGACAATGTCTCCAGGCGACGTGCCTGGCTGCGTGCTGTTCTGTCATGCCGTTGACAGTGGCCGCCGATGCTGGCCAGCAACTCGACAACTCAGCCAGTGTGGCTGAGAGCGAATTGGCAGAAGGCGTTGCCGCTGCTGCCCGGGAAGCTGCCCGACAAGTGGAAAGCCTCTTGCGAGAAGTTGATATATTGCGTCGGGGAATCTCGGCCCAAGTGGCTGAGGATGGTAATACCTGGCATTCCGGCATTGCCGAGTCACAATTAGCGCTGGGTGTGGCCTTCCAGTCGCTGGACGATCATCCGGCAGCGTTGACGGAACTGGAGCGTGCCGTTCACATCAATCGCGTCAATCATGGCCTTTTTGCGCTACAACAGGTTCCCGCGATTTTACTGCAAGTTAAAAGCCATATGGCCATGGATGATTGGCAGGCGGCAGATGAGCGTATGCAATATGCCTTTTATGTGCACACTCAGGCGCTGGCTGATAGTGAGGCCGAGATGATTCCGGCGCTGATTGATTACGCACACTGGCAATTGAGTGCTTACGCTGATGGTCATGGCGCGATTCCGTCCGTGCGCCTGGTGGATGCCTACCAGTTGCTGCGGGTAGCCGATAGCATTCTTGACCGTCACCCCACGCCTGAGGCTTACCCGCGAGCCAGCTTTTTGCGTCAGATGGCCTACATTGCCTGGTTGATACAGTACAGTGACCTTGATATGTGGCTTGACAGCGACAAGCTTGATGCACGAGTTGTGAATGATGCCTGGGTGCTGGAAATGACGGGTGAGAATTATACCAGCAGCCGTAGTCCCTACCTGATGGGCGAAACCGCCCTTGAGGAAGTGGTGGCCTTGCGCAAGGCGCAGTTTGAAGCGACAGCCGCTGATACCCCGGAATCGAGTCAGGCACTGTTGTTATTCGCTGAAGCCATCAAACAACAGGCAGACTGGAACCTGGTTTTCGACCGTCGTTATGAGGCCATGGAATTGTATGAGCAGTCCTGGCAGCTGCTTGAGACCATAAACACGGAAGTGGCTGCACAGAGTTTCCAGGAAGTCATCATGTTGCCGCTGTTCCGTTCGGGCGATATTGTCAAAGGGCATAATGAAGTGGGTCTGACAGTGCCGGGATACACGCGGACCTTTCTGGATGATGATGTGCTGAGCATCGTTTCCGTGGGTCGGGCGCAGCGCAGAGTGACGCTGGAGTTCGAAATCAATCGTTACGGCAGGCCAACCCATGTTGAGGTGGTCGAGGTGACGCCGGAAGATGATCAGGATCTCAGAAGGCAAGTGGTCAGCCTGGTCCAGAACCGTAAATTTCGCCCCTGGCTGGTGGCTGGAGAGGCGCAGGACAGTCCAAAACTGACCAAGAGCTTTAGTTTCGGGATTGAAAGGCAGCCGGAAGCAACGCAATAATGCGGTGTTAAATCGGTCTGGTAGTAGTAGCAATAGTTGAATTTATCTAGGCAGTACGCGGCGGAGTCGCGTCAGGAGCATGCAATGAATCGTCGATTTAACAGACCGTTTACATGGTGCAGTGCGGTGACGCTGACATTGGTGCTGACGGCATGCGAGTCGACTCAGCAGCAACAGTCGCAGTCCATGCCGCAGATGCCCAGCATGCCGTCATCGTCGTCGAGTTCGTCAAGCAGCTCGTCTTCGAGCAGCTCTTCGTCCTCTGGTGGAATGCCCTCCAGTGGTTCGGCATCCTCTTCAAGTGGTCTGCCTTCGCCGAGTATGCCGTCTTCCTCCAGCGGCTCAAGTGGCTCTACTGCATCATCATCCGGCATGCCTTCGTCCAGCAGCGGGTCAGGCTCATCATCCGGCTCTGTTGCCTCTGGTGGTCTCCCCGGTTCGAGCAGCGCCGGGTCAGCAGGAAGCAGCGGTGGCATGTCGACCAGCAGCGGCGGAGCCAGCGGGACCGGCGGTGTCACTGTCAGTGGCAGTAGCGGTATTCCAGACTTTTCAAGTGGACGCCAGTCCTCTTCACGGTCAGGCACGGGCAGCACAGGAACTGGCAGCTCGATGCCGGGCGGTTCAAGCGGGCAAGGCACTCAGTCTGGTGTCATGAGTGGTACTCAGAGCGGTTCGGGTAGCAGTTCAGGTGGAATGGGTACAGGCGGTATTGCCGGTTCAGGCAGTTCAAGTGGTGGCCAAATGCCGGGCAGTGCATCTGGCGGCTCGGCAGGTAATGGTGATATCTCAGTCAGTGCCAGTGCCGGGGGTGTCACGGCTGGAAGTGGCGGAGTGTCAGCCAGTGCCGGTGGTGTGTCGGTAGGCTCCGGGGGTGTATCAGTTGGCGGTCTGCCAGGCATGGGAACAGGCGCAGGTGCAGGCACAATGCCGGGAGCGTCGGGCACTGGAACAGGTGCAGGCGGAACGGGAAGTGCAGGCACTGGTGGAATAGGTACCGGTGGCATAGGCGGTTCAGGCACCATGACAGCCAATGAACGTGTTGCCGTTCTCGATGGCCAATTAGGTCGGGGCTACGAAGATTTTGATGGCATGATACTGGATGAGCGCGCCAGGGCGCAGCGTGAAAGTAACGCCGTGGGTTCCGATCCAGCGGGCCTGTACGACAATCCGGCGAATCAACCGGGTGGTCGTCAGGGGCAGCCCGGCAGCGACAATGGGCAGTTACCCGGTGTCACGTTACCAGGTGAAGGTGGTGTGATTGCTGG
>Ga0310345_10005360_pt1 | contig 11427 bp, 8 predicted proteins | sample HC15DNA20500_MG_FD_204667 | JGI IMG/M metagenome (GOLD analysis project Ga0310345, IMG submission 204667) | Marine microbial communities from station ALOHA, North Pacific Subtropical Gyre - HC15-DNA-20-500_MG | ecosystem: Environmental > Aquatic > Marine > Oceanic | place: Pacific Ocean: North...
GCTACTAGCAAGTTGGTCGACTTCGAAGATGGTGTGGTGGTTCAGGTGCCTCGCCTCCTCGAGTCCGGGGACTGGCGGCGCGACGGGGAGCGCGCCGATCGCGAGCACGATTAGTTTTGATTTTAGGCGGCCGACTCCTTCGACCTCGATGGTGTCGCGCGCCACGAAGTGCGCAGGGCCAAACTCGACTGCGACGCCCATATCGCGAAAGCGCTGAGGATCGTCATGGTGTTCTATGACGCCACGGGCCTCGCTCATGCGAGCCATGACCTAAGAGAACGCGCCCGCTGGCGATGTCGGTGCGAGCCCGAGCTCGTCGGCGTGCCGGATGGCGTGGGCCAGTCGCGCCGACGCGATGAGCGCCTTCGACGGGACGCACCCGGTCCAGAGGCAGTCGCCGCCCAGAGCCGACTTCTCCACCAGTGTGGCGCTTACGCCGAGGTAGGCAGCACCGGCTGCGGAAACGAGTCCCGCGGTGCCACCCCCGATCGCGATCAGATCGTATTCTTTGGGCTGTATCTCCCGGTCCGTTCCAGACCGCGTCGGTGAAAGACGGTCCAGACTACCGCATACGCGGAAGGAATGCGTCGCCCCGGGCGGGCGGTTCCCCAATGCGGTCTATCCGTTCATATAGGCGCTAACGCAGTCCCACCAGGGCATGCCGATGTCCCGCGCGGGCCGATAGCTTGTCGTGAACCGGCAACGGCACGCGAAGGGACTTTCGCTTTATATTCGGGTCCTGTACTTTGCTTGCTGAACCCCCAAGTTTCGTGGCATCGTGAGGACGGAGGCGAGATGGCGACGGCGCAAATGACTGACAAGAGCGAACAGAAGAAGTCCGATCAGACGCAGAAGGCGTTGGATACGGCACTCACCCAGATCGAGCGCTCGTACGGCAAAGGCGCGATCATGCGCATGGGAGAGGAAGGCTTCTCGAGCGGGATCGAGGCGATTCCCACAGGCGCCCTGAACCTCGACGCCGCGATCGGTATCGGGGGCGTCCCGCGTGGCAGGATCAGCGAGATCTACGGGCCGGAGTCTTCGGGAAAGACCACGATCTGCCTGCATATCATCGCCAATGCGCAGCGGCTGGGAGGAATCGCTGCCTTCATCGACGTTGAGCACGCACTCGACGTCGCATACTCGAGAAAGCTCGGCGTCGACGTCGACAACCTGCTCGTGTCCCAGCCGGACACGGGTGAGCAGGCGCTCGAGATCGCCGAGGTGCTCATCCGGAGCAACGCAGTCGACGTGGTGGTCATCGACTCGGTCGCTGCGCTCGTGCCGCGGGTGGAGATCGAGGGCGAAATGGGTGACACCCACGTCGGCCTTCAGGCGCGCCTCATGAGCCAGGCGCTGCGGAAGCTGACAGGCGCCGTAGCGCGGTCCAACACATCGGTGATCTTCACGAACCAGATCCGCGAAAAGATCGGCGTCATGTTCGGCAGCCCGGAGACAACCTCGGGCGGCCGGGCGCTGAAGTTCTATGCCTCCGTGCGGTTGGACATCCGGCGTATCGGCGCGATCAAGGACGGCCAGGAGGTGATCGGCAACCGGACGCGCGTGAAGGTCGTGAAGAACAAGTGCGCACCGCCGTTTCGCCAGGCCGAATTCGACATCCAGTACGACGAGGGCATCAGCCACACCGGCCTACTCGTCGATCTTGGCGTAGAGCACAACATCGTCGAAAAGTCCGGTTCGTGGTTCTCCTACGGCGACCTACGCCTGGGTCAGGGAAAGGAGAACTCGAGGATGTTCCTGATGGAGAACCCCGACATCGCAGACGAGATCGAAACCCGTCTGCGCGTCACCCTTGGACTTTCCAGTGACGGCGACGGCGACGAGGACGCAGAGCCAGCGTCGGGCGAGCCAGAAGCAGTCGCAGCGACGGACAGTGCAGACGGAGCGTCTGCCTCTCCGGCCCAAGCAACAGCCGACTAACCGGCGCAACTCGAAAGAGGCCAAAAGGAAGCCCCGCATCGAGTCACTCGGTCCGGGGCTTCGCTCATTTGATCCACCACGAGACCCCGCGCGACATGTGGACCTGAACACCAACACGGAGCGCAGTGAGATAAGTGACTTGCACAAGCAACACGGAGAGCCAGAGTAGTGGGGAGTCGGTAGGGCGTTGCGCTCGGAGCCCGCACGCGTGGCCGACGAATGCCCGGGGCTAGCGGAGGCGGTGTGGGGTGGGCGGCAAAGCACCCCCGGCCGCGGCAGGCCAGAATCCAGCGGTCAATCCGCGAATCAATCCGACACCCGCGCACCCGATTCAGCGGAAGGGCGGCGAGCGTGGTGTCCTGGCGGCTCCCCAGAACTCCACAAGCGAAGTACCATATAAGCAGTTACCACAAGAGCATACCATGCAAACCGCACACATCCGCCAGCGATTCCTAGACTTCTTCCAGGAGAAGGGTCACGAGGTGCGCCCGAGCTCTTCGCTCGTGCCGGGTGATGACCCCACGCTGTTATTCACCAACGCGGGCATGGTTCAGTTCAAGCGGGTGCTTCTAGGCCAGGAGAAGGTCTCGTACGATCGCGCAGTAACCTCCCAGAAGTGCGTCCGCGCTGGCGGCAAGCACAACGACCTGGAGGAGGTGGGGATAACCACCCGCCACCACACGTTTTTCGAGATGCTCGGCAATTTCTCGTTCGGCGATTACTTCAAGAAAGACGCGATTGCGTTCGCCTGGGAGTTGATGACAGAGGTGTACGGGCTCGAGCCCAATCGCTTCTACGCAACGGTCCACCACTCGGACGACGAGGCGGCGGAGCTCTGGGCCAGCGAGGCGGGGCTTGGCGCGGATCACATTTACCGGTTAGGCGACAAGGACAACTTCTGGCAAATGGCGGATACAGGTCCGTGCGGCCCGTGCTCGGAGCTGCACTACGACCTACGCGACAACCCCACACCCGTCACGAGCACCGAGGAGTTCGTCGAGCTCAACGATGCCGGTATCATCGTCGAGCTCTGGAACCTGGTGTTCATGCAGTTCGATCGTGACGCCTCGGGCGAGCTCACGCCGCTTCCGGCCGCGTCGGTCGATACAGGTCTCGGACTCGAGCGAGTTGCCGCGGTGCTTCAAGGTGCGGATTCCAACTACCACACCGACCTCTTTGCGCCGATGCTCGATCGCGTCGCCCAAATCGTCGGCCGCGACTACAACCCTGATTCGGAAGAAGGCGTCAGCTACCGCGTGCTCGCGGACCACGCGCGTGCGGTGGCCTTCCTGCTGGCAGATGGCGTATTTCCCTCCAATGAAGGCCGCGGCTACGTGTTGCGTCGCATCCTGCGACGAGGGGTCCGCCACGCGTGGCTGCTCGGCCGTAGAGAACCTACGCTGGTGGGCGTCGTGGAGGCGGTGATAGACAGTATGGGTGACGTGTTCAGCGACCTCGTCCACCGTAGTGAACACCTGCTACAGACCACGACAGCCGAAGAGGAGCGTTTCTTGGCCACGATCGATGGCGGCATGGTCCGCTTCGACGAACTCGTGGGCGCCGAGGGAGCGACGATCCCGGGTGAGGAGGCCTTCAAGCTCTACGACACCTTCGGCTTCCCGCTCGACCTCACCCAGCTCATGGCCGAGGAGCGAGGGGTTGGCGTCGACGTCGAGGGCTTCAACGAGGCGCTCGAGAGGCAACGCGCGCGCTCGCGCGCGGGTCGTAGCGCCGCGGGCTTGGCGGACGCGTCTGGGACCGCCGAGGATTGGACGACACTGTCCGAGCGTGAGCAGGTGTTCGTGGGATACGACTCGCTCTCCGCAGAGACCGATGTGCTCGCCTATCTCGTGAGCGACGACTCCCTGGGGCTCGTGCTCGAGCAGAACCCGTTCTACGTGGAGAGCGGTGGCCAGGTATCGGACCAGGGAACAGTGCGAGGGGACGGGTGGACGCTCGAAGTGGCAAACATGGCCAAGGTCGGGTCATGGACGGCGCTCTTCGGCCGCGTCGAAGGGGTGTTTCCGGAGGCCCCGGAGGCGGTACGCGTCTCGACGGAGGTCACGGCTGATGTCCGACGCGACACGGTTCGCAACCATACCGCGACGCATCTGCTGCACGCGGCGCTGCGGGAGGTTCTCGGTGAGCACGTCGTCCAGCGCGGTTCTCTCGTCTCGCCTGCCCGGCTCCGCTTCGACTTCACGCACACGGCTCCCATGACCATCGAAGAGCGCGAGCGAGTCGAGGCGATCGTCAATGATGGCGTGTGGGCCAATCATGCGGTCGACATCAGCTACCGCACATACGAAGAAGCGGTTCAGGCAGGCGCGATGGCCCTCTTTGGCGAGAAGTATCCGGAGGAGGTCCGGGTCGTGAGCGTCGCAGGCGTAAGCATCGAGCTGTGCGGCGGGACCCACGCGAATCACACCGGTGAGATAGGCCTCTTCCGCCTGGTAGGCGAGGCGGGCGTCGCCGCTGGTGTCCGTCGTGTCGAGGCACTGACCGGGCCGGAAGCCTTCGCGTATCTCAGGGCACAGGAGGCGGCACTCATCGAGGCGGCCTCCCTCTTTAAGACCCAACCGGCCAACCTCAGCCAGCGTGCGCAGCAACTGCTCGCGGAGCGTGCGGAACTCGAGGGCATGCTCGACGAGCTGCGGACACAGGGCGGAGGCAGTGAGCAGGAAGTGGTGTCCGAGGCGATCGCGTTGGACCAGGGTGCGTCCAGCTACCGGGGTGTTCGACTGAAAGGCCGCAGCGCCGACGACGCGAGGAGATGGGGTGATGATTTCTTGGCTGCTGGGCAGTCAGGAGTGGCAGTGCTCGCCCTGGAACTACCGGGGGACAAACACGCGCTCTTTGCCTTTGTCAGCGACGATGTGATCTCGTTGGGTGTGCGCGCCGACGCCGTCGTGCGTGAGGTGGCCACGTTTGTCGGAGGACGTGGCGGTGGTCGACCTCACATGGCCCAAGCGGGCGTGGAGGACCCTTCCGGCATCGACCAAGCGCTGCAGTCGGGTGCTGGTGTGGTTCGGGGCTTGCTCGCGGCGGGCCCGGCGTGAGCGCTGTCGGCGGGTGGGTGGAGGCTCGGCGTCCGGCGCCACCCATGGACCTCGAACGCTGGTTGCAACCTGATGCCGGGGCCGGTGCCATGAGCCAACGGATGTCACTGCTTGCTCGGACGGCGCTCGATGAGTTCCGCTCCCGACCGGGGCGCATTAGGGAGAGCGCGTTCCAGTTGCTCGTGGCCGACGCGCTCGTGACTTATGCGTGCGAGGCGGCGCTCGAGGAGAGGGACCCTCCAGCCGCACTGCGAGCGATCCTGCTCAGGACGGCGGGCGAACCGTGACCGACACGGATTCAGGAGCCTTCGCCGACATTCACAGTTACCTCGTGCCCGGCGTCGACGACGGCGCCAATGACCTCGAGGATACGCTCACGTCCGTCAGACGCATGACCGAGTTGGGCATCCGAAAGACCCTCACGACGCCTCACTTGGACGGAAGCGTTACCCGGAACGACGAGGCCATCGAAGCTCGCCTGAGTGAGGTCGATGAAGCGTTCGCACGGGCTGCCGCTGCCGTGGCAGGCGAATTCCCAGAGGTAGACTTCAGGCGCGGCCACGAAGTGATGCTCGACATTCCGGACGTCGACTTCTCAGATCCGAGAGTCCGACTCGCCGGGATCTCGTTCGTGCTGATCGAGTGGCCTCGCCTCCACGTGCCACCGGGCACCACAAGAGTGCTCGAGCGCATCATGAATGACGGATACCGCCCGATTATTGCGTACCCCGAGCGCTATATCGGAATCGATCGCAAGCTGGGCGTAATCGCCAGATGGCGGGAGGTCGGTGCCTATCTCCAAGTCAACCACGGCTCACTCTCCGGTCGTTATGGTGCCGCTGCCAAGGGGATCGCGGCCCGACTGCTTCGCAGTGGCTGGGCCGACTATCTGGCGTCGGATTTCCACGCCCAATCGCAGGCCAGGATCTGCTTCCAAGAGGTTTGGCAACAGCTGGAGGCGCTGAAAGCCGGTGAGTCGCTCACCTACCTCTGCCGCATGAACCCGAGCCGGGTGTTCACGGACGAAGTGCCGCTTCCCGTCCCGCCATTACCCCCCGAGACCGGGCTATGGGCGCGCATGAAGGGCATGCTATCTTGAGCGTCTCCGACGCGGTGATCCACGAACATTTGAGCGCGCTGTCGGCTTTGAGCCAGAACGTGTCGGACTCGATGTCCGATGAGATCCAGGCGCTCGCAGACCGGGTGCTGGAGACGATCCTCGTGGGAGGCAAGGTGATGTTCTGCGGGAACGGCGGCTCTGCAGCGGATGCGCAACATCTTGCCGCGGAGTACGTCGTACGCTTCTCCCGAGAGCGTCGAGCGCTCGCGGTGCTTGCGCTGACTACGGACACGTCGGTGCTCACGGCCGGTGGCAATGATTACGGATACGACACCATCTTCTCTCGCCAGGTGGAGGCGCTAGGCCGGGCTGGAGACCTGTTGATCTTGCACTCGACCAGTGGAGAGTCCGAAAACCTGATCGCGGCGGCTCAGTCCGCTGGCCGGCTCGAGATCTACACAGCGGCGCTGCTCGCCAAGGGCGGGGGACGACTACGTGAGCTCGTCGACCTTGCGCTCGTAGTGCCTACCGAGTCCACCGCGCGTGCCCAGGAGTTGCACCTCGCGATCGGACACATCGTTTGTGAGCTCGTGGACGTGGCGGTTGCCGGCGAATGAACGAGTTGATCGACCTCACGGGGAAGACAGCGGTGGTTACCGGCGGCTCGCGTGGGGTGGGTCGCGCCACTGCGATTCTGCTGGCGAGAGCGGGCGCATCCGTGGGCATCGCGTTTCGCAGTCGCCAGGCCGAGGCCGAGTCTGTCGTCGCCCAACTCGAGGGGCTTGGAGGGCGCGCGTGGGCGCAGCAAGGCGATCTGACCGACGTCGCCGACGCCGACGCTCTTCTCGCGCGTGCTCAAGAAGAGTTCGACGGCCTCGACATCTTCATCGCCAACCATGGAATATGGCCGCCCATCGATACGCCCCTGGCTCAGATGACGGACGAGCAGTGGCACAGCACGATGAAGGCCAACCTGCACTCGATCTTCTACACGTGCCGAGCCGCGGCGCCTGTTTTGCGCGATGAGGGTCGCCTCGTTCTCGTGGGCAGTACCGCCGGGCAGCGCGGCGAGGCGTACCACGCCGACTACGCGTCGAGCAAAGGCGCGATGATCTCATTGGTGAAGGGCCTTTGTATCGAGTTGGCCCCGCGCGGGATCACGGTGAACTGCGTCGCGCCCGGTTGGATCGATACCGAGATGTCCGCGACCGCCTACGAGGGAGAGGAACGCCAGCGCATAGCCGAGTCCATCCCAATCGGTCGCATCGCGACCGCGGAAGACGTGGCCGGCCCCATCGTGTTCTTGTGTTCGCGGCTCGGCCGGCACATCACCGGCGAGATCCTCAACATCAACGGGGGTGCCGTCCTGGTGGGGTGAACACGCTTCGCCCCTCGGCGCCACCGGCGGTCCGTTGGATCACGCGCACGCTGGAAGAAGCGGGGCACGACACATGGGCTGTCGGGGGTGCGGTGCGTGACGCGCTTCTGGGGCGTCCGTCTGGCGACTGGGACCTGACGACCCGGGCGCGTCCCGACGAGCTTCAAGAGCTCTTCCGACGCACCATGCCCATCGGAATCGAGCACGGCACGGTGGGGGTGCTGGTGCGGGACGGCACCATGTTCGAGGTCACCACGTTCCGGAAGGATGTCGAGACCGACGGCCGACACGCTGTCGTGGCTTTCGCGGACCGTGTAGAGGACGACCTCGCCCGCCGGGACTTCACGATCAACGCCATCGCGTGGCATGTGCTGCGTGAAGAGTTATTCGACCCATTTCAGGGCGTCGAGGACCTCGAGGCCGGCGTCCTGCGGACCGTCGGTATACCGGCTGATCGTTTGGCCGAGGACTACCTGCGGGTCTTGCGAGCCTTCCGTTTCGCTGGGCGCTTCGCCTTGAAGATCGAGCAGGAGACGTGGTCCGCGCTTTGTGAATCCGTGCGTGACTTACCGTCGCTCTCCGCGGAACGCATCCGAGACGAGTTGATCAAGGTCCTCTCTGCGGATCGGAAGCCCTCTAGAACGCTCACGTTGTACGCCGAGTCTGGAGCGCTGCGGGTCTTGTACCCGGAGCTTTCGGAGTTGCGTTCGTCCGCTGCTAGTCCGGATGCGTGGTCCGACAAGTTGGCCAGCATCGATCAGCTTCCAGCCGGCCGACCCTACCTGCGGCTCGCTCAGCTCTTGTGGGGAGTCGATGCATCGGCAGCGGCAATGGTCCTGACACGGCTTCGGCTCTCGAACGCGCAGATTGACGAGGTCGCGCGACGGGCCGACGCCGCGGAGATGCCTTCAGCAGAGGCCGACGACGAGACGTTCCGGCGCTGGCTGAGTGCCACCGGACGCATCAGGTTTGCCGCGGTCGCGAGATTGGGACTGGCGCGTGCTCGGGCGAGGGATCAGGTGGGGCATGACGACACGTGCGGCGCGGTCGTCGCGGCGTGGCGGCGCGCGCGCGCGGTGCTCGCCGCCGCACCGGCGCTGTCGGTAGCCGACCTGCGGTTCGATGGGCGCGACTTGATCCGAATGGGACTACGGCCGGGGCCCGACTTCGGACGGATTCTGGATGATCTGCTCGACTTCGTGCTCGAGGATCCCGCGCGCAATCGAGCGGATGTGCTCGAGGGCCGCGTGGGAGCCATTGCGGAGGGTGGCGATGGCTGATCTCGAGCTCTTTCCCGCCGACGAGAGCGAGCGTGCGATAGAGCCGGAGCCCGGCTCGGAACCGGACAGGAACGCGCCATTGGCTGCCCGCATGCGGCCGAGAACCCTGTCGGAGTTCAGGGGCCAGGAGCACCTGTTGGGGGAGGGCCGGGCGATCCGCGCGATGCTGGACCAGGGCTCACCGCAGAGCATGATCCTCTGGGGGCCGCCAGGTAGTGGAAAGACCACGCTCGCCCGCTTGATCGCCGCCGAAGCCAACGTCGCTTTCGTATCGTTGAGCGCGGTCAGCGAGGGCATCGCTCGCGTGCGCGAGATCATCAAGCAGGCGAGCGCTCGACTTCAGGCCACTGGACGTCGAACCGTCCTCTTTTGTGACGAGATCCACCGCTTCAACAAAGCGCAGCAGGACGGGTTCTTGCCGCATGTGGAAGCCGGCACCGTGATCCTGATCGGCGCTACCACCGAGAATCCTTCGTTCGAAGTCGTGCGGCCCCTGCTCTCGCGGGCGCCGGTGTACGTTCTCGATCCACTGTCGGCGGAGGAGCTGCTGGCGATCCTCGTCTATGCGGTCTCATCCAAGACCAGGGGGCTCGGCGACGCAGGCGTGCGTTTCGAGGACGACGCGCTGGCCTTCATCGCGGAGGCCTCCGATGGGGACGCGCGTCGGGCGCTGGGCGTCGCTGAGGCGGCTGCTCACGTTGTGGGGAAGGGCGGAGCTGTCGATGTGGCGGCGGCCCGGGAGGTGCTTCAGTACCGATTCGCCAGCTATGACAAGGGTGCTGAGGAGCACTTCAACCTTATCTCAGCGCTGCACAAGGCGGTGCGGGGAAGCGACCCGGATGGGGCTCTCTATTGGCTGGCCCGCATGGTCGACGGCGGAGAGGACCCGCTCTACATTGCGCGTAGGCTGGTGCGCATGGCCTCGGAGGATATCGGAATGGCGGATCCGGCCGCGCTCCAGGTCACGCTCGCGGCACGAGACGCGTACCATTTCCTGGGCTCGCCGGAGGGTGAATTGGCGCTCGCAGAAGCCACCATCTACCTAGCCACCACGCCGAAGTCGAATCGCGCCAACGAGGCGTGGTCGACTGCACTCCGGCGCGCGCGCGAAACCCCCGGGGAGGGGGTCCCGTTGCACATCCGAAACGCCCCGACGGGTCTGATGAAGGAGCTCGGGTACGGCGAGGGATACAAGTACGATCCTGCGGCACAGGACGGAGTCGCGAAGCAGACGTACTTGCCCGACCGTCTCTCGGGGGAGGAGTTCTACGTGCCCAGCCGATTCGGCTTCGAAAAGACCGTCGCCGAGCGACTCAAGTGGTGGGCGGAACGGCGCGTCGAGTCCAGCGCAGAGCAAGGCGAGGACGGTTGACGTCCGCGGCAGCTTCTAACGGCCGCGCCGCTTGAGTATCCTTCTCATTCACGTAAGCGGATGAACGGGCGCAGGCGCGCAGAGGAAGCAGAATGCCGACTCAGCTCATCGACATGCGCACCCCGGTGGAGCGCGCAGTGCTCGTCGGTGCGCCGAGAGGCGAGCTCGAAGCACGCCTGATAGACGAGCACCTCGTAGAGTTGGCCCGTCTGACGGGTACCGCAGGTGGTGAGGTGGTAGGCAAGCTCACGCAGCGGATTTCCAAGCCGAACCCGCGCTTCTACGTGGGGAAGGGCAAAGCGGACGAACTTAAATCGCTCGTGATCGAGACAGAGGGCAATCTCGTGATCTTCGACGAGGAGCTCAGCCCTGCTCAAGGGAAGAATCTCGAGGACCTTCTGGACGTGCGCGTGATGGACCGCTCCGAACTGATCCTCGACATCTTCGCGACGCGGGCACGATCGAAGGAGGCGCGCATGCAGGTCGAGGTCGCGCAACTCGAATATCTGCTTCCGAGGCTGCGGCGCATGTGGAGCCACCTCTCACGCATCAGAGGTGGTATCGGCTTGCGGGGGCCGGGCGAGACTCAGCTCGAGACGGACCGGCGACTGATCGGGAAGCGGATCGTCGACTTGAAAGGCAAGCTGCGCCACGTGGCCGAGAAACGGCAGATGCAGCGAAAATCTCGCGAGGGCAGCTTCCGAGCCGCTTTGGTCGGCTATACCAACGCTGGCAAGTCGTCTCTGTTGTGCGCGCTCTCCGGTGCCGACTTGTTCGTTGAGGACCGGCTTTTCGCGACGCTCGACTCGGCGACCCGCAGGGTGGACTTGGGAGGCGGACATGAAGCTCTGCTCACGGACACGGTCGGCTTCATCCGCAAGCTACCGCACCATCTGGTTGCGTCGTTCCGTTCCACGCTCGACGAGGCCCGCGAGGGGGATGTGCTGCTGCATGTGATCGACGCCTCGCACGCCGACTGGGAGGAACAACGGCACGTAGTGAACGACGTTCTCGCGGACCTCGATCTCATCGACAGCGATAAGATTCTGGTCTTCAACAAGGTCGACAGGATCACGCACGCGGAAGAAGAGGCGTTACGTGGGCGCATTCGCGCGCTGGAGCCGACCCCGGCGGTGTTCGTCTCGGCCCACGACGATGCTACGCTGGTCTCCTTGAAGGAGACACTGGTCGCGCGTATCCGGGCTCGGCTGCAGGAGGTCGTGGTCCGAGTGCCCGTCGAGGACGGACAAACCCTGGCGGCTATCTATCGCGAGGCCGAGGTGATCGAGCGCGCGGATGAGGGCACCGGTGTGCTTCTTACGGTGAGAATCCCGGCG
>Ga0310345_10005361_pt1 | contig 11424 bp, 10 predicted proteins | sample HC15DNA20500_MG_FD_204667 | JGI IMG/M metagenome (GOLD analysis project Ga0310345, IMG submission 204667) | Marine microbial communities from station ALOHA, North Pacific Subtropical Gyre - HC15-DNA-20-500_MG | ecosystem: Environmental > Aquatic > Marine > Oceanic | place: Pacific Ocean: North...
AAGGATGAAGAGATCGACCAGCTTCTCGGGCTGCGGATGGGTGCGGATGATTATATCGGCAAACCCTTTTCCCAGCGCCTGCTGATTGAACGGATCCGCGCGCTGTTGCGCCGGGTGGAGATGAGCGGCAAGACACCCGAAGAAACAGTGGTGGAAGAACAAGACCAGGTCATGGAACGGGGCCGCCTTGTGCTGGACCCCCTTCGTCACCGGGTGACATGGGAAGACAAGGATGTCACGCTGACAGTGACAGAATTTCTGATCCTTCAGACCCTGGCGCAGCACCCCGGCCATGTGAAAAGCCGGGATCAGTTGATGGACACAGCCTATTCCGATGACGTGTATGTGGATGACCGTACGATCGACAGCCATATCAAGCGCCTCCGGAAGAAATTCCGCGCTGTGGCGCCGGAGTTTGATGCAATCGAAACCCTCTACGGTGTTGGCTACCGCTACCGTGACGGCTAGGCTCATCTTCTGATGAGCAAATTTGACGATATGGACAACCCGCCACCGGCCCACAGGCCAGTGATCACCGGGCCAAAACCACCACCGCGCCCGCGCCACTATACGCGCGGGCTGTCGCCCCTGATGGTGCGCATCATGGTGGTGAACACGATCGCTCTTTTTATCCTGGTGGGCGGGGTTCTCTATCTCAACCAGTTTCGGGCCAACCTGATCGATGAACGTACGGAAGAGCTCATCGTGCAGGCGCAGATCATCGCCGGTGCGCTTGGCGAGTCGGCCTCCGCCGGGCCAGAGGCGACGGAGATTGACCTGGCGCCCGCGCGTCAGATCATCACCCGTCTTGTGGGGCCGACGGAAAACCGGGCGCGCCTGTTCGCAACCGACGGCAGGATGATTGCAGACAGCCGCTTCCTTGAAGGTGCCAAACGGGTGATTGAAGAAGAGCTTCCATCCCTTGGCGCCCGTCCGGGTTTTTACCAACAGCTGGAAGACGGGGTCCACGCTGTCCTCGACAGTATCACGGACAAGATTGATGCGCCGTCCAGCGTCGACCGGCCCGGTATGCGCGGCGAGGATTTCACCGAGGTGATGGCAGCGCTTGAAGGTGAGGGCATGACCCAGCTGCGGATGCGTGCCGACGGGCGGTATGTGATCAATATCGCCGTGCCGGTACAGCGTTTTCGCCGTATCCTTGGCGTCCTTTTGTTGACTGCCCAGACCGAGGATATCGATGAGATTGTGCGCGAGGAGCAGATGCTGACGGTTCGCGTATTCGGCGGCGCGCTGGCGCTCACGATGCTGCTCAGTTTCTTCCTTGGCCGCACATTGGTACGGCCGATCCGGCGGTTGGCTCGTGCGGCAGAGCGGGTGCGCCAAGCCATTGGCCGCGAAGAGAGTATACCAGAGTTTGCGGAGCGGATGGACGAGATTGGTGATCTGTCCCGGTCTCTCTCTGATATGACACAGGCGCTTTATACCCAGCTTGATAAAGTGGAACAATTCGCCGCCGATGTGGCGCATGAGATCAAAAACCCGCTCTCGAGCATGCGCAGCGCACTTGAGACCCTGTCGATGACGGACAAGCCTGAATTACAGGAGAAGCTGTTCGATATCCTGCGTGACGATGTGAAAAGAATAGACCGTCTGATCACGGACATTTCCGATGCGTCACGCCTTGATGCCGAGTTGACCCGGTCCGAGATGGAGCCTGTCGACCTTGCCATCATGCTGAAGGTGCTGGTGGAAGCCTATGAAACCAACCACTGCCCGGACGGGGTGTCGGTGGCCTTTGCCGATTACGAGCCGGGGATCTTTCTGATCAAGGGGATCGAAGCCCGGCTTGGCCAAGTCTGGCGCAATCTGATCGACAATGCCATCAGCTTCAGCCCGCGTGACAGGGAAGGGGGCAGCACCGTGACCGTGACGCTCGAGCGGCAAGACAGATGGGCCATTCTTATGGTGGAGGATGAAGGACCGGGTTTGCCTGAAGGCGCCGAAGAAAAGGTCTTCAGCCGCTTCTATTCCGAACGGCCCGACAGCGAGGAGTTTGGGAGCCATTCCGGCCTGGGCCTGGCTATCTCCCGTCAGGTGGTGGAAGCCCACGGCGGCCAGATAAGAGCGGAAAATCGTATTCGTGAAACCGAGGGCGAGAATGTCACTGTCTTAGGCGCCCGCTTTGTCGTAGAGTTGCCGCTCAAACGGTAAGGGGCGGCCATACTCGCCGACCCGACAGGCAGTCAGGGCATCGGGGAGTCCAGTGAACAACAGCCACGGAACAATCGTCACAGTATTCGGCGTTGGCGTACTGCTGCGCGGTGAATCGGGCGTGGGCAAATCGGATCTGGCGCTCCGGTTGATCGATCGTGGCGCCTGCCTTGTTGCCGATGACCAGGTGATCTTGGAACGGCGGAGCCGGGGGCTGCTGGGCTATGCACCCGACAAGCTTTATGGTCTGCTGGAAGTCCGCGGCCTGGGCGTGATGTCACTGCCGGCCATCAAGAATGTCTGGATCCATCTGGTGGTCGACCTGGTTGACACCGGGATGGCACCGCGGTTGCCTGAACGGGAGATAGTAGCGATCGAAGGGGTGGAGCTACCGCTTGTCCATCTCAGCGCCTTTGATATGTCGACACCGCACAAGATCGAGCTTGCCATACGCTATCCGGACCAGATCGGCCGGGGGGTGGCGCACTATAAGGGGGACTTATGAACGACTTGGGAACGGATCCGGCACGCCACGAAATGGTGATCGTGACTGGGCTGTCCGGGGCGGGCAAATCGGCGGCCCTCCACGCTTTTGAAGATATTGGCTATCAGGCGATCGACAATCTGCCGCTGACCATGTTGCCCGATCTGCTGCATACGGCGGAGCAAAAGGGTGCGCCGCCGCTCCTGGCGGTGGGTATCGATTCGCGCACCTTGCATTTCTCGCCGGACCTGTTCGGAGAGACCATCAGTGCCATCCGGGCGCGGGGTGATATCAATCTGCATGTCCTTTTCATGGACGCGTCCGACGATGTCCTGATGAAACGTTTCTCGGAGACCCGGCGTCTGCACCCGCTCGGGAAAGGGCTGGTGCTGCGGCACGCGATCCGAAAAGAGCGCGAGCTGATGGTGGAAACACGGCAGCATGTGGATGGCCTGATTGACACAAGCGCGCGCACGGCGGCAGAGACGCGCCGGGTTGTCCTCAGCCGGTTTGCGGCAGACAGAACCCCAAAACTGATCGTCACTTTCATGTCTTTCGGCTTCGCTCACGGGGTGCCGCGCGACGCCGATATGGTGCTGGACGTCAGGTTTTTGCGGAATCCCCATTATCAACCGGACCTGAAACCCCTGACCGGTCAGACAGAGGCTGTGTCCAATTTTGTCAAGGCGGATGAGGCCTTTGGCCCCTTCCTAGAGCGGGTTGAGGACCTGCTCACTTTCCTGTTGCCCAAATACCGAGATGAGGGAAAATCGTATCTCACGCTTGCATTTGGCTGCACAGGTGGCAAACATCGGTCTGTGGCTGTCACGGAAACAGTCGCTGGCAGGCTTGCGCTTGAAGGTGTGTCAGTCAATCTGTATCACCGCGAGATCGCAGGCAACGATACGCGATAGGCAATCGCTGGCTGCACCTGCAAGGGTGCAGGAACGAGAATAAAAGAGGCAACTGTATGATTGGCATGGTGTTGGTAACGCATGGACGGCTCGCGGACGAATTTGTCGCGGCGACCGAGCATGTGGTGGGGGCGCAGGAACAGATCCGGGCGATTTGCATCGGGCCGGATGATGATATGGAGCAGCGCCGCCAACAGATCATGGACGCGGTCAAGGATGTGGATTCAGGCAGCGGCGTGGTTCTGCTGACAGATATGTTCGGGGGCACACCGTCCAATCTGGCGATTTCGCTGTTGGAGAAAGGTCGGACGGAGGTGATCGCCGGGATCAATCTGCCGATGCTGATCAAGCTGGCGAGCGTCCGTCATGGGTCGACGCTGCAGGAATCGGTAGAGGCTGCCAAAGAAGCAGGCCTGAAATATATCAATGTTGCCAGCCAGGTGCTGGGCGACTGATAAGAACAGACTGAAAAAAAACAAAAGAATGAAAAACAACTAAGTGTGATGTTTGGGGAGTGACAGGGGTGAGTTTGTCCGTGGAGAACCAGTCAAAAAAAGTGCCGATTGTGAATGCCAGGGGGTTGCATGCCAGGGCGTCCGCACGATTCGCAACTGAAGCCGGGCGCTACAATGCGGCCGTTGAAGTGGCCAAGGACGGTGTCAGTGTTGTCGGCACGTCGATCATGGGCCTGATGATGCTGGGCGCCGCCAAAGGCGATGAGATTGAAATCTCGGCCGGTGGTGATGATGCCTTCGCGGCAGTCGAGGCCTTGTCCGCACTGGTGGCCAACCGGTTCGGCGAGGCTGAATAGGTCGCCCTTCTTGTTATATAAAGAAATCTTTATCTTCTTTCCTGTGCCTGCTATAAGGGCGCAAATGGCTGGGTTGCAGCCGGTTGACGTCACAGATAGTTAAGCAGGACCCTTACATGACCGATTATAAAGTCGCCGATATTTCGCTCGCAGACTGGGGGCGGAAAGAAATCAACATCGCAGAGACCGAAATGCCGGGCCTGATGGCGCTGCGTGAAGAGTTTGGCGAAAGCCAACCGCTTAAGGGCGCCCGTATCGCAGGCTGTCTGCATATGACGATTCAAACCGCTGTGCTGATTGAAACACTGACGGCTCTCGGTGCTGAAGTTCGCTGGTCCAGCTGCAACATCTTCTCGACGCAAGACCATGCCGCCGCCGCAATGGCCGCCGCTGGCATTCCGGTGTTTGCCTGGAAGGGTGAGACGGAAGAAGAAGCGGAATGGTGTATTCACCAGACCATCAAAGGCCCGAACGGCTGGGTGCCGAACATGATCCTTGATGACGGCGGTGACCTGACGGTCATGATGCATGACGACTATCCTGAGCTGATGGAAGGCGTGAAGGGCATCTCCGAGGAGACCACCACGGGCGTGATGCGTCTGTATGAAATGGCCAAGGAAGACCGCTTGGCCGTGCCAGCCATCAATGTGAATGACAGTGTGACCAAATCCAAATTCGACAATCTCTACGGCTGCCGTGAAAGCCTGGTGGACGGTGTCAAGCGCGCCACAGACGTGATGATCGCTGGCAAGATCGCCGTTGTGTGCGGTTATGGCGATGTGGGTAAAGGTTCTGCCGAATCGCTCCGCAGCCAGGGCGCGCGCGTGATGGTAACCGAGATTGACCCGATCTGTGCGCTGCAGGCCGCCATGGAAGGCTATGAAGTCGTCACCATGGATGACGCCGCCAAACAGGGCGACATATTCGTGACCGCCACCGGCAACAAAGATGTCATCACGCTTGATCATATGCGCGACATGAAAGACCGCGCGATCGTCTGCAACATTGGCCACTTCGACAGCGAAATCCAGATCGCGGCGCTCGCCAAGTATAAGTGGGAAGAAGTGAAGCCACAGGTGGACGAAGTTGTCTTCCCTGACGGCAAGCGTCTGATCGTTCTCGCCAAAGGCCGCCTTGTGAACCTGGGCTGCGCCACCGGTCACCCAAGCTTTGTGATGTCCGCGTCTTTCACCAATCAGGTACTGGCGCAGATCGAGCTTTGGGAAAATGCCGACAATTACGGCAAGGACGTTTATGTGCTGCCTAAGCATCTGGACGAGAAAGTGGCCGCGCTGCATCTCGGCAAGCTGGGTGCGAAGCTGACCGAACTGACCGATGAGCAGGCCAAATATCTCGGCCTTGAAGTCGCCGGCCCGTTCAAGCCAGAGCATTATCGTTACTAGGGCCACGGCCTGATAGGCATCCTCCAATTTTCTCGAGGAGAGACGAATGAGTGAATATGTATTCACCAGTGAATCCGTGTCCGAAGGGCACCCGGACAAGGTGGCAGACCGCATCTCAGACAGTGTGGTTGATCTTTATCTGGGAGCGGACCCGGAAGCACGCGTGGCGTGCGAAACCATGGTGACCACCAACCGCATCATTCTGGCGGGTGAAGTACGCGGTCCGGAAAGCGTCACCGCGGACGCGATCGAAGAAGTGGCACGTGGTGCAGTGAAAGAGATTGGTTACGAGCAGGACGGCTTCCACTGGAAAGACGCTGTGTTCGAAAACCATCTGCATGAGCAGTCCGCGGATATTGCCATGGGTGTTGATGCGGCGGGCAACAAGGATGAAGGCGCAGGCGACCAGGGCATCATGTTCGGTTATGCCTGCGACGAAACCGAGAGCTTCATGCCGGCCCCGATCGATTTTTCGCACCGCATCCTGAAGTCGCTTGCGGAAGCGCGTCACGGTGATGACAACTCTATTCTGGAGCCGGACAGCAAAAGCCAGGTTACCCTCCGGTATGTGGACGGTCGTCCGGTTGGTGCAACCTCTGTGGTTGTCTCCACACAGCACAAGGAAGGGGCAACCCAGACGGAACTGCGCGAACTGGTACGTCAGCATGTAGAAGGCGTGTTGCCAGACGGCTGGATGTGTCCAGAGGGTGAGTTTTATGTGAACCCGACCGGCAATTTCGTCATCGGTGGTCCGGATGGGGACGCCGGCCTGACAGGCCGCAAGATCATCGTTGATACCTATGGCGGTGCGGCGCCGCACGGCGGCGGTGCCTTCTCCGGCAAGGACCCGACCAAGGTGGACCGCTCGGCGGCCTATGCGGCGCGCTATCTGGCGAAAAATGTCGTGGCGGCTGGCCTTGCGTCCAACTGCACGATCCAGCTTGCCTATGCGATTGGTGTATCGAAGCCGCTCGCGGTCTATGTGGATCTGTGGGGCGACGAACCGAAAGTGGATCCGCAGCATCTCTCCAACGTGCTGCAGCAGATGGTCAACCTGAGCCCGCGCGGCATCCGGGAGCATCTGGGCCTCAATAAGCCAATCTACAAGCGCACCGCGGCATACGGCCATTTTGGCCGTACGGCGACGGACGACGGTGGCTTCTCCTGGGAGAAGACGGATCTCGTAGACGCGCTCAAGGGCGAATTCGGTATCTAGGTACGCTGTTTGTCAAGAAAACAGGAAAGCCGGGTCATGGAAACATGGTCCGGCTTTTTCTTTGTCTTCACCACCTTGTCCTCTTGCCCCCTAACGCGCTACTCTGGCTCAGGAATTTCACGGGGAGTGAGTGTTCGTGGCTGTCGGCGATCTGCCATCCACATTTGTCTGGGCCATTCTTGGCCTGGCTGTTGTCGCCTGGATTACGCTGGCGCTCTTTGCCCTGTGGCGTTCAGGCCGAGTGACAGACCGTGCCCGCAGCCTGCAGGAGCTCGCAGATTTCCTCGATAGCATGATCCAGACCGACCGGCGTCACCCCATCTGGCTGTGGCCGGATGGTCGCATGCAGGCGGATGCCAGCACCCTGGCGCTGGTGGGGCTCGAAGTTGGCGCCTCCCATCTTGACGAACTTGTCAGCGCGGAGAACGGCATCCCGGACCGGACAGTTGCGGATATCAGACGCAATCTGTCGAACGGGTCAGACACCGCCGACCCTCTGGTGATCGACCGCGGTGCCAGCCGTCCGCGCCTGATTCTGGATCTACAGTGGCTCCCTGCGCGCGACGACCGCTGGCCGTCAAGTATTCTATGGCTTGAAGAGAGCCTCGACCGGCCGATCCGTACCAATCGGCAGGGGGTGCGGGCGCTGGAACTCAAGCTCAAGGATCTGACCAGGGCCTTCAACAATATCCCTTTCCCCGTCTGGGTTCGCGGCGCGGATTACGGCTTGGTGGAGGTCAATGACGCCTATGTGGCCGCCGTGGACGGTGAAAGTGTCTATGACGTCACAGAGCGCAATCTGGAACTGTTTGACAGAGGCAGCCTCGCCGCCGCCCGTAAGGCGCGGGAGAGCAGGCAGCGGGTACGCGAACGCCGGTTCGGTGTGATCGAAGGCCAGCGCCGGGCCTTTGCCGTGACCAACATGCCGCTCGACGATGAAGGCAATGTCATGGGCATTGCCGTCGACGTCACCGGTGAAGAGGAAGCCCTCTCGGAGCTGGCCCGCGTGCTGGAAGCCCAGTCGGAGACCTTGAACCGGCTACGGAGTCCGGTGGCCATCTTCGGACCGGGCCAGACCCTGCGCTTTTATAACAGCGCCTTCACCCGCCTGTCGCATTTGTCCGAAGACCTTTTGGCGTCTGAAATCCGCCACAGCGAGCTTTTGGATGCGATGCGGGAAAATCGCCGCCTGCCGGAGCAGGCAGACTTCCAGGAATGGAAGAAAAACATCCTCAAGCACTATACCTCGCTGCTGGAGCCTTTTGAGGAAATGTGGCACCTGCCCGACGGCACCGCGCACCGGGTTGTCACCCAGCCGCACCCCTTGGGCGGCCTTTTGATCCTGTTTGAGGATGTGACCGACCGGCTGGCGCTGGAGCGCTCCTACAACACCCTGATGGCGGTGCAGCAGGAAACGCTCGACAATATGGTGGAGGCGATCGCCGTGTTCGGTACAGACGGGCGCCTGCAGCTGTCGAACCCGGCCTTCCGGTCGCTGTGGCAATTGCCGGAACAGGATATCGAGGAAGAACCGCATTTCTCGGAGATCGTCGTGAAGGTGCCAGTGATTGAGGATCGACGTGACCCCCGGCGCAGCGATTTCAAGACCAGCCTCGCCACTTGGATCGCGGAGCGTAAGCACAATACGGGGCGCTGGTACCGCGAAGACGGGGTCGTGGTGGATTATGCCATTGTGCCGTTGCCGGACGGCGGGGTGATGCTGACCCAAAGCGATGTCACCGACAGCTTCAAGGTGGAGCAGGCGCTGCGCGAACGCTCGAGCGCGCTTGAAGCCGCAGACAGGCTCAAAAGTGAATTTATCACCAACATGTCCTATGAACTTCGCACCCCACTCAATAGCATCATCGGCTTTGCCGAAATGCTGGATCAGCGCATCTTTGGGTCTCTCAATGACCAGCAATCGGCCTATGTGGGTAATATTCTGACGGCGAGCGCGGAACTGAAAGATCTGATATCCGATGTACTTGATCTTGCGGTGTTGGATGCTGGTGAAGCCCGCCTGCAGATCGAACATGTCAATATTGCCGCAGCAGTGGATGAAACCGCCCATCTGGCGACCGAACTTGCCCGCAAGTCGGAAGTCGTCCTGAACCTTGATGAGCTAAATGACGTGGGGGACATTCAGGCTGACGAACGCCGGTTCAAGCAAGCCTTCTACAATATGGTGTCCGCCATGCTGAATTTTGCCCGGTATGGTGCGGTGCTGTCGCTGGAACTCAGCGGCGGCGACGATGCTATTACCATCACGGTGCTCAATCCAGATTCCGGGCTGACAGCCAGAGAGCGCGACCGGCTTGTCTCTACCGTGAAGATGGGGGCGTCACCGGGCGGCCGGCTCGCCACTGGTCTCGATCTAGCGCTTGTGCGGTCGATCATCAAGTTGCATAACGGCAGCGTATGGCTTGATCCGCTGGGCGAGGAAGGCCTGGCGCTCAGCATATCCCTGCCACGCGTTCAGCCAGACGTGGATGCGCAATAGGTCAACAACAGGTTTTGGTCATGAGTGACACAGTAACGGCTTCCATTGAGTGTTCCAGCCAGGACGCAACCGAGACGGTCGCAGCCAGGCTGGCTGGCCTGATCGGGCCCGGGCGGCTGGTTGCGCTGACCGGTGATTTGGGGGCCGGCAAAAGCACCTTTGCGCGTGCTTTCATCCGGGCGCGCCTGCAGGATGAGGAGGCAGAGGTGCCGAGCCCGACTTTCACGCTGGTCCAGACATATGACGCCCCGGACGGGGCTGAAATCTGGCACGCGGACCTCTACCGGCTATCGGACCCCGAAGAAGTCTATGAGCTTGGGCTTGATGAGGCGCGGGACGAGGCCGTGTGCCTGATCGAGTGGCCCGACCGCATGCCCCGCGACTGGTGGAGCCAGGCGCTTGAGATTGCTCTTGAAGTCGCAGATGAAGGCGCGCGGCGCATGACGCTGACAGGGGATGCGGCGGATTGGGGCGGCCTGATCAGGGAGCTGGCGCCATGAAAGCCATGATCCTCGCTGCCGGGAAGGGAACGCGCATGCGGGACCTGTCGGACCGGTTGCCGAAACCGCTGGTGCCCGTGGCAGGCAAGCCATTGATTGACCGTGCCTTCGATCATCTGGATGCTGCCGGTGTTGGCCCTGTGGTGGTCAACGTCCACCATCTGGCGGACAGGATGGAGGCCCATCTGATGCACCGTACCATCTCGCGGCAAGCGTTTGTTTCTGACGAGCGCAAGCAACTGCTTGAGACGGGTGGCGGGGTCAAGAAGGCGATGCCGTATCTGTGTGACGGCCCCTTCTTTGTGATCAATGGCGACGCACTTTGGACCAATGGCCGGGAAAATGCGCTCAAGCGCATGCAGGATGCCTTCAGGCCCGGCCAAATGGATGTGCTGCTGCTGCTGGTGCCAACCCACAAGGCGCTTGGCTATGACGGGCCGGGTGACATTGCGCTTGTCAAGGGTGGTTCGGGTGCGGTCCCCGTGCGGATGCGTGGCCTTGATCTCAGCGCCCCCTACATGTTTGGCGGAATCCTGATTGTCAAACCAAGCCTTTATGATGATATGCCCCAAGGCGCTTTCTCAAACCGGGAGATTTTCAAAAAGGCTGCGATGTCGCAGCGACTTTTTGGGCTGGTGCATGACGGGGAATGGATGCATGTGGGGACACCGGAAGCCATCAAGGAAGCCGAAATGCGGCTGGCTGCGCTTGGGGGGGACTGATCGGTGGCAGGGGCTCCCAACGTCTATACTATCAGTCCCGCTTTGCCTTTTGTTGACGCGCTGGCAGCCGGCTTGATCGCCCGTGCGGCGGGCGATCCGGCGCGGCTTGCCGATATGACAGTTCTGGTCCCCAACAGGCGGACGCAGCGATCATTGCGTGATGCCTTCCTGCGGCAACTGGGCGAACAACCGACCATCCTGCCGTCCATGCGGCCGATCGGCGATGTGGACGAAGATGAAATCACCTTCCTTGGTGCGGGTATGGGGCTCGATCCTTCCGACTTGCCGGCCGCGATCGGGGACACGCGACGCCAGGTGATCCTGATGCAGCAGGTCACCGCCTGGGCGAAAGAGGCGCAAGGGGGCCTCGCTCCGGCGCAGGCCTGGCGGTTGTCCTCAGAGTTGGCAAAACTGATGGACAGCGTGGATACCGAAGGCTTGTCCTTCGACGGGCTCAAGGATCTGGTGCCTGAGAGTTTTGCCAGTCATTGGGGGCAGACGCTGGCCTTCTTGCAGATTGTCTCCAGCCACTGGCCTGCGATCCTTGAAGCCGAGGGCGCCATCAATCCGGCTGCCCGCCGGGACAGGCTGCTGGCGATGCTGGGTGAGGCCTGGTCGCAGCAGCCCCCGAAGGGCGAGGTAATTGCCGCCGGGTCCACGGGCTCCATTCCCGCCACAGCGGATCTGCTGGCTGTGGTTGCC
>Ga0310345_10005362_pt1 | contig 11423 bp, 11 predicted proteins | sample HC15DNA20500_MG_FD_204667 | JGI IMG/M metagenome (GOLD analysis project Ga0310345, IMG submission 204667) | Marine microbial communities from station ALOHA, North Pacific Subtropical Gyre - HC15-DNA-20-500_MG | ecosystem: Environmental > Aquatic > Marine > Oceanic | place: Pacific Ocean: North...
CTATGTTCAAAGTGATGGTCAGATGGGAACTCATCAGGAGAACCTGAGAGTCTATGGCCAGAAAGGCGAGCCCTGTTATCAATGTGAGACCCCCATCCAGAAGATCGTGATGAGCCAGCGGGGGACCCATTTCTGTCCCAGTTGCCAGCCGCGGTCGGGACGAAGCCGCAAAAACAGGAGGTCAGTATGATAATCAAGGATTACACGTTGAATCTGAGCACCCAGGGCTATTGTCACGTCATCGATGTGACTGTGGAGGTGCAGAGCAAAATCAAGGAGAGTGCCGTCCAAAGTGGTACGGTGACCGTTTTTGTGGTGGGTTCGACGGCTGGTGTTACCGTTGTTGAATTTGAACCCGGCCTGGTCAAGGATTTGGAGGAGCTCTTTGACAAACTGGCTCCTCCCACTCTTGATTATCATCACGAACAGGCCTGGCACGACGGCAATGGGTTTTCACATGTTCGAGCCTCACTGTTGAAGCCGTCTCTCGTGGTTCCCGTGGTTAGTGGTAAAATGCGGCTGGGTACCTGGCAGCAGATTGTGGTGCTTGATTTTGACAACGGCCCACGTACCCGCGAAGTGGCAGTACAGATAATGGGACTTTGAGATATTGAGTACATCCAGCGGCAAAGAACTCGTTTTTACATGATCGGGATCCTGTCGGACTCGATGTAATTCTTGATTGCGTCCCTCCATGAATGGTTTGTGCTGAAGATGGCGAGCAAATCAACCCGGCGGTTCAACCACCCAATCCCTGAGTTTGGAATAGCAGGAGCAGGACGAGTCGCCCGGTCCCTGGGAAAGCTGCTGAACGATCGAGGGCAAAGGGTCGTCGCCGTGGCCAGCCGAAATCCATCCCGGGCCGGGGACGCCGCGGCCTTTATAGGGAGTGGAGTTCAAGCTCTCACCTACCCGGAACTCGCCTCCAGAGTGGAAAGCATCCTGATCGCTGTTTCGGACGATTCGATCGCCGATGTCGCGGCCATTCTGGCCCTGGATCTCAGAGAGGGAACCGTCCTGCACACCTCGGGGATTCATGGAACCGAAGTGTTGGCTCCGTTGACAGAAAAGGGAAACTCAGGGGCCGGACTTCATCCCCTTCAGACGATAGCGACTCCGGAGCAGGGCCTTGAAAAACTTCCCGGTTCAACCTATTCCATCGCGGGTTCGGGAAGAGCTGCCCAGTGGGCGAAGCAAATTGTCAACTTGCTGGAGGGGGAGATGCTGTCTATCGCATCGGACCGGAAACCGACCTATCACGCCGCTGCGGTCATGGCGAGCAACTATGTTGTGTCGTTGATTGACGCGGCGGTCCAGGTCATGGGAGCTGCCGGGGTGGAGCCTGAGGTTGCTCGCCGCGCCCTGGCACCGTTGATCGGGGCAAGCGTCGAGAATGCTCTGGAGCAGCCGGCGAAAGCACTCACGGGACCGATTCAGCGGGGCGACCTCCAGACTCTGGAGCTTCACTTGCAGGGGTTGGCCTCACTGCCTTCCAGCATCGATCAACTGTACCGTTCCCTTGGAATGCACACCATCCAGGTGGCGCTCCACCAGGGTTTGGAGAGTGCCGAGGCCGGCCAGGTCGAACATCTTTTGAGGAAAGCAGAAAGAGGGGGGTAAAACCGATGAAGCGCCTACGAGTTCCTGATGTGCAAAAAAAGAAGCAGCAGGGTGAGAAGGTGACAATGCTGACCGCCTATGATTTTCTCCTGGCCAGGCTCCTGGATGAGGCCGGTGTTGACATCCTGCTGGTCGGCGATTCGGTGGGGATGGTCCTGCTGGGTTTCGAGACCACCCTGCCGGTGACGCTTGAGATGATGATCCATCACAGCCAGGCCGTCAGCCGGGGCGTTCAGCGTGCCCTGGTGGTTGCCGATATGCCATTTCTGAGTTATCAGGTCAGTCTTTCCGATGCGGTGCAAAATGCAGGTCGTCTGGTACAGGAGGGAGGGGTGGCGGCAGTCAAGATCGAGGGCGGAAGAATCATGGCGGATGTGACCCGTCGTCTGGTGGAGGTGGGGATTCCGGTGATGGGCCATCTCGGACTTCTTCCCCAGTCGGTCCATAAGCTGGGGGGCTTTCGTGTCCAGGCCAGGGACAAGGATACTGCCGAACACTTGGTGGAAGATGCACAAATCCTGGAGGAAGCGGGTGCCTTCTCCATCGTTCTGGAGTCGATCCCGGCGGAAGTGGCCCAGCAGGTGACTTCCCGGGTCTCTATTCCGACCATCGGAATCGGGGCGGGACCTCACTGTGATGGACAGGTACTGGTGAGTCACGATGCATTCGGGTTGTCTCACGGCAAGGCTCCCAGCTTTGTCAAGCAGTATGCCCAGCTGGGAACCGATCTCAAAAAGGCAGCCGAGGCCTATATTTCTGAGGTTCGGGACGGCGATTTTCCATCCCCGGAGCATTGCTTCAACGGAGGTGCGGAGGCGAATTCTGAATGAGCGTAGAGGTGATCGAGACGATCGACGCCATCCGGGAAAGACTTCACCCCGTCCTGTTGTCTGACGATTTCATGGGGCTGGTCCCCACCATGGGGGCTTTTCACGATGGCCATTTAAGTCTCATCCGGAAGGCCCGGAAGGACTGCGACAGCGTTGTGGTCAGCATCTTCGTGAATCCTCACCAGTTTGGCCCGGGAGAGGATTTTCGGACCTATCCCCGAACCCTGAAGTCCGATCTGGCTCATTGTGAAGCAATGGGCGTCGACGTCGTTTTCGCACCGAGTGTCAAAGAGATGTACCCGCGAGAACCGTTGACCTTTGTCGAGGTGGACCGCCTAGGCGATCATCTCTGCGGGCTCTGTCGCCAGGGTCACTTCAAAGGGGTGGCCACGGTGGTTTCAAAGCTCTTGAACATCGTCCAGCCGGACCGAGCCTATTTTGGAGAAAAGGACGCTCAGCAACTGGCGATTATTCGTCGCTTGGTCATTGACCTCGATCTTCAAGTCCAGATCGTTCCCCTACCGATTGTCCGTGAACCGGATGGACTGGCGATGAGTTCACGCAACCAGTATCTCGAGCCCCCGGAAAGAGAACGAGCCCCTGTGCTCTACCGGGCCCTTCAGATGGCCCAACAGCAGATTGAAGCCGGCGAAACCGATTCCGGGTCCATTTTGGGTGAGGCACGACGAGTTCTGGAAGAAGAACCTTTGATCGAAGTGGACTATCTAGAACTGGTGGAGCCGGAAGAAATGCAACCGGTCAGTGAGGTCACCGGGCCGGTCAGGGTGTGTGCGGCCATTCGTATCGGTTCGTCCCGATTGATCGACAATATTTTGTGCGAAAAACCGACAACTGACAGCTGACCGCTTTTTTTTATTCCAGGGGCTCCTTTAGGTGTCCGGAGTGTGGGAGGCGCCTCAGTGCGCCGATTCCGGAGAAACTACATCGCCCTTACAGGGCTCCTTTGCTGATGCCTTCAAACCTGGGGCTCACGCCCCAGGCTATTTCACATCGCCCCTTCGGGGCTCACGACTTGGGTTCGTTGGATCGGGCTCCTCGATCCTCCCGAGCGGCCGCCCCATGATCTAGCCCTGGGCACACGGCCGTGGGCCCCGGCTCAATCTAACCGGACTACCTGTAATGTGAGACACTCCTAGTCATGTGCCCTTCTTAACTTCACAGTCCTAGCCGCGGGCACACTCAGTGGGCCCCTACAACAGGCTGCAGGATCGTGCCAACCTGGAACGTGGAACACGCTGGTCGAAGACCAGCGGCCGAGGCGCCTCCCATATTCCCGGACTCCTAAAACGTGAAACGTTAAACGTCAAACTTGAAACGTGACCGGCTGGCCGGTCGGCCAGACGGTCAGTAGATCGTTGCCTCCGGCATGAGAACCCAGGGGCCCGGGCGGGACAGGAGTGGAAACTGCTCCTGGAGCCATTGGTTGATTGAGGGGCGTTCGCGGACCCGGAGCAGACTTCCACTGGACAGTTGCTCCCAGAAACTCCTGGGCCGGGGATAGAGGACCAGTTCAATTTCTTCATCCGGCTCGAGTCCCAGGGCCTCCTTCATGTGCTCGATGGCGGTCTGCAGCCCACCCAGGTCATCCACCAGTCCCAGTTCAACGGCCTGTGCGCCGGTGTAGATCCGGCCTCGCGCCCGCGGCTCGAAATCTTCATAATCCACCTGGCGGCCTTCAGCGGCCTTACCCACAAAGTTTTCATAGATGTCTTTCATCCAGGACTCCACGCTTTCTCTTTGGGCCTGGTTCAGGGAGGAACTGACAGAGAAAATGTCGGCGTTGGGTGAGGTTTTCACCTGATCAACGCTGATTCCCAGCCACTGGTAAAGACCCGACACATCGAACTTTCCAAAGATGACGCCAATGGATCCTGTAATGGTGGAAGGCTGGCTGATGATTTTTCGAGCAGCCATGGAAATGTAGTACCCTCCGGATCCGGCGACTCCGGACATTGTGACCACCACGGGTTTGTCTGCCTCTTCAAGCAGGGCGACTTCCTTCCAGATCATGTCCGATCCCACCGCAGAACCCCCCGGACTATCCACCCGGAAAATGACGCCCTCGAGGTCTTCGTTTTCGCGAATCTTGCGCAGGTTCGAAGCCAGGGTCATGCCCCCCATGGTTTCCGAAAAAGGATCACTGTCGCCCGAGGTGATGGTTCCCAGGCCGCCCACCAGGGCCACCTTGCGCTCCGATCGGGTTTGAAACTCCGCCTTCGCCACACTCAGGTAGCGGCCGGCCGTGATGCCTTGATATTTTTCGGAATCACTGGTGGGAAACTTTTCCAGGACTTCATTTTCGTAGCCCAGGCCGTCGATCAGGTTCTCTTCCACAGCCCTTGTGCCGGAGGATACGCCGCCTTGAAGAACTTCCCGGATACTTTCTTCACTCACGTTCCTGTCCTGGGAAACGACCGAGACCAACCGATCTTCGATGTCCTCGAGAATAGACTCGTACATTCCTCGGATCTCAGGCGTCATGCTTTCCCTGGAGTAGGACTCGGCGCTCTTGTATTCCTTGAACTGGATGAATTCCGGTTTGATCCCCAGTTTTTCCATGGTCTGCTTGTAGAAGGTGATTTCGGCCAGTAGGCCGTTGACCAGAAGTCCGGCATCCGGATTCAAGGTAATCGAGTCTGCTGCTACGGCCAGATAAAGTTCCGGATCCCTCACCATGTCGAGGGCCAGGAAGACATGAAGGGGTTTTTCGGATTGACGAAACTCCTTCATGTAGTCTCGCAACTCCTCGATCTGGGCCCAGCTCAGAAGAAGCGGATGAATTTCGAGATAGACCCCTGCGACCCGTTCATCCCGGGCCGCATACTGGAGTACCTTTCCCATTTCCCAGAGGCTCAAGCTGTCCACCCCCAGCAATTGGGCCAGGACATTTTCCTGGGGGAGTTCATCCAGAGGTCCTCTCAGACGAATTTCCACCACCGTACCTTCTTCAATTTGAATTGGGGCTCCTGAGATAAGGGCGTAACCTATCCCCACGGCAATAGCCATGACGATCCCAACCACAACGACCACGGCCAAAATCCACACGGTAATTCGGCTCATATAAATAATTCTAGTGGCCTACCAGATGTTAATCCATTTTTTCTTGAAATCGTTGGGCGAATTACCGACTATGGATTGCTATGAGTACGCAAAAAGTACGGGTCGGGTTCATCGGGTTAGGGATCATGGGAGGGCCCATGGCCGGCCACATCCTGGGGGCTGGCTATCCTCTTTGTGTCTACAATCGAACCGCTTCCAGGGTGGAGGAACTGGCCTCCCGGGGGGCCCGGGTAGGGGCCTCTCCTGCGGAAGTGGCCGCCGAGGCGGAGGTGGTCATCACCATGGTATCCGACTCGCCCGATGTGGAAAAGGTGATCGGCGGTTCTGAAGGGGTGTTCAAGGCGATCCGGCCCGATTCGGTGGTGGTCGATATGAGCACTATCTCGCCTGAGGTGGAGCGCGATCTGAGCAAACTCCTTCAATCCAAGCAATGCCATCTGGTCGACGCCCCCGTTTCCGGTGGTGATGTGGGAGCCCGGAATGCATCGCTCGCCATCATGGCGGGTGGAGAACGGGAGATATTTGAGCGCGTGAAACCCCTTTTGGAAGTGATGGGTCAACCGACCTATTGCGGGTCCGTCGGCTGCGGACAGCTCACCAAACTGTGCAACCAGATCCTGGTGGTGATGACGCTGCTGGGGATAAGTGAAGCCCTGGCCTATGCCCGAAAGAATGACCTGGATCCCCGGGTAATGGTAGAAGCCACCCAGGGGGGAGCGGCCGGAAGCTGGCAGCTATCCAATCTGGCCTCCAAGATTATCGACCGGGACTTTGCACCCGGCTTCATGGTGGACCTGATGGATAAGGATCTTCGTCTGGTTCTGGAGTCTGCCGAGACGAGCGGCGTGCCGTTGCCGGGAACCTCCCTGGTCGCCGGGTTGTTCAAGGAAATTCAGGTCCAGGGCCGGGGAAGGGAAGGAACCCAGGCATTGGCCAAGGTTCTGGAAGCCATGGCAGGGTTGTAGCGGTTCTCACCACAAAGGCACCAAGACACAAAGAAGACTGTCCCAGGGCGTTCCGCCCTGACTCCGTCCATCCGGATTACCTGGGATTTGAGACTGTGCCCTTCTTTGATCCGCAGACCTTGCTGCGGGCGGCCCCTACAACAGGCTGCAAGATCGTGCTGACACGGGGAACGTGAAACGCGCTGGTCGAAGACCAGCGCTCCCCTCTTATCTCCTCCCATACCATCGCGCCAGACGAACCGGATCCACCCCCAGGCAGAACCCCAAAATCACCGCTTGATTGATGAGTGTGACCCGCCAGGATCCTTCCCTTTGCCAGCGTCTTGGAGAGGTCCGGGCAGGTGCCGGAGCGATCTCGATCTGTCCCTGGCGGCGCAGCTGGCGTACCAGCTGAAAATCCTCCATTATGGGGAGTTCCGGGAAGCCGCCAAGCTGATTAAAAGTGAGTTTCCTCAGAAAAATAGCCTGGTCTCCATAAGGCATTTTCAACCACCTGGATCGCCAGTTAGCCAGGCTTTCGATGATCCGAAGGCGGAGGCCTGGCCCATCGATTTCGAGCTTGAAAGCTCCCGCCGCTACACCGGGTGTGGTGAGAATGCGACGAACATGATCCGTGAAATTTCCCGGCAGCAGGGTATCCGCATGCAGGAACACCAGGAACTCTCCCCGGGCGGCTTTCGCACCGGCATTCATCTGGCGGGCCCGTCCCGGAGGGGAGTGAAGGACCGTGGCACCCGAGGATTGAGCTACCCGGGGTGTGTTGTCCTGACTTCCACCGTCCACCACGATGCACTCGATTCCTTCATGGTTTCGGGTGCTGGCCACAGCCGGGCCAATGGATTTCGCTTCGTTGAGGGCCGGGATCACTACCGAGATGTCTGGAGACACGGATGCAATTGTACCCGTCTCCTAACCAAAACGCCTCAAGGACCCGAAATCCTGGTGAGGTAAGTGGTGCGCCTTATCCGGGAAAATGCATAGGCAAAATCCCTGATTAAGAGGCGACTATGCTGTGGCGCCCTTGGGATTCGGACCGTATTGATTGGCGCCGGCCTGACTATCCTGCACCATGAAAATGAGGAGAATAATCATCCCGACCAGCGGAACCAGGCCAACCAGCAACCACCATCCACTGTGGTCGGTGTCGTGCAGTCGGCGAAAGGTCACGGCCAGGCTGGGAATTATCATCCCCAGGATGAATAAAAGGCTGAGAAGACCTCCGCCCTCCCCGCCAGCTCCTAGCAGGCCATCAATGATGCCGATGAGGATACCGAAGATGATGTAAAAAAGGCTGAACATCCAGTACTCCATCCGCTGGGACCGTTCGCCAAATACCGCATACCTTTTCAATACTTGAAAATACCAGCTCATAATAGTGTCTCCCTTCCTGATGATTATTGATCGGTCAGGCTGGTCATTTCTTTAGCCAAAAAACCGCACCTGTCGGGCAGGCAGCATGGCAGGCAAACTTGCGGTTGTGATATTTTATGACGCCCATGGAGAGGATTCAGGGTGTCCACCGGACCAGCTTGGTCGTTATCATTTTGTTTGCTGGGATGCTTTTGCGGTGGCCTCCACGGCCTGGCCGCAGCAATTTCCGTGGGATCGGGAAGACATCCCTCTTTTCGGGGTATCCCCCATGCCCTCCTTCTCCTTCATTGTTTACGGAGATATTCAAGAGAACTACCAGGGCAGCCACTAGACCCTGATCGAGCACATGCTTCTGGAGGATGCCGCCTTCGTCGTCAATACCGGATTTTTCAAGACGATGGAAGGTGCTACACCCGTGATTTTTATCCGGCCATCGAGAAGTTGGCCCAACGGGTACCCTTTTTTCCTGCTCTTGGGAATCATGATGTCGACTGGGACAGCCCGGTCAGTCGACACCGCTTCAGCAATTTTTTTCGCAAGACCTTCAATCATCTTGCCGCTCATCCAGGCAACCCCCATCTGGGTGATCCCACCAGTCAAAAACTCTGGCACAGCTTTGTGTACCAGGATGTCTTGTTCATGGTGCTGGACTCCAATCTGTTTATCGATGAGGGTCACTACCAGAGCACCCATTCACTGGTTCCCTACCGGGGTTACCTCCGGCAACAGTTGGTCTGGGTCCGGGATACTCTGAGAAACGCCAGTCAGGATCCCCGAATCAGGGCCCGCTTCGTGTTTTTCCATCATTCGCCCTTCGTGAGTGAACAAACCTCGCCCGTGCCCTTTATCGGTGCCGGCGGCCATCCCGGTCACAGCCACATGGTGGTGAACCAACGGGTTCCTTCGGGCGAACCCGGAAAGACGCTCTACCTCCTGGATCTGTTCCGGAAGCACCGAGTGACGGCTGTGTTCACGGGACACGAACACTTCTATGAGAGGTGGCGGGAAACGATTTACCAGAATGCCCAACCCATCCACCAGCTGAATTGGGTGGTGAGCGGCCTGGGAGGGACCCGCCCTCGAGGACGTCCCGAGTACCAGCAAGAGAAAATCGAAAAACTTTTGAAAGAGGGAGAGGTCTACCACGACTATGCGGAGCGCATCAGGGATGTGAACTCCGAGTGGACCGCGCAGTTGCGGCATGATTATCCCACCCGAAAAGAGGTCTCCGGCCGATTTCACAACTATGTTCTGGTGACGGTCACCGGTTCCGAAGTGAGTTTCCAGACCCGGGACAAGGAGGGAAAAATCCGGGATCAGGGGTATTTTTCACAGCCGGACTAACTCTTCACCACCAAGAAACAGTTTTTTTACCACAAAGAATCAGAGGTTTCACCACAGAGACACAGAGACATAGAGAAGGAATTAACCACCAAGGCACAAAGAAGACTGTCCCAGGGCGGGACGCCCTGAGCCAGACTCTATCGCTTCTTCGGAGCGAGGCCGGAAGGGTGAGTGTAGGGGCGCACTGAGTGCGCCCACAGCAAGAGTTCTGTAGAGGCCTGCACCAGAAAGACATAGGAATCGGAGAGATAAGACAAAGAAAAGAAATCTCTTCTCTGTGCCTCTGTGCCTCTGTGTCCCTGGGGTGAAATTCTTCCTGCGCCTTGGTGGCTACCGCGGCATCACCCAGGCGGCCCACATCATACAAACCCATCCGGCTACCAGGCCTAGGCCTCCCAGCGGGGTGACGGCTCCCCATCCCCGAACGCCGGTCAGGCTCAAGATGTAGAGCGTCCCCGAGAAAACGACGGTACCGGTGATGAAGAACCAGCCGGCCAGTTGGGCCGGCTGGGAAGGGGATCGGTCGGCAAGCCAGGCTACGGTCAGCAGAGCCAGCGCATGGTACATCTGATAGCGGACTCCGGTCTCGAAGATGTCGAGCATCTCAGGAGACAGTTTTTCTCGCAGGCCGTGAGTTCCAAAGGCTCCGGCAGCAACTCCCGAAAAACCCAGGAGAGCGCCGATCATCAGAAAGATCCGCATGGCGAGCCATCTAATCACAAAAGTCTCCTGGAATACAAAGAAGAAGGCAGTTAATGTCTTGCTGCCTTCTCTGGTGTAAGATCTAGGGATGAAAATCTTCGCCAAAGCTGCCGTCAGGGGTTGGACCATTTTCATCATCGGGTCGACCCTGGTCATGGGTCAGAACCTGAGCGACTTCGAGAAGAAGGTTCACCAGTTTACCCTCGATAACGGCCTGACCTTCATTGTTCTGGAGCGGCACGAAGCCCCGGTGGTGTCCTTTCATACCTATGCCGATGTGGGATCCGTCGATGAGGTCAAAGGAATCACGGGGATGGCCCATGTGTTCGAGCACATGGCCTTTAAAGGATCCCAAACGGTCGGGTCCAAGGATTACGAGAAGGAAGTCGAGGCCATGGCCGCGGTCGACGAGGTTTTTCTCAATCTGAAGAGGGAACGCAATCAAGGCACAGATCCCGAGCGGCTGGCCGAGCTTGAGCAAGCTTACCTTCAGGCGCAAGAGGATGCGGGTGAATACCTGGTCCATGACGAATTCGAGGAGGCCTTGATCCGGGAAGGAAGTGTGGGACTCAATGCCAGTACGGCACCGGATGCCACCCGTTACGTGGTGAGCCTTCCTTCGAATAAGCTGGAACTCTGGATGACCCTGGAGTCGGGCCGCTTCTTGAACCCGGTCCTGCGCGAGTTTTACAAGGAAAAAAATGTGGTCATGGAGGAGCGCCGCCTGCGCACGGAGAACTCCCCTCGGGGTCGTCTGTTCGAGGAATTTCTGGCACTGGCCTACAAGGCCCACCCCTATGGGGAGCCGGTGGTGGGCCACATGAGCGATATCCAGACCATGACGCGCCAGGAAGCCAGGGAGTTTTTCAAGAAGTACTATGTCCCCAGCAATCTGACCATTGCCGTGGTCGGAGATGTTTATGCCGACGAAGTCCGTTCCCTGGCCGAGACCTACTTTGGCCGGATCCCGGGTCGTCCCAAGCCGGATCCGGTGGAAACCGTTGAACCGCCGCAGATGGGCGAGCGAAGTATCGTGATGAAGGCTCCAGCTCAGCCTTCGGTTCTCTTTGGCTACCACAAGCCCAGTATTCACCATCCGGATGAGGTTGTGTTCGATGCTATTTCAGATATCCTGGGAAGCGGGAGAACCTCTCGCCTTTATCGAAGCCTGGTGGTGGATAAAAGAATTGCCTCCCGAGCTTCTGCCTTTCACGGTTTTCCCGGGAGCAAGTATCCGGGCCTGTTCACCTTTTCCGCCACCCCTTCCCGTGGACACACCAACCAGGAGTGTATCGAGGCCATTGATGTCGAAATCGAACGCTTGAAAACCGATTTGGTTTCGGATGTTGAACTGGAAAGAGCCAAGACCAGAAGCCAGGCCGGCCTGATCCGGGCCCTTTCCTCCAATCGTGGGCTTGCCCGACAGCTCACTTTCTATGAAGTGGTGACCGGGGATTGGCGCAATCTATTCAAACAGCTGGATGAACTCAACCGGGTCACTCCCCAGGAT
>Ga0310345_10005363_pt1 | contig 11422 bp, 12 predicted proteins | sample HC15DNA20500_MG_FD_204667 | JGI IMG/M metagenome (GOLD analysis project Ga0310345, IMG submission 204667) | Marine microbial communities from station ALOHA, North Pacific Subtropical Gyre - HC15-DNA-20-500_MG | ecosystem: Environmental > Aquatic > Marine > Oceanic | place: Pacific Ocean: North...
CGCTGTCAGCGCCGACCTGGATCGTTACTTGCTGCGCGGGGTCGGCAGAGAGGAGATCGATGGTGACGCCCTCCAGGACGTCGTTGAATGTGTTCCCTGAGCGCTCGATCGTGATTCCGTCAATGATCGCGATCGCGTTGGAGGCCTGCGCCACATGGTTGGAGCTGCCCAGAGTGCCGTCGACGCTGAGGCCCACAACAGAGCTTGAGAGGCCGCTCACGGCGAAGTCCTGTCCGGTCTCATCGGAGGCCAAGACGAGCTGCCAGTCCGGGGCAGAGGCTGTCCCGGCGTTGACGACAGACGCTGTGACGTCGTCGCCGGCGGCGTCGTTGATCGCATCAGCGATGTCGTAGAGGCTCGATTCAGCCGCCGTCAACGACACGTTGTAGGCGTTGCCGTTCACGGTGAAGGAGACGGATTCGCCGTTGGCGAGCGCGAGGTTCGCGCTCGGATCAGCGACCCCGTCGAATGCCCAGCGGTCTGCTTGAGCGAGCTGCTGGACGAGGAGGGTGTGGGAGCCGCTCTGGGCATCGCCCGTTGCGGTGACGTTCGCGATCCCCTCGTGACTGATGCTTGCCGTGTAAGAGAGAAAGCTCTCCGATGTCGCGAGCGCGGCGGCGCTGGTCTGGAGGTCCTTCACGAGACCGCTCAGGGTCCCGAGGAGGTCGAGGCGCGACTGCTCTGTCGCTTTTTGGGCCTCGAGTTGCTGGATCGGCAGCCGCTCGAGCGCGACGAGTTGCTGGATGATTAGGTTTGTGTCGAGGCCGCTGGCCAATCCGCCGAAGGTGAACATGCTTGCTCCGTGAGGGGGTCCTCGCCGTTATCGGGAGGTTCGGGGGGGCGCGTTAGTGCTGATTTGCGCGTGTTTCAGACCTTTCCCGCGAGCGCTGCCTCTCCGTGAAGGAGCTTCCGAACTCGCGGAAGAAAGTTCCCTACGTGACTCGACGTGGTGTGAGCGAGGGAACAAAAGAAGGGAGGGACTCCGATCGGAGTCCCCCCCTGTCTGTATGGAACCACAACCCTCAGTCGGGTTGAGGAGCTGGGTTAGCTCAGCAGCGAGAGGGCCAACTGGGGCTGGAGGTTCGCCTGTGCGAGGACCGAAGTGGCGGCCTGCTGGAGGATGGTGTTCCTCGTGAGGTCGGCGGTCTCCCAGGCGACGTCCACGTCGCGGATGCGGCTCTCGGCGGCCGCGAGGTTCTCCGTGGAGTTCTGGATGCTCGCGAGGGTGCTCTGGAGCCGGTTCTGGAATGCACCCATGCTGCCGCGGAAGTTGTTCACGGTGTCCTGCGCGGTGTCGAGGGCCGTGAGGGCAGCGTTCGGATCGCCCGTCGAAGAGATGTCGAGGGCGTCGATCGCGAGAGCGGCGGCCTGCATGTCGGCGAGGGTGATGGTGATGGTGTCACCGGCATCGATACCGACCTGGATCGCCATCGTGGCGGCAGAGTTGAGGAGGTTGACGCCGTTGAACTCGGCGTTCTGCGCGATGCGGTCGACTTCCTCGAGAAGCTGGGCAAACTCGAGGTTGAGAGTGTCTTTGTCAGCGGCTGACAGGGTGCCGTTCGCGGACTGGACAGAGAGCTCACGCATACGACCGAGGATGTTGCTGACCTCTGCGAGAGCGCCTTCGGCGGTCTGAACGAGGCTGATACCGTCCTGGACGTTGCGAGCTGCGACGCCATAGGAACGGATCTGTGAGCGCATGCGCTCGGAGATGGCGAGGCCTGCGGCGTCGTCAGCGGCCGACACAATGCGGAGGCCGGACGACAAGCGGGCGAAGTTGCCCTGGAGCCTGCTAGTGACAGCGAAGAGGTTCCGCTGTGCAGTGAGCGAGGCGATGTTGGTGTTGACACGAAGTCCCATGATGGTCGCTTCCTTGGTTGAGGAGGTGTTTGGGCTGGGGCCCTTTTGCGGTGTGTCTCGCTCGCTGTGACGCCCTCCCGATGGAACGCCGAGGAGACCTGAATCGGCACTCACATCGACACGGTGGAGGTCGCGCTGGCTGCGCGAGACACGTTTTGGGGTCTAAAGAACCCCTCCTTCCTTAGGTCCACGGGCCTGACGCGGTGACGCCGAGCACTGGGTCCTGCCAGTTTTCGGACAGCGCCCAAGCGGCATGAGTTCTGAAATTGAGTTTTCCTTGGGCAATACGACACTTCCTCCCCAAAGACGGCTTTACGGCATAAAAACCGCGTAAGCTCTTGTTACAAAAGTCTTTATGCCCCATGTGCCACTCTGGAACACCCCAGGGAGAGCGTCTCCGTCCCTTGTGCGGGACCAGTCTGAGTCCTGAAGCATTGTGTTCGGAGCCTCGGAAAGTCGAAAGGTTTTCTCGGTCCGGCTCTCCCTGGACTTCGCGATGCACTCCCTCCCTGTCGAGATCACCCAGGTCACTCCCGTCGAAGGCCTGGTCGGACCCTCCGCTGCTCTGCGACGCGTGCGTGAGAAGATCACCCGCGTGGCAGCAGCCCCAAGGACCACGGTCCTCGTAACAGGCGAGTCAGGAGTGGGCAAGGAGGTCGTCGCCAAGGGCATCCACGCCCACTCAGAGCGCTGCGATGGACCCTTCGTCGCCTTGAACTGTGCCGCGCTGACCGACGGTCTCTTGGAGGCGGAGCTCTTCGGCCATGAGCCCGGTGCCTACACCGGGGCCTCTAGCCGAGGTCGCGACGGCCTCTTCGCCGCTGCGAACGGCGGCACCCTGCTCCTCGACGAGATCGGGGAGCTAGCTCCCGAGCTACAGGCGAAGCTCTTGCGCGTCTTACAGGAGCGCTCTTACCGCCGCGTCGGGGGCACTGTGGACCACACAACCGACGTCCGCATCATCGCGTGCACAAACCGTGACCTCGCCAAGCTCGTTGAGCAGGGGGCCTTCCGCGAAGACCTCTACTATCGCCTCAACGTCCTCGTACTCCGCGTCCCCTCTCTCAGGGAGCGGCGCGATGACATCCTCCCCATCGCCCTGCACCTCTGTGAGGGGTTCGAGCGGGAGCACGACGTCGAGACAGGGGGCCTCAGCCCTAACGCCAAGGCCGCCCTCGAGGCTCACAACTGGCCCGGCAACGTACGTGAGCTTGGCAATGCGCTTGAGCGCGCCTCTATTGAGTGCGCCGGGGGCCCTATCGAGCCGGAACACCTAGGGATCGCCCTCGCGCCCTCCACCTCCCCTAAAGAGGCTGACACCTCCATCGAGTTGAACCTCAAGAAGATGGAAGAGCGCCTCATCCGACGCGCGCTCGAAGCGACGGGAGGTAACCGAAGCCATTCGGCCCGTCTCCTAGGGGTCAATCGTGCGACGCTTTACAACAAGCTCCGCGCGTACCAGATCGCCTGAGCTCCTCTAGAGGGGCCACCTCTTCTTCTCGGTGATTCCAGCCCTCGCAAGTCATGGATTACCGCATGTGTCGAACATTCCGACACCTCTTGGTCTGGAGCGGATCGGAAGGACGTCCGGCGCTGGGACGGACTGACGCAGAGTGAGGAAAACTTTGCCGGATTCCGTCACTCAGGCATCAAGCCGATCCAGCCAGTTGGTCGAAGAGGGCATACCGAGATGATCTCGGCCTCTCTCATGTCTCCTCTCAAGACGACCTCCGCGCGCGACGCCCTGCAGGCGCAGTTGCGTACGCCGCTCGACGCTCTGCGCGCTGCGCTCGAGTCGATCGCCAGTGCCCTCGAGGCTGAGCACCCTCACCTCGACGTCATCGAGCGAGGAATCGATCAAACCGTGACGCTCAGCCGGCGGGTACAGGAGCTCATCGATGAGGTCGCGCCGCTGGAGACGAAATCCGCGGGAGCTCTTCGATGAGGTGCAACGCCCTCAACATTCTCGTCGTGGAGCCCGAGTCCGCGATCGCCGACTCCCTCTGCTCCGCCCTGGAACGCAGAGGTCATCGGGCCCTCCTCGCCGCCGACCCCGTCGGTGCCTTGGAGAGCGAGACGCCTGATGTCCTTATTTGCGGTGTCGAGGCAGGAGGAGGGGGCGAGTACGACCTCCTCGAGGAGTACGCCCGCCGTGGCCGCCAACCGCGCTCGATCCTGCTCCTCTCCGACCCGAACACCCTCTCCTTCCGTCGAGCTCGTGAGCTCGGCGTCGAGGATGTCATCGCCCGACCCTTCCGCCTCGACGAACTCATGAACAGTGTCGAGCGGATTAGTGACTCCAGCAACACACACACCACCCCGTCCTTCTCCACCTTCTCCAGGTCGTACCCCTGCGACGAGGAGACCGTGGACCGCTCCGCACGGGACATCGCTGCGTTCGCGCTGCGCTGTGGCGTAGGCCCGAGCGCGCGCGCTCGCCTGGCTTCTGCCGTCGCCGAGGTCGCTGAGAACGCCGTCGATCACGCCTACCCAACGGGCGGCGGAATGATCGAGATGGACGCTCGGCTCGAAGAGCGCGACGTGTGGGTCTCCCTGCGCGACTCTGGTGTTGGCTTCGAGGCCATCGAAGAGCGCGACGAAGACGGAGGGCTCGATCGCGCAGCGGCGCTCACCGAGGGGATGGACATCACCTCTACACGCGGAGAGGGAACTGAAGTCTCCCTCCGCGTGAGCATCTTCCGTGCCGACTTCGACAACGACCGTCTAGTCGACCTCTCTGAGCTCGACTTCTTCACGCCTCAGACCTCACGCCAGGTCTTGAGTGTCGTGCGAGAGCAGGAAGCAGGCTCCTTCCTAGACCTCTCTCCCTCCCTCGCTGTCGTTCTCGGACGCCTTCTCTCTGGACCCAGTCAACGCGCCGCCGTCACGGCGTCGCTTTGGAGTTGAGCATGAGTGATCTCCCCAAGGAACAAAACGAAGACCTCTTCGACTTCCCCCCGGTCGAGGGTTTCTCTCCCGAGTTCATCGAGGCGGCGCGTCTACAGACCGAGGCCGCGAACGGAACGACTCCGGAGACCGGGGGCTCCTTCGACGACCCGGCGAGGCCCCAGGGCGCGGACACGGATGAGGACCTCGACTACGAGGGCTTCGATGACGAGTTCGCGGACGACTTCGCAGACCTGATGGGTGATTCGCTGGAGGAGACCCCCGAAGAGGCTCCCGTTGAGGAGCCGGTCGTCGCAGCTGCCACCACAGAGAGCGGTTTCAACTCTCGCGTCGTTTGGGGTGCGCTCACGCTCCTGATCGCCGGCAACCTCCTCTGGGGCTGGACCTGGTACGCGTCCGAAGGCCGCCTCCGCGGTGAGATGGACCAGCGCTTCCAGGGCTACCTCGCTCAACAGCGCGCGCAGCTCGACGAGGCTGTGAGCACGTTCACCCCCTCTGAGGGCTCAGGAGAGAGCGCTCAGGGACACAGTTCGGTCCTCGGGACTCCCGCCGACGCGAGCTCCCGCGCGCTCGATGAGATCAAGCGAGACCTGATGCACTCGCGTTACGACACCGCTCGCGCCAAGGCGTGGCGACTGATCGCTCGCGTCGACGCCCTCCCAAAAGAACATCGCGCCTCTACGGAAGCCGCTGTCCGCCTGTTGATCGCCGAGTCCTATGAAATCCAAGGGACCGACTCCCAGGAGAATGAAGGATGAACCTCCTGCTCCTCTTTGCCCTCGCCACGCAAGCGAACGACGTCCAGGTCGCGATTGAGACCTTTGACGGCACCACGCTCTGTTCAATCCAAGCCGAGCAGGCGAGCCCCCAAGCCATCTTCAGCGCGCTCATGCGCGAAGCTCGCCCCCTCCCCGGCGTGGGCTCCTTGACCGTTGTCGGCGCAGACCGCATCCCCGCTGAGCCTCTGCTCGACTTCGCGCTCACCGAGCGCCCCTTCGGCGAAGTCCTCAGCGTCATCATGGGTTGTGTCGGCCTCCGCGTGGAGCGACGCGCCAAGACGCTCGTCATCCACCCTGAGTCCACCCCTGGAGCGTCGAACACAGCGCTCTTGGAGCGCGCTCGACGCAACCTCTTCTCCGCGCTCACCAAGCACCCGAACACCTCCGCCTCACCACGCATCCTCTTCTCGCTCTCGCGCGTTGAAGAGAAGCTCGGCGCCCCGGACGCAGCGCAGGGGCACTTGCGTCAGCTCGCTGAGGAGTACCCACAGAGTGACCTTGTCCCCAAGGCGCTCGCCCAAGCCGGCGCCATCCTTCAGCGCGCAGGTCAGTGGGGCGAGGCGAAGCAGGTGCTCGGCGAGCTCTGCAACCTCCCCTACGCACACGATTTTTATCCGCACGGTCTCCTCGAGCTCGCGCGCTGTCACGCCCAGCTCTCGGAAGGGCGAGAGGGGCTGCGTGTCCTCGACGCGCTCGACGCCATCTGGGCGCTCGAGGATGTCGATGCCACACGCGCCACACGCGCCGAGCGCCTCTTCGTGCGCGCCGCTTGTCTCTACGAAGCAGATGACGCCGGACAAGCCCTCGTCCTCCTCGACAACTGCAACGACCTCGGCTACAGGGGCTACCTCGATCCCGAGGTGTTCCCGCTCCGCGCCCAGGCCTTGGAGGCCGTCGGGCGTCCAGCCGACGCTGCGATCGCGTGGCTCGCCTGGTCCCGACACCAAGGCGGAGAGCAGGCCATCAAAGAGGCCTCTCGTCTCGCACTAGTCGCGGGCGATCAGCTCGCCATGGATCTCATCTACGCCCGAGCGGTCGAGCTCGGCCTGGAGGGCGCGATAGAAGGCCTGCGCTACGAAGCTCGCGCGCGCCTCGGCCTCAGCACGGAGGGAATGGAACCTGACACCCCCGCTGGGCTCGTCCTCCTTGGCCGCACACGCCTCGACTCCGGGGACGCGCAGGGTGCGTTCGACGTGCTCGAACAAGCCAAGTCTCAGCGCGGGCAACTCGAAGAGTCGGACATCCTCGCCTTGAACATCCTCCTCGCTCGCGCTGCTCACCAGGTGTACGGCGTGGACGAGGCCGTCACCGAAATGCGCGAGGGGCTCTCGATGCTCTCGCGGCGCGGTGACCGTGCACAAATCTATCTCATCGCGGCTGAGTTCTACGAAGCCGCTGGCCGCTACGAAGACGCCATCGACGCCTACGGAGGTCGACTCTAGATGCTGAAGTTCACCTATCTCGCCCAACTCGGGCTCGCGGGCACCGTGCTCGTCCCCGCCGTCGCCCTCAAGCAGGATCCGGCTGGTGGATTGACCGAAGCCCTCGCCAACACTCGCACCTCCATCGAATCACTCGAGCGCTTGCACACGTCGCTCACGAGCGGCGACTACGGCAAGGTCGAGACCACTCTCGACGCTACGGAGACCCCCGCCCGTGACGCGCGTGAGAGTGATGAACACCTCACATATCTCCGAGAAGAGGTCTCTCGCCTTCAGATGCGCTGGGACGCCCTGGAAGCAGCAATAAGCGCCAAGGGCTCGACCCCTCCGGTCGCCGGACCCTTCCCTGCAACGCCCAAGGCCTCGACCCCTCCGCTCGCCGAGCCCTTCCCTGTCCCCCCCACAACGGGATTGGACCAAGGCGCGCGCGCAGAGCTCGTCCAGCGCTTGGCCACCCAGGAGGCGCCGATCGCGACGCCCACGCAACGAGAGAAGATCTCCTATGAGCCGTCGGGCTTCACCGCACACCGTGTCCGCCACGGTCGCGCCTACTACAAGGCCGGACGATACGAGGAGGCGCTCTCGCACCTCGCCCAAGCCAAGGAACAAGCTGGAGCCCGCTTCTGGATCGCTTGCTCACTCGAGAAGCTCGGTCGCTCAGATGAGGCCATCGTCGCCTACGAGGACGTCATGCTGAGCCCGCTCGACACCGAGTACGCAGAGCATGCGGAGCGCAACCGCGAATTCCTCGTCTGGAAGCGTGACTTCAACGCCCGCATCACGACCGCGACCGCGGTCATCAAGCCGGGAGTGAACGAGTGAACGCTGAGCAGAAAGACCTGCCCACCGTCGAAGGCCTCAACGAGATGGCGCGCGCTGTCGCAGCTGTCTCCGATGACCTCCTCGCGAGCTATGAGCGCCTCGAGCGCCGCGCCCGGCACATGGAGAATGAGCTCGAGCAACGGGTTGGTGAGCTGGAGGCCATCCTCGCCTCACTCCCCACTGGTGTCGCTGTGCGCGGTGCTGACGGATCCATCGTCCGCTCCAACGCGGCCTTCGACGAGTTGATCTCCGCCGCAGAGGGCGAGGCCCTGCCCGACACCGACGGCGAGTGCACTTGGACGGCTGCAGATGGCAGTGAACGTCACTTCTACCGGAAGAGCTCTGAGGTTGTCTCCACCGCCGGAGAACGCCTCGGCTCCGTCGAGATCGTCGACGACCGCACCGAGGTGCATGACCTCTCCGAGCGCGTCCACCACATGAACAAGATGGCGGCCTTGGGGACGATGGCGTCAGGGATCGCCCACGAGATCCGCAACCCGCTCAACGCTGTCCAAGGCTACTCAGAGCTCATCCGGCACCGCCTCTCCGGTGACGATGAGCTCGACACGTGGGCCTCTTCCATCGTCGCGGGCGTGAGAGAGGTCGATGCGATCATCTCGTCACTGTTGACCATCGCCCGCCCCGAACCTCTCCACCTCGAGACCTTCGAGGTCTCTGATTTGTGCCGTGAAGCTGCGGCACGTTCAGTCGAGGGTGACGCGACCCTGTGGGCGATCCAAATCGACGCCCCCGCCGCCGAGCTGACCGCCGACCGCATCAAGCTGCGTCAAGCGCTGCGCAACCTCATCGCGAACGCAGTGAACGTGCAGCCCGAGGGCGGCACCGTCCGCGTCACAGCGACCGCCGACTCCGATCGCACGACCTTCTGCGTCGAAGACGCCGGGGCCGGCTTCAACCACTCAACGGCAGCCCGCTGCCGTGAGCCCTTCTTCACGACGCGCGCCGACGGCTGCGGCCTGGGGCTTCCGCTCGTGGAGACCATCGTCCGCTTGCACGGCGGTCAGCTCGAGATCGATCCGAATGGATCGGACTTGGGCGGCGCCTTCATTTCCTTCTGGATCCCTTCAAACCCCCGAGACTGATCCATGTCCATTCACCGTGTACTCGTCGTCGATGACGACAAATTGTCCCGCGAGTTTCTCGCGCACGCCACAGAAGCCCTCGGCTACGAAGCTCACGCAGTCCCCTCGGGAGCTGCCGCGCTGCAGGCTCTGAGCGACGACTCCTTCGACCTGGTCTTCACGGACCTGCGGATGCCGGAGATGGATGGCATCGCTCTCGTCGAGCGACTCCAAGACATACATCCCAACGTCCCCACCGTCGTCGTCACCGCGCACGGCTCCATCGACGACGCGGTGAAGGCGCTGCGTCTCGGCGCAGCGGACTTCCTCATGAAGCCCTGCTCTCCTGAGACGCTGGGCATGGTCATCGAACGCATCGCCCAGACCGCCAAGCTCATGCGCGAGAACGAGTATCTGCGTGACGAGCTCGTCGGCGCCGGTGGTGACGAGTTCATCGCCAAGAGCCCCCTCACCAAGGCGGTGCTCGCATCGGCCGCTCGCATCGCGAGCTCCAAGGGAACCGTCCTCATCACGGGGGAGAGCGGTACCGGCAAGGAGTGCGTTGCCCAGTTCATCCACAAGAACTCCCCGCGCATTGACAACCCCTTCATCCGCGTCAACTGCGCCGCGCTCTCCCCGCAACTGCTCGAGTCCGAGCTGTTCGGTCACGAGAAGGGCGCGTTCACCGGCGCGCACAAGACTCGTCCCGGACGCTTCGAGCTCGCCGATGGCGGCACGCTCCTCTTGGACGAGCTCGGTGAGATCTCACCTGCTCTCCAGGCCAAGCTCCTGCGAGTCTTGGAAGAGGAAGAGTTCGAGCGGGTCGGTGGCAACACCACGATGAAGGTCGACGTCCGCATCATCGCGTCGACCAACCGCGACCTGCCCAAGGAGGTGGCCGAAGGCCGCTTCAGAGAGGACCTCTACTACCGCCTACATGTCCTGCCGATCCATCTGCCCCCCCTGCGGGAGCGCACGGAGGATGTCGCCCCTCTCGTCCTGCACTTCGCCGCCATACACGCGGCCAAGGCCGGTCGCCCCGTCCCGTCCTTCACCCACGAAGCCCTCGTCCGCCTGCGGGATTGGGCGTGGCCCGGGAACGTCCGGGAGCTCGAGAACGTGGTCCAGCGCGCCATCGTCCTTCTCAAGGGTGATGAGGTCGGCGTCTCGGATCTCGTGTTCGGGTCGCAGTCATCCATCCAGCCAGAGCCTGACCGCCGCTACTCGCACTTGCGCAGCGGTGAGGAGGATCTCGGCCGAATGCTCGCCAACCGACCGATCGCCGACATCGAGCGCATCGCGATCCTCGCGACCCTCGAACGCACCGGCGGCAACAAGACCGAAGCCGCGCGCCGCCTCGGCGTCACCGCGCGGACGCTCAGCAACAAAATGAAGGTTTGGAGGCAATCAGGTCTCGTGGCCTGAGGAAGACCCTATGGACTCACTTCAATTCAACGACCCGCTCCTCGTGCGCCTCTTGGGCGCCTCGAGTGAGCGTTCAAAGGTGATCGCGAACAACCTCGCGAACGCCAACAACCCCAAGTTCACGCCTGAGCGTGTCGAGTTCGAGGCGCGTCTCAGAGAGGCCCTTGAGCGAGGCGACTCGCTCGACGCGATCGAACCCGAGCGCGTCTTGGACACCTCAGGCGTCGCCAGCCCGGACGGCAACTCGGTCTCTTTCGAGGACGAGATGGGCGCGATGTTGGAGAACCGTATGCGCTACGAGACCTACGCCTCGATCCTCGAGGCCCAGTTCGAGCAGATCAGAACCAGCGTCCAGGAGGGCCGTTAGCCATGACGAATCTCGGTGACGTCTTCCGCGGCTTCCGCATCTCCTCGTCCGGCCTCTCGGCCGAACGCGCTCGGATCAACGTGATCGCGAGCAACATCGCGAACGCGCACACGACTCGGATGCCGGGGAGTGAGGGGGCCGCCCCCTACCGACGCCAGGTCGTCCACTTCGAGCCCGTGCTCGAGCGACACGCTGGCAAGTTGACTCCCATGGGAGTGCGCGTCTCGAAGGTCGGCTACGACCACGACACGCCCTTCGAGGAGATCAACGACCCGTCACACCCCGACGCGGTGGACGGTGTCGTGCGCTATCCGAACGTCAACGCCACCAAGGAGATGGCGGACCTCATCACGGCCATGCGCTCGTACGAGGCAAACCTCAAAGCTCAAGAGAGCTTCGTGCGGATGGCAGAACGCGCCCTCCGCATCGCGCGCTGAACCACAAACGGAGACCTGAATCATGACACGCAGCATCGGATCCGACCCCAGCATCGCGCGGGCCCTCATTGATGGCGCGCGGCTCGCTGCGTCGAAGCAGCCCTCCGAGAACGCCAAGGGCCTCGCGGACGAGTTCCGCAAGAAGCTCGTCGATCGCCGGTCGCAGCTCGAGTCCCAGCTCGGCGCAGAGCGCGTGAGCGAGACCCCCAACTCCTCCATCAGCAACGCCATCCACCACCTCGACAGCGAGGTGAGAAAGGTCGACGACCTCACAGAGTCCTTCCTCAAGGGAGAGAAGGAC
>Ga0310345_10005365_pt1 | contig 11419 bp, 10 predicted proteins | sample HC15DNA20500_MG_FD_204667 | JGI IMG/M metagenome (GOLD analysis project Ga0310345, IMG submission 204667) | Marine microbial communities from station ALOHA, North Pacific Subtropical Gyre - HC15-DNA-20-500_MG | ecosystem: Environmental > Aquatic > Marine > Oceanic | place: Pacific Ocean: North...
CAGTAAGGCGATCGGGTCGGATGCGTTTCAGGAGACCGACGTGACTGGGGTCACGCTACCGATCACGAAGCACAACTATCTTGTGTCTGACGCTTCTGAGGTAGCGGCCACGATTCGAGAAGCTTTCTATGTGGCCAGGTCGGGACGCCCTGGTCCTGTGCTGGTTGATGTCACAAAAGACGCTCAGCAATCATCTGGAGAATTTGTCTGGGATCCAAGTGCCGTGCGGCTCCCAGGCTATCGGCCCGACCTGCGGGCATCTGACGAGGAATATAAACAGGCGGTTGAGCTTATCAACAACTCCAAACGGCCGATCATTTTCGCCGGCCACGGGGTAATGCTATCTGGTGCCATGGGTTTGGTACGGGAGCTGGCCGAGCGTGCAAACATCCCGGTCGCGATGACCTTATTGGGTATTGGCTCGTTCCCGGCATTGCACCCATTGAACCTGGGCATGATGGGTATGCATGGGGAAGCCTGGGTGAACCAGGCGATCCAGGAAGCTGACCTACTCCTGGCGTTCGGTATGCGGTTCGACGATAGGGTTACTGGCAACGTCACGACCTATGCACCAAATGCACGTAAGATCCACATCGACATCGATCCGGCAGAATTCAACAAGAACGTCATAGTGGATGTTGCCCTGGCTGGTGATTTGTCCAATGTGTTGCGTGATCTACTACCGAAAATCGATCCAGGCAACCGGAGTGTCTGGCTTAGTACGATCGCCGAGGTGAAGGGCGACTCGGCCGTCCGGGACGTTCAGAATTTGCCGGATAGTGGCCATCTCTATGCAGCGCACGTAATCAATGACATCTGGCGGTTGACTGACGGACGAGCAGTTGTGGTGACTGACGTTGGACAGCATCAGATGTGGGAGGCGCAGTATTACCACCACCAGGATCCGAGGTCTCTTATCACCTCGGGTGGGCTGGGGACGATGGGTTTTGCGCTGCCGGCAGCCATCGGTGCCAAATTGGCACGGCCAGAGGCAGAGGTGTGGGTGATTGTGGGTGATGGCGGTTTCCAGATGACGATGTGCGAGCTGGCGACCATTGCGCAGGAGAAGATCAAGATCAACGTGGCCATAATTAACAATGGTTATTTGGGAATGGTACGGCAATGGCAAGAGTTTTTCTACGATCGTCGATACGCTGCCACCCCGCTGCTTAGCCCAGATTTCGCCAAGCTTGCTGATGCCTTCGGGCTCCGGAGTACAACCGTGTCCAGGAGACAGGAAGTGGTTCCGACCATAGAGATGGCTCGCGAGGAGGTTGGCACCGTCGTCATCGATTTTAAGGTTGAGCAAGAGGACACTGTTTACCCGATGGTGCCGGCCGGTGCTGACTTGGATTCGATGATCCGACGGCCGAGCCCGAGTCCGATCGTTGAGACAGCGGATGATTAGAGGGCGTTTGAGAACGGTGGGAATCCGATGGATCCCTTTCGGCTGCCCACTCCGTAGCGTTTGTGGACAGTTTTAATTTTTCTTCTGGGACGAGAATGCGACATACCTTCGTGGTGCATGTTGAAGACAAGCCTGGGGTGCTGAACAGGGTCGCCTCATTGTTTCGTCGCCGGGCGTTTAATATTGAATCGCTAACGGTGGGACACACTGAAACCGATGGGGTGTCCAGAATGACGATCGTAGTGGATACCGATACCAATGGCGCGCGCCGGCTCGAGGCGAACCTATACAAGCTGGTGAATGTGTTGCGTGTTACCGACCTGACTGGCGAGGCAGCGGTTATCCGCGACTTGACTCTGATAAGGGTTGGTGCGAGCCACGAGATCCGCACCCACGTCATGCAACTGGTCGACACGTTTCGTGCCCGTGTCGTCGATGTGGCACCCGACTCGCTGATCATCGAAGCCACTGGCACTGAAGAAAAAATCGATGGATTATTGGAGGTCCTCCGTCCGTATGGGGTGCTCGAGATGGTGCGTACTGGTCGAGTGGCCATGTCACGCGGTCAGCAGAGTGTAGCGACGGAGCCCACTGGCGAGTTGCCGTCAGGAGGGGATGACGACAACGTGTCGCACTCCGTCTGACACGTGATACGACGTGCCGTACCAAACACTGGTTACATCTCTGGAAACCTGTAAATACGAGGCAAATTCATATGGCAACGATTCACTACGACAACTCGGCTGATCTTTTACTTATTCAGAGCAAAAAGGTAGCGATTTTCGGATACGGTTCGCAGGGACATGCTCACGCGCTGAATTTAAAGGATAGCGGCGTATCGGTGCGGGTGGCGCTAGCCACAGGAAGCCGCTCACGCGTAAAGGCGGAGGCGGACGGGCTCGTGGTGACAGGTGGTGACGAGGCGGCCGCTTGGGCGGACGTTGTGATGGTGCTTGCACCCGATACTAAGCAAAAGGCTATATACGACGAGGCCATAGCGCCTAATCTACAACCTGGGAACATGCTGATGTTCGCCCATGGGTTTAACATTCGATTCAAAACGATTACGCCGCCATCGGATATCGATGTGACTCTGATTGCGCCAAAGGCGCCTGGTCACCGCGTACGTGAGGTGTTTCTTGAGGGTGGCGGCACGCCTGCGCTGATCGCCGTTGAGCAAGACGCGACGGGTGGCGCCCACGATCTCGCCCTGTCCTATGCCAAGGGTCTCGGCGTGACCCGTGCTGGCGTCATTGAGACTACCTTTGCTGAAGAAACTGAGACCGATCTATTTGGAGAGCAGACGGTTTTGTGCGGCGGGGTCAGCGCACTGATCAAAGCGGGTTTCGAAACGTTGGTCGAGGCCGGGTACCAGCCAGAGGTGGCTTATTTCGAGTGTATGCACGAATTAAAGTTGATTGTCGACCTGATTTACCGTGGTGGACTCAATTACATGCGCTACTCGGTTAGCGATACGGCCGAGCATGGCGACTACACCGGTGGACCTCGGGTTGTAACTGCTGAGACTCGCGAAGCGATGCGCGGTATCCTCAAGGACATCCAAGCCGGCGCTTACGCGGAGAAATGGATTAAAGAGGACCGGGCTGGCCGTCAGTGGTTTATGGCGCAGCGTCGGGCGGAACAGGAGCACCAGATCGAAAAGGTTGGTGCCGAGCTGCGCGGCATGATGCCGTTCTTGGATGCGGTAACCGTGAAGGAACCCGTTTAGTCCTGGTTCATAGCGGGCCTAGACCTCTGCCTGCCTGGTTATTGTCTGGACCCAGCGGATGACCTTGTTCACAACCGCTGCGTGGATTTGTTCCTGGCTAGGGGCAGATTTTCTGCGAAGGTTGAAGGAGTGGTCGCCGCCATCAACGACGTGTAGCTGGGCCTCTGATAGCTGGGCGAGTACTGGTCTTAGCTCGTTCGGGGTGCCGAAGCTGTCGCGGGAGCCCTGCACTATCAGCATTGGCACTCCGATTCGATGTAGATGGTTGTTCCGCATGCGGTCGGGTTTCCCTGGTGGGTGCAACGGATAACCGAGTAGGACTAGGCCGGCGATATCCAGGTCGGGCCGGGTTTTTACCGTGTCGTTTGCGGGCACCGCGGCTATCTGAGAGGCTATACGACCGCCCATTGATTTGCCTCCGATTAAGAGTGGACGTTTCGCAACAGAGGGGTGTGCAGCTCGTGCTGTTTCCACGACCGATCGGTAGCAGGCTTCCAGGCTGGGACCGCGGTCTGGTGCTCGCCGCCCTCGCTCGGCATAAGGGAAGTTGAACGTTATTACGTCCAGTCCCAGCGCCGCCAAGCCTGACCCGAAGCTCACCATGAACGGACTTGTCTGTCCCGCCCCGGCACCGTGCCCAAGGATTAGAGTGGCTCCGATCTTTACGGCTTCTTCGCCTGTGTAGATGAGAGCCGTGACGATATCGGTTCTGCTGAGCGAGACGGGGAAACTGGTTGGCATGGAAGCGAGCATGACCCAGGGGAGGTGGTGACAAGAGAGACAAGTGTTTCTTCGTTCAAACGGATGACTCGGCTACCCTGTTGATGGATGGCACGGGGTGAGACGCCTTCCCTGGCCGGTGCGGACCAATTCTAGGAAAAGGCCGGCCGCTTGACTGAATTTTTGGTGCCATTCGTGGCCGCCATCGAAAATCACCGTCTTGTGGGTAATTGGACCGGAGTCAAGAAACGCGAGATCGGCTTGCAGTTTTTCCTTCGTATACCACGCGTCCGCACGGCCACAACCGAGAAGCACGGGTGGCCAACGGTCAGCCGGTTCGTCCCGTAGTTCAGGTGGAACGTTACCAGCCAGTGCGATGATCCCGTCGCACCGGTGGCCGGTGTTCAGGGCGGCTCGGTACGCCATAGCGACTCCCTGTGAGAAACCAGCGTAGACAAGGGGTGTATCCGATCTGTCGAACGGCCGGAGCGCTGTCACGACATTCCGAACATACGTTACGTTGTCGTGTATTGCTTGTTCGCGGTCCAGGGTCGTCATCCAGGACCCAACCACATCGCCAGTACGTGTTTGATAGAAGGGGTGCAGTGCTTGGACGGCGGCAATACGCCACTGTTCCACTCCAGGGATACCTCGCAAATTTTGTAAATGTCTCTCGGCGTTCTCGCCGTAGCCGTGGAAGCCCACGAGGAGCGGCGCAGGGTTGTTCATGGTGGATGACGACACCAGGTAACGTCCGAGTACGTTAGCACCGATGGTATGAACAGTCGGTTCCGGCTGGGTAGTCACGACCCCATTGTACGGTAGTAATTAGTTCTAGACTCACTGGACCTGGGGGCTTGGCGCGCTCTTCAGTGAATGATGGGTGTAGCAATGACGTTGGTCGTGCACTTTGTGCGATAATCGAGCCGTGCCGATTGTACCGTTTGATGAGCTGCCACCTGATGCCCGTCTCTGGATCTTTGGTGCGGAGCGACCGTTGTCGGAGGCCGAGCGGGTACGAGTAATTGGGGAGGTGGATGCCTTTATTCGGCAGTGGACCGCCCATGATGCACCATTGACGACCGCCCGTGACGTACGGTACGACCAGTTCATCTTCGTGGCTGTCGACGAACGTGCAGCTGGTGTTTCCGGATGCTCGATCGATGCGCTGGTGCGGCGAATGAAGGTGTTACAGGCCGAGCTGGGTGTAGAGCTAGTGAATCACGCGCCTGTCCTGTATCGGAATGAAAACGGCATCGCGAGGGTCTCACGCGAACGGTTCATAGGCCTTGTAGAATCAGGCTCTGTTAACTTACAGACGGTTGTTTTTGATAACACACTGGCAAGTGTCGGTGCTGTTCGCGATGGACGCTGGGAGTTGCCGGTGTCTGACTCCTGGCACGGTCGAGCGTTCTTTTAATGTAAGAGGGTAATTGCGGTGGTCGGGGCGCCCGGGTTCGAACCGGGGACCTCCTGCTCCCAAAGCAGGCGCGCTACCAGGCTGCGCCACGCCCCGACTGCTGAGTCGGCTAGGCCACACTCTGCTTGATTCTGCCGTACTTTGTCGCTCGGTGAGCAAAAAATATGAGTGGATGGTGGTGTCCGTCTGGTCGCTGGCCTGGAAGGTGAAGAAGGGTCACCTGTGCCATGAAACGGGTCTGGCAGGGAGGGGATAGGTGTCCGATCATCGGAGTTATGGGCTCTGGTGTCGATCGGCATGACCACTTGTCCGGTGCCGTCGGGACATGGATCGCCAGGCGGGGCTTCCACTTACTGACGGGTGGTGGCGGTGGGGTCATGGCAGCAGTTAGCAAGGCGTTTATTGCTGTACCGAACCGCTGCGGCCTGGTCGTCGGAGTGTTGCCAGGTGGCGAGTCTGAATCATTGTGCGGCCAACCATCCGGGTACCCGAACCGCTGGGTCGAATTGGCGATCCGCACGCATTTACCGCTCAGTGGTACACGCGGTCAGGAGCAGTTATCCCGAAACCACATCAATGTACTGACCGCCGATGTCACGGTCGCTCTACCTGGCGGTTTCGGCACGTCCAGTGAAGTCTGCCTCGCGGTGGAGTACGAACGGCCCTGCGTGGCGTTTGTAAAAGATCGCTCCCAAATTCCTGGCTTGCCCGACGTGGTTCCGTCTGTTTCTACCTTGGACGAGGTGGCCACCTTCGTCCTTGAGCACCTTATTGGTTCACGGAGTTAGGCGGCTTCGTACAGACGAAAGTTGGACACATACCACGAAGAGCCGCATTGCCTGGTCGAGTTCATCGAATTCCGGGAAAGTCGGGGAGAGGCGGATGTGGGCATCCTTCGGATCCCGTCGATAGGGGAACGCGGCGCCAGCCGGAGTGAGCCCCAACCCGGCGTTGCCGGCCAGCCGGATGACCTCAGCGGCTACCCCGGGGAGCGCATCGAAGGAGATGAAATAACCCCCCCGTGGTGAGGTCCACGATCCCATACCAGTGCCATCAAGAGCTGTTGACAAGTGCTGAAGTACCAGTTCGAACTTGGGTCTTAGGATTCGAGCTTGGTTCCTCATATGGGCTCGAATGCCGTCCAAATTTCGGAGAAATCGAACGTGACGCAGTTGGTTTATCTTGTTCGGCCCAATGGTGAACACCTGCATCCGTTTTCGGAATTGGTCGAGTGTTGCTGTAGAGCCGGCAATGAATGAAATCCCTGCGCCTGGTCGAGTAATTTTAGAGGTTGAGCCGAACAGTACGAGGCTGTCTTCTGTCCCGTGACGCCGACAGGCGTCCATTATGTTGGACAGCTGTGGTGCATCGTCGTAAAGGTCATGGACGGCATAGGCGTTGTCGCACATAATGCGGAAGTTCGGATTTGCTATCGTTCCGAGTTGACCGAGCCGGTCAACCGTGAGATCTGAGTAAACCTGCCCGCCTGGGTTGGAATATTTTGGCACACACCAAATGCCCTTGATTGATGGGTCCTCCCGGACCCGGGCCTCGACCTGTTCCATGTCGGGGCCTTCGGTTGTCATCGGTACGTTGATCATCTTGATCCCAAGGTCCTCTAGAATCGTAAAGTGCCGGTCATAGCCCGGGACCGGGCATAGGAACCGTACTTCGTTAGCTTCGTGCCAAGCGGTGCCCGGCCCAGCTGGACCATGGAGCCACGCGTTCAGCAGGTAGAGATACATCAACGTAAGGCTGCTATTGCCTCCGGCGATTACTTCCTCTGGGCGAACACCCAGGAGAGCGGCACCAAGCGCCCTTGCCTCCGGCAATCCGTCGATACCACCGTAATTCCGAGTGTCGGTTCCGTCAGCGGTAAGGAATCCGCCTTCCATCGTATCGAGCTCGTCTGAGAGTGTGAGCTGAGAGGTGCTAGGTTTCCCACGTGTCAGGTCGAGGGAGAGACGAGCTTTTCGGAACTGCTGGTAAGTCACGTTGAGTTCGCGCTCACGCGCAACTAGCTGCTCACGATTAAGGTGTTCCAGTATCACGGGCTGACGACCTTTCTAACGCTCTTGGTAGTTCCGTCACGTCGTGCCTCGACGGAACGCCGTTCCGCATGGGGGGATCGAAGGATTCTAATGTAATTATCGCTGAACACCTTAGTTGTGTTGTTTGGTACTACCGCGAGGGTGCTCGTTGTAGTGCTACAGTTTCTCCGGTTTGCATATCCGTTGGTATGCTGTCTTCCTACTTTGGTGGCTTGAGTAAAGACGGACTTCTAGACGTCAGGTTGAAGTTCCTAATGTTTGGTGTCGAGTTACCGGTCTACGCTACCCGATTTAACTTCAATAGCGGTTGGGTAGTTGCTACACCCGTTTACTCTCTGTGGATAGTGGAAAAAGACGACGATCTGTTCGCTCAGTAGGGGGCTGAGACTGTTTTGGGTTTGTTTGAATAGATCAAACGCTAGCAGCATTCACCGTGACCAGTTTGATTAACCTAACACCGCTTGGATCGACTTAGTCAAGATCTCGACGGTGCGACCTAACTGGTCATCGGTGATGACAGCGGGCGGTGCCAGTAGGTAGGTGTCGACCTTGACACGGCTGAATAAACCTCGCCGGGCCGCTTCTTCAAAGACCCGTGGCCCCACTTTTTCACCTGGGGGAAAGCTTTGCCTGGTTGTTCGGTCAGCCACGAGTTCGACTGCGCACATCAGACCCTTACCTCGGATATCGCCGACGTGTGGGTGGTCACTGAGTGCGTCCTGTAGGGCTGCCAGAAGTAGTGTTCCCTTGTCTGCACACTGGTTGGGCAGGTCTTCCTCTTCAATGATCCTTAAGTTGCGCATTGCGACCGCGCATCCTACGGGGTGTGCCGAGTAGGTGTAGGCATGCATCCACACAAGACCCTCGTCGTCGAGCGTGGCAGCGATGTCGTCGTTGACGCCGATTCCGCCAAACGGTACATAGCCAGAGGTGATGGCCTTGGCGAACTGTACGATGTCAGGCTCTATCCCCCAGTGGTCGAGAGCGAATAGCTTGCCGGTGCGTCCGAAAGCTGTTATCACCTCGTCGGCCACCAGTAAGACTTCGTACTGGTTACAAATTTCACGAATCCGTGGGAAGTAGTCATGCTGTGGGACTATGACTCCACCCGCGCCTTGCACCGGTTCGGCTAGAAACATTGCGACCGTTTCTGGTCCTTCACGCAGAATCGCCTTTTCCAACTCATTGGCCGCCGCGATGCCTTGGCTTGTACCCGGCGAATTGTTGTAGCGATACGGGTAGGGTGACGGGATGTGTAGGAATCCTGGCACTCGTGGTTCGAACAGTGGCCAGTAGGCAGTCAAGCCGGTAGCACTCATTGCTGCCATCGTCACGCCATGGTAGCTCTCACGGCGTGAGATGACCTTCGTCTTTTCCGGTTTGCCATGTAGCTTCCAGTAAGAACGAGACATTTTGATACTGCTCTCGGTCGCTTCGCCGCCGCCGCATGTGAAGAAGAAGCGGTTGATCGAGGGATAGGTGAGCCCCGCGAGATGCTCAGCCAATTCGATCGCTCGTTCATTTGAGCTGCCTGTGTAACCGGATGCGTAGGCCAAGGTTTCACACTGGTTGTACGCCGTCTCTGCTAATTCTCGACGGCCATGTCCGACAAGCACGTTCCAGAGGCCGGCAAGCCCGTCGATGTAATCGTTCCCATCTGCGTCGATAAGGATCGTGCCCTCACCCTTTACCCAGACTCTGGCAGACCGCTGTGCTTCGGTATCGTGTAGCGGATGAATTAAGTGGGCAGTGTCGCGCGCGATGAGCTGAGTGTTCGTCATGATGGTCTACTTTCTTTGGATAGGCGGCGATCCGGCCATCAGGCCTTTCCACCGGCTCTGTTATCATAACGGCCTTGCCGTTGCTCGGCTTGGTCCGTGGCTTGTTGATAACCAGAGAAGGAGGCGATTTAGTGGACAACTCTATCCTGGAGCAGCATCGGTTCACATGGACGCGCTATTGTGCCTTTGCCACCTTCATGGTCACGGCCCTTGCGTCGGGTGGCTGCGCGCCGGTCGAGACAGCTGGTGCGCAATTGCGGATTATTTCACTGTCTGGGCGCCCGGACATGGTCAGTGGTGGCGATGTGCTCGTTCGGATAAAAGTACCTTATGGGGTGCCGATTGACACGGTTAGCGTGCGTGTCGAAGGTCGTGATGCAACCGAGCGGTTCCGTCCCAGAGACGATGGTTCATTGGAGGGTCTTGTAACCGACCTTCCGTCCGGCACCAGTGTCCTATCCGTGACGTCTGGGGCAGGTGCACAGGTGTCTATGGAGTTCAGTAATCATCCGCTGAGTGGGCCAGTGTTCTCGGGGCCACATCAGTGGCCGTTTGTCTGTGAGACCGATCGATTCGAGTTGCCTTCGGGTGAGACGCTTGGTCAGGCGCTCGATGACGATTGCGGCATAGTCCGTCGCGTGGATTATTTGTATCGAGCAAAGGGTGACTCACGGCTCAAGTCCCTGGACGATCCAACGATTAGACCGGATGACCTGTTTTACACGGTGACGATGGGTGGTGAAAGGGTTCCGTACCTCGTACGGATTGAGACCGGTACGATCAACCGGGCGATCTACCAGATTGCGCTACTTCACGACCCGTTGACTGAGCCTGAGCCCGACCCGTGGCAGTCTCCGGCCGGGTGGAACGGACGCCTTATCTATACCTTTGGTGGCGGTTGTGTGAACGGATGGTATCGGCAAGGTGCGCGGACTGGAGGAGTTGTTGATGACGTGATGTTGCGACAGGGTTATGCGGTCGCGTCGTCCACTCTGAACGTGTTTGGTAATAACTGTAATGATTTACTCGCCGCAGAGTCGATGATGATGGTCAAGGAGCGCTTCATCGAGGCTTATGGACAGCCAAATTTTACGATTGGATGGGGTTGCTCAGGCGGTTCTTACCAAAATCATCAGATTGCTGATAACTACCCAGGGTTGTTGGATGGGATCATTCCCGGCTGTAGTTTTCCGGACGTGATTTCCGGGACTATTCCCTTTGTTACTGATGCCAGGCTGCTGAATCACTATTTTGCTAAGACCGCCCCAGGGTTATTCTCGGAAAAGGAACAGCAAGCAGTCACTGGATTCTTAGTGTTGAACACCATGTCGAATGTGTCACGCAACGCTGGTCGAATTTCGCCCGTCGAATTTTGTCCCGAAGTGCTACCAGAGGAGCTTCGCTATAACCGAGACACTAATCCTGGCGGTGCTCGGTGCGATGTCTACGACCATGGGATCAACGTTTTCGGAAGAGATCCCGATACCGGTTTCGCCCTACGTCCCCTCGACAACGTAGGGGTTCAATATGGACTCCAGGCGCTGAATGCTGGTGCGATTACGACGGAGCAGTTCCTCGATCTAAATGAGCGGATTGGTGGCTACGATCGAGATGGGATGCTCACCAACGCTCGGACGGTGGCGGATTTGGCAGCGCTGCGCGCTGCTTACGAAACAGGGCGGGTGACCCATGGTGGAGGGGGGCTGGCATCAATCCCGATTATCGATTACCGAGGGTACAGCGACGACATGGACCGCGGAGACGTCCATGTGCGCTACCATTCTTTCTCAATGCGAGACCGTCTACTCAAGGCTAATGGTCGTTCAGATAACCATGTGATGTTGGTCGAAGATAATCGGCACGGCTTATATTCGACTAAGAGTCCGGTGGCGCAAGAGGCTTTGCGCCAGATGGATGTTTGGTTAAGCAACCTAGCTGGTCAAGTTGATGCCGAACCGACGATTGAAGATGTGGTGCGGGCTAAACCGGTCGATCTCGTGGACGCCTGTTGGAGTCGCGGAGAAAATCCAACCCGTATCGCCGAAACCCAGAAGAGAGACAAGGGGAGGTGTAGTGAATTATTTCCCGCTCCCCCTGCCCCCCGCGAGGTGGCTGGTGGTCCGATCGGTAGTGAAATACTGAAATGTCAACTTAGGTCTATCGACCTATTGGATTATGAGGTGTCATTCTCGGCTGAGGAATTATCTCGACTTCAAGAGATTTTCGGTGCCGGCGTCTGCGACTGGGAACAACCCGGCGTCGAACAGACGGAACCCCTTGGCACCTGGTTGACGCTCAATGTAACGTAAG
>Ga0310345_10005366_pt1 | contig 11418 bp, 8 predicted proteins | sample HC15DNA20500_MG_FD_204667 | JGI IMG/M metagenome (GOLD analysis project Ga0310345, IMG submission 204667) | Marine microbial communities from station ALOHA, North Pacific Subtropical Gyre - HC15-DNA-20-500_MG | ecosystem: Environmental > Aquatic > Marine > Oceanic | place: Pacific Ocean: North...
TAGTTTTTTTATTATGACTCAATTTGAAAGTCCAATAGGCATAAATAATCTTCAGTCGCTAATTTCTCATGACTGGATTGATTCAGCCATGCTAGGTCCTTATGACCTTTCCTTGAATTTAAGTCGTTGGGGAGAGATGGGACATCCAGAAGTGGTTGCGGCTATAGACAAGGTTAAAAAGGATGCAGGGGCTATTGGAAAGAACTGTGGAATGGTTGTTGGATCAGTTGAACAGGCTAGTTTTTGGATTAACCGAGGGTTTTCGTTTTTCATTTGTTCAGAAATCTCAGGAATTGTAAGACACCGTTCTAAAGAATTAGTAAAGGAAATCCATGACGCTCACTCAAAAGTGGCAAAAAAATAATCTTAATAGCAACGACATCTTGGCATTGCCTAGACTTACTACTTCACCTAAAAAACTACAGACACCTGGAAAAAAATTATGCAGTTAACGACTTTAGATGTAGTAGTGATTGTCTTTTATATGGCACTGATCTCGATTATAGGGATTTATTTTTCACGACGTCAGACTTCAAGGGAGGAGTATCTGCTGGGTGGCCGAAGTATGCATTGGATGTTATTAGGTGGAAGTATGATGGCTACTCTTCTCTCAACGATTAGCTTTTTATCTGTTCCAGGTGAAATGATTCGGTACGGTATTGCTTATATGGCAGGAATAATTGCAATGCCATTGTTTGTTCCTGTTGCTAATCAAATCTTGTTGCCTGTTTTACGGCGTCTTCCAATTACTAGTGCGTACGAGTACTTAGAGAAAAGATTTGATGTCCGTTTTCGGAGCCTAGCTTCTCTTATTTTTGTTTTAAGGACAATTGTCTGGATGGGATTAATAATATATACCTGTAGTTTTGCTATAGTTGAGATTACAAGTTGGAATCTGTATTACACCATCGTGGCTATTGGTCTAGTAACTACTTTCTATACAACAACAGGTGGACTTCGTACAGTTGTTTGGACAGATAACTTACAACTATTAATTTTGCTGGGTGGCGCTGTAGCCATTCCAATGATGATAGGTTTTTCAATTGGGAGTGGGCCAACAGAATGGTGGACTACCTTTTCTGGAGCTGGCCGAACAAACATTGAAACTTTCAGTTGGGATCCAACAGTGCGGATTACAGTTGTTGGTATTATTCTTGGAAACTTTTTCTGGAACATTTGTACTTTGGGCGGTGACCAAGTTGCAATACAGCGTTATTTAAGTTGCCCCAATCTATCTGCTGCACGCAAGAGTGTTTGGATGTTTGCTGCGTTCAATTTTGTTGTGATGGTTGCACTATTATTTTGTGGATTGTCGTTATTTGCTTTTTATGCCCAAACCTCTAATAGTTCAATACAACAGTTTCAGGAAGAAATAGCTGCAAGAGCTGACAAAGTAATGCCTGTATTCATAGTAGAAGAGCTTCCTGCAGGTATTTCAGGTTTGTTATTAGCTGCTTTATTAGCCGCAGCGATGTCTAGTTTAAGTTCTGGAATTAATTCAATTTCTGGTGTAGTTGTCTCTGACTTTCTTGAAAGATTTAACCTTTTTAAGATTCATGTGAAAAATTTATGGGCAGACAAAATGGTTTCTCTTTTTGCAGGAATTTTAGGAATAATAACTGCAGTTAGTACTGCTTTTATGGCTCAAAACACCGAATGGAATTTGGTTGAACTAACGGGTCGGCTTAATCATATCTTTGTGGGTCCTCTAGCAGTACTATTTTTTGGAGGAATTCTCTTTAGACGTGCTGGTAAAAGTGCTGCTTTGATGGGATTTGTAGCCGGGACCTTGATGAGTCTCTTTGTTTGTTTTGGTAAGGAATGGTTTGGTATGGAAAAGAGTTATTCTTTTGTATGGGTAGTGCCCCTTCCATTTCTGATAGGACTAGCAATTGCAGGGTTAATTGCTATTGTTTTTCCAAAACCATCAAAAGATGTGGTTGATGGTTTAACCATGTAGACGGATATGCCCTTGAAAACATCTAGTAGTTGATTCAGGAGATAAACCTATGACCCTAGGGAAGTCAATGTTGCCTTCGATGCGATTGGACGATCAAGTAGCAGTGGTAACTGGATCTGGTTCCGGTTTAGGACAGGCTATAGCAATCGCTTTAGCAGAAGCTGGAGCAACTGTCGTGGTGACTGATTTGGCCCAGCGACTGCACAATGCTAAAAAGACAAGAGACAGGATTATACAGTTAGGAAGAAAATCTGTTGCTGTTTCTTTGAATGTAACCTCAATTAGAAGCATTAGACGAATGGTAAAGAAAACAACCGATGAATTTGGAAGGATTGACATTTTGGTTAATAACGCCGGGGTTAATATCTCTAAGCCAGCTTTAGAAGTGACAGAAGATGATTGGGATAAAGTATTAGATGTAAATTTGAAAGGTGTTTTTTTCTGTTGCCAGGAAGTCGGTAGAAAAATGATTGAGAGGCGATTTGGGAAAATTATTAATGTAGCTTCTCAAAATGGAGTGATTGGTTATTATAATAGAGCAGCGTATTGCTCTAGTAAGGCCGGTGTTGTAAACCTAACTCGAGTGTTGGCAATTGAATGGGCTAGCAAAAATATTAATGTAAATGCTATTGGACCAACTTTTGTTCGTACTCCATTGACAGACAAACTCTTTCAAGAAGAGAGCTTTACCAGTGAGGTTCTCCGGAGAATCCCACTTGGACGCCTAGGACAACCAGAAGATATTACCGGTTCCGTAGTATTTCTTGCTAGTTCTGCTGCGCAGTTAATTACAGGCCATACTCTTTTAATCGATGGAGGATGGACAGCAATTTAGTTAAATCAATTCTGGAATTTTCTAAACCAATAAGAAAACAGAAAAGAGTAATCATGAAAAACTCATTGTTGAGTGTTAAGAGCGTAACAATAGGGTTGTTGGTCTTATTGTTTAGTCAGATAGGATCGGGATCGAAGTTTTTTAGTGATAACAATGAATCGGTGATTGTTGAAGTAGTAGATGTTGGTTTTGATTCTAACAATAACCTTCCTGTTGTAATTCTTCAGGATAATGAAACAAATCGAGCTATTCCTATTTGGATTGGCATATCTGAAGCACGAGCTATTAAGTTAGAGTTGCAAGGCCAGACGGCACCGAGACCAATGACTCACGATCTGTTGAAATCAATTTTACGGAAAACTGGAATTGTTTTTCAGAAAATTCTTGTTAACGATCTGAAAGGGGGCACCTATTATGCAAAGATTTATCTTAGTTCTGAGGGAGATGAATTTCAGTTTGACAGTCGACCGAGTGACGCCATTGCTTTAGCGCTTCGTTTTAGAAAACCTATCATGGTTTCCAGGTCATTAATGGAGAATGATAATACATTTGATTTAAAAGAAATTAAAAGACCTGCTGTTCAAAAGGTAAAGGGAATTACAGTTCAAGATATTACGGCTGAATTAATGGTTGCATTAAAACTAGAGGGACAAGAGGGTGTTTTGGTTTCGAATATTGAAAAAAGTCAAAGCAGTGGTTTGAAGAGGGGTGATGTTATTTTTTCAGTTAATTCCAAATCAATAAGGAATGTTTCAGATTTTAGAGACCAAATTGCTGGACTAACTGAGAGTTTATTTAAACTAGGCGTGCAAAGAGAAGGACGGAAAATTTCCGTAGACCTCGTATTTCAGTGAGAACTTTTTCTCATGGTGTTTTAATTTAATCTGAAAGGCATGTTGAAATTACTGCCTGCTAGCAATAAGGATCCATTAACAGTGTGAAACATTAGATCAAGGAGTACGGTTATGAATTTGTCCCAACGTGAGTACTTTAATAGTCACGTTGGAGAATTTGATGTTCCCCAACCTGCTGCTGTTTTAAATAGATTGAAGAATATTGTCTCGAGTGCAGGATTAAAGGGTGGTGAGGTTGTAGTTGACATTGGAGCTGGGGTAGGTGTTTTAATCCCACTCATAAAAGCCTATAGTCCTTTAAAGATTTTCGCCTGTGATTTAGCGGAGAGAATGTTAGAACGGCTCAAGACTAAGTATCCCAAAGTTAATATTTTTCATTGTGATGTTGCGATGCTACCACTTGAAAATAGTTCTGTTGATGTTATTTTTCTGAATGCGATGTACGGTAACATTTCTGATAAGACACTTGCTTGTCAGAACGTGGCTCGAATGCTCAAGATAGGAGGGCGCATGATAGTCAGCCACCCAGAAGGTAGCGACTTTGTTGATAAGCTTCGCTATACAAGCCCTCTTCAAATCGAATCACTGCCAAGCCATAAACAGTTCCAATCGATACTTCAACCCGTAGGCCTCAAGGTAATTTATTTTAAGGATGAGCCCAAAACTTACATTATGGTTGCCCGTAAATATCAAACAGGTTTTGAGTCCAGTTAAAAAATCTCTAGTAATGGAATCAGCCAAGAAGGTAATGTTTGGGTTACGGAAGAGTCTGTGCCATGACTCCACCGTCAACTACTAGAGTGGAACCAGTAATATAACTTCCAGCGTCACTAGCTAATAGAAGAGCAGATCCTGCCAATTCCTCTGGTTTTCCCCAACGACCTAAAGCTGTTCTGTCAGCAAACTGTTTTTTCTGGTCAGAATTTAGCAAACCAGCAGGTAAATCAGTAAGGAAAGGACCAGGGGCAATACAGTTGACTGTAATTCCATAGGATCCTAAATCTAGACTGCTGGCTTTAGCCATCCCAATCAGACCATGCTTGGTAGCAGAATATGCATTGCGAGCTGCCTTTGAGCCTAACCCCATGATTGAGGAGATATGGATTATCCGGCCCCAGCTGCGTTCCTTCATTTGTGGGACTAATGCTCTGGTTAGCACCATGCATGAATTGAGATTTAATTCAATTATCCTATCCCAGTCTGAGTCTTTGATCTCATCGATAGCAGAAGGGATGTTTGCTCCTGCATTATTGATAAGAATATCGACATGTCCCATCATTTTCAGGGTAGCCTGTGCAATTCGTTCAGCTTCAGTTCTTTGAGCTAAGTCACCTACAATAAACTCGCCCCGTATGCCGGTACTATTAGTAATTTCAGAAAGCGTTGATTTAAGCTCTTCCTCATGGCGACTAGTTATCACAATGTTAGCACCAGCCTCAGCGAGAATCTGAGCCATCGATTTTCCTAGTCCTTTACTGCCTCCAGTGATTAATGCGGTGCGCCCTGAAAGATTAAATAAAGAATTTATTGGCATAAAAATCCCTTTCAATTTATACAGTAAGAAGTTTGTTTTAACATCATATTAAACTATTTCAAGAATTAGTTAGTTGATATGAAAAAAAACTATTTTTTTATTTCTAAATAAGGTCAGCAAAGACAAAAGAAAATTAAATTTTAATAATCTTTAAATAAACATAGTTTCTTATCTAGCGGTAACTATTCCAACTTGAGAGAAGGCAATAATTTTGCCCGAGTTACTGAAAATGTAGCGATTAGAGAGGCCACTAGGCCCGTCAGTAAAACTCCTCCTAATAAAGCAACTATGGTTAAGAAGGGAAAATCTCCTCCTCTTGTTTGAAATACAGGAGCAATAGAAAGTAATGCAGAAACGAGACCATTGATTAAACCAAAGCTAAGAAGAAAAAAGTTTTCTGCAATTATGATCCAAGTCAATTGGTACCAGTTGTAACCGACTGCTGAAAGAAGTGCGAGTTCTTTCCTTCGCTCCAAAACATTTCTCAACAAAACAATGGCCAAACCGATAGTCCCCAGCAGAAGTCCTAATCCACCTAGGGCTTGAAAGGTTGACAGATAGGTGTTTTCCACCCTGTGGAAGTTGGCCATTCGAACACTAGTTGGCATTATATCCATGCCGTAATCGGACAATCGGTCCTCCAGAACATTAGTGACAATTTCTCTTTTTTCGGCTGAGGTTTCTAATAAGAAGAAACGAAATCCAGCAATATTTGAAAATGCTTGTAAAAAATTTTTTTCAGACATTATGAATTCTGATTGAAATAAACTGTTTTTTAGCGCACCAACTAATTTAAGTTTTATAGGAGATGAACTGTGAGGGTTAAGAACGAATTCGTCTCCCAAATTCATATGGAGGACATACTGCATAGAGTTGGCATCAGTAATGACAGGAATAACATCACCATTAATTTTACGATTAAGTAGATCCCAAGGATTATTAGAGTTATTAGAATTTTCTAAAGCTGAGTGAAATTGAAATCGTTCACTTTTCAAAAACTCATTGGAGGCTCCTAGGATTCTGGGACTAGTAGGTTGGTATAAGTTTAAACAGCTAGTGTCATCACCAGGTTTTAGACGAAAAGCACTATAATGGACTCCAGCTAAGGATGGGTTATCAGCTAACAAAAGGTTTAATGATTCTTGACCATGTTTTGAATTTAAATCGTGATGAATAGGTAACAGAGATTCAGCTATTAACGAAAATCCACCAGTACTGGAAGTCTTGGAGATTCCCAAGTCCTGTTGATCTCGACGAAATGCTTCAACTGTAACTATGATAAATGTAGCAGATGCAATTAAGGCAATACAGAGAAGGCTTCTCCCAGGACGGATTATGACGTTTCGAAAACCAAGTCGAGAAATTCGCCAATTGTCTGTTATCTGGGCAGTTGGATATTGTCCACCTAACCAGACGGATTGAAAATACAATAAGACAAGTAGTACTAATGTCCCAGCCACAAAAAATCCTAAGGTTTGATTAATGATGTTAAAAATACTGCCGAGCAAAATTGCTACTGCTAGGAAACTAAGAATTATTAAGTTGCGGAGTGTTTTAGACTCAATAGGACAATAGGAAAACCAAACACACCTCTTTTTAGAAATCTTTGTTGTGATTTTGGATTCATTGGGCTGATTTTGTCGGTTTTGTAACCAAGAACCCTTCAAAAGACTTAAAATAGTAGCTTTTCTTAAACTTCTTAGAGTTAAGGCAATACAAATAAGAGCTGTTAAAAGACCTGCTGAACCTCCTACAATCAGCGAGAAAGTTGAGAGATGGGTTCTTAGTAAGTTAGTACCGACTGCATCTATCCACCAGGTTTGTAAGGCTGTAAGAATTAAGTTTGTATAGGCGACAGCTCCTCCTAGTCCAATTACAGTTCCAATAATTGCTAAGATAGCTCCTTCAGAAAGAAAGAGGAGGTTGATGTCACTTGCGCTATAACCTAATGTGCGAAATATGCCGATTTCCTGGATGCGTTGTTCAAGGCCTAGTTTGAAAAAAAGAATAGTAAGGAGCAATGCAGAGCTCATTAAGAAAAAACTAAAATAGATGAAGTACTGTCCAAAATCAGTAGCGCCTTGAGAAGCTAGCAGTGCTTCCTGACTAACAGGACGAACAGAAAATCCAATTTGTTTTGGGGTTAAAGAATCTAAAAGACTTGTTTTATATTGCAGCAGGAACTTTCTTAGAACATTAGAAGTCGGTTTAGAACTAAATTCTTTAGGAGGGTAAATTCGAAGGGATGATATTTGTCCATGGCGTGATTTCCATAACTGCTGACCTACTTTAAGTGGAATCAAAGCTTTTGGGGTCGTCTTAAATTTGTCCCAGTACAATTCATCACGTATAGAAATTCGACTTAAATTCATAGGAAAAGGTGGGTCCCAGTCAACTAAGGTAGTTGATTCTGTGATTCCCGGGAAAATAGGAGCAAGATTTCTGTCAATGACAGGATCTTTCATCGAAATTATGCCGGAAAGTTTAAATTCTTTAGAATGCGTTAATAACTCGCCCGAATCACTCCAAAGATAATAGATAAGATTCACTAAATCATTAGTTTGAGCATCCAATTCATGGGCGGCCCACTGATTTAATATGATTGGAGGAGGATCTTCGGAGATGGACAGTTGTGTGCTTGGAAGAAATTTTTGTAAACCCGAGGATCTTAAGTCCAAGGCCGTGACAAGGGAATAGGGGATTTCCCCAGTCTTGGTCTGAATAGAATTTGACAAATAAGTGAAAAATTTCCTTGTCTTCAATCCAACTTTGCTAGCAGCATCTCGAGCTGCTGTAACTATCTCATCATTAAGAAGGGTTCCCGAGGATTCTAGAGAAATACAATTTTCTTGGTTGAGAATTCGGAGATTCATAGAGGTATCACTGATAGAGTAAGTTTCACGAAGAATATTAAGTAGTTTACTAATTTCTTCTCTGGACTTGTTTTGAGGGAGTTTTGTCCGAGGAGAATTGCTTTTTATTAGGATGGTATTGATTTGCTTAGAAACTTCTAAATCCTTTTGCAATCTTAATAGAGGAACAAATATAGCGCGTACGGCACCTTGTTGAGATTTAAGAGAAAAATCACCTAGTTCAGATGCTGACAAAATTCCGGTTACTGTGAGACGTATGGTGCGTCCGACCTGTTCCCGTTTTCCATGCAAAAAATCTCGTGGAATGTGAGATGGTTTTTCTATCCTTAATAAAATTGAATTTCCTGTTTGAACTTTTAGGTCTCTAGCCACCTCTAAGCTAATCAGGGCCTGACGGTCCGTTTTAAACTTTGGGTGATTACTAAGCTGATGGAATCTCCAAAAACGTTCGTCAATCCCATATACCGAGATTTTAGAAGAGCGCCGTCCAGTTTTAGGATGATTTGCTCCACCTTCAGTAATAAACATTGGACAAAGTCTATTAAATAATTGAGCAAAAAGAGGGTGAGAAGAGATTTTATTTGCTAGTGCTTCTGTAAAATAGGAATTAGAACTAAGAACTAAGTCCGTTTGGCCTAATCTGGTTAAAGCTATCTTTTGTAGGCTTTTGTTGACGGAATTACCAACAAGAAGAGAACCGGTTAAAACTGCAACTGCAATAGACACTCCAGAAATTACGGCTAGATTTGTTCGCCAATAATATTTCAAACTTCTTCTAACAAGAGAAACGACATTCATATTTAACAAGGGTTAGTCACTTCTTTAATATATTTCCAAGATAATCCAAATCAATTTGTTTGTAGGAGTTGTTGGTTATTTAACTGGTATTTAGATGAGAATCTAGAGGCCAGTTCAGAGCTGTGTGTAACTATAACTAATGTTGAACCATAGTTTTGATGTTGTTCTTTCAACAAATCAGCTACAGATGCAGCAGACTGACGATCTAAATTTCCTGTAGGCTCATCACAAAGTAGAAGAGAGGGTTTTCTAATCATTGCTCGGGCAAGAGCAACGCGCTGTTTTTCCCCTCCTGAAAGTTCCGAAGGGAAATGGTCTATTCGTTCTTTTAGGCCTATCTGTTCAATTAAGGAAAGGGCACGTTGTCTATAATTGTCAGTTGACGGAGTTATCAGGGTAGGCGATAAGATATTTTCTAAAACAGAACACTGTGGAAGGAGACAGTGGTCTTGAAAGAGAAAGCCAATATGTTTATTGCGAAATTTTGCTAGTTGGTTTTGAGATAAACCGAAGGGGTTACACCCATTAATCAATACCTCTCCAGCACTTGGTGTTTCCAGTGTTCCTAGTATAAATAGAAGAGTGCTTTTCCCGCTACCAGAAGGCCCCATAATTGTAGCTGCCTCTCCTTGATCTAGAGACAGTGAAACATTAGAGAGAAGTTTTAAGGGACCTCGAGGTGTCATATATTCCTTAGAAAGTTGGTTTAGCGATAGCATGGTAGAACCTATTCTACAATTATGGCTTAATACTTCTTAAATATTTTCCCTAAAAGAGTTTGTTAAAAAGATGTTTATGGCTGGGTAACAGTAGAAATAAATTTTGTTGCAATGTCAGTGAATATTTCGAGTGCCGCACTAGCCATGTGTGAACTGCTATAAAAATTGCAAACGCCTTTTTTGCCATTTTCCCCTAATTTTTCTGCAAGTTGGGGATTTTTATATAGTGAGTAGATCCCTTTTTCCAGGCTATCACTGCTATTCGAGTCGGTTAAGATTCCCCCAGCCGTTTTTTCTACTATTTCTGTATATGCCCCCTGACGAGGTTGCACTACGGGAATGCCACTAGCCATTGCCTCTAGAACGGGTATTCCTTTTGGTTCATTAAAAGTTGCAGGTACAGAGAAAATGTCAATATTTTCAAAAAAGCGTATCTTTCCTTTCTGGTCTAACGTACCGTGAAAATTAAATTCCTTAGCTAATCCCCACTGGCTCATTTTTGACTGTATTGTTTTTAAATAGGTTTTGTGTTCAGACCCAAGATAACCTGCCACATTAAGCTTGCCAGAGGAAACATCTTTTCTCAATCGCAATTGTTTGTACACTTCACAAAGAGTATGGAGGCCTTTTTCAGGAGAAATTCTAGACAAAAATCCAATTCGAATAATCTCTGATTTCAATGGATGGTTGTTTACATACGGTTCAGTTTGAATTCCAAGAGGAACAGTGTGTAGTCGGTCCCTAGGTATTTCTAGTAGGGCTTGCATATGCCCTGCACAATAATTACTAACTGCAATGAAACCGTCTACAGATTTTACTTTTGAACGAATAAGTTTAAGTGCCTCGCTTTGATACGGTTCAGGAAGACCTCTAAGGAAGAGATCTTCTCCCTGAAGAGTGCATACGACCGGCCGTTTTAGTGCTGCCTTCAATGGTTGAGCTAGGCCAATTAGGAGAGAATTAGGAAGGTTAATTATATCTGGTGGTGTTTCTTGTCTTAACCACTGAATTAGTTTAGTTAGTTCTTTTTTTTGGAATCCATTTTCGCCTTGGAGCATTGACAGTGTTAAAGCTCCTAACTGTTGGGGACTAGTTTGAATTCCAAAGCCAGAAAATAGGTTCAACAACCAACTTGAATCTAAAATACGATCAACAAACCAAGGTGTCTGTCTAAAAATTGAATTGGATTGTTGCAGATAAACACTAATACCTCCAAAAAATACTCTGTCCTGACTAACATTAGTTTGATCAGTAAGAGTGGGTGTATAGATAGGCAGTAAAATTACATCATGCCCCATTCTCTTCAGTTCCAGAGCCAAAGTGTTGTCACGCAGACAGCTACCACAGTACATTCCTGCAGCTCCAGCTGTAATCGAGAGAATTTTCATGAATTTGAAAGTCTACTATCGAAGATTCAATTGGTAGAGCTACCTCTTTTAGGCAGATCAACCTGATATTCGACAAAAACCTTTTAGACAGAAAAATGGATTGTCGCTAGCACAGCATTACCTGTCAAGATTAATCGAAAATCAGAATTTGCGAAAAAATAGGCTAGGAGTAGATTTTAAGTAAAAAGTAGGTTCCGAAAAAAGAATCCTTAAGGTAATATTGATTTTTGTGGCAGGTTTATTAATTTTTGGTTAATTATTTTAATAAAAAGAATGGATGAATGTTTATGAATATTTCAGTTCTTGGTCCACCCGGGAGTGGGAAGGGCACTCAAGCTAAGTTGGTGGCTACTCATTTTGGTCTTAAACATTTTTCGCTGGGTGAAACCTTGAGAGCCGAAATTGACAAGGGTTCTGATCTTGGACGAAAAACAGCAGAATATGTTCAGGAAGGTAA
>Ga0310345_10005367_pt1 | contig 11417 bp, 7 predicted proteins | sample HC15DNA20500_MG_FD_204667 | JGI IMG/M metagenome (GOLD analysis project Ga0310345, IMG submission 204667) | Marine microbial communities from station ALOHA, North Pacific Subtropical Gyre - HC15-DNA-20-500_MG | ecosystem: Environmental > Aquatic > Marine > Oceanic | place: Pacific Ocean: North...
GAGTATGTTCATCGTGCCGGTCGACACGCCGGGCGTGGAGATCGTGCGCAATGTCGGCGTCTACGGGCAGGAAAGCGGATCGGAGAGCTACATCCGCTACACCGATGTGCAGGTGCCGGCCGATCACCTGCTGGGCGAACGCGGCGGAGCCTTCGCGATCTCGCAGACCCGGCTGGGCGGCGGGCGCGTCCATCATGCGATGCGCACCGTGGGCAGCTGCAAGCGCCTGCTCGACGCGATGAGCCGCCGCGCGGTCAGCCGCAAGACGCGCACCGGCACGATTGCCGATTACCAGAGCGTGCAGATGCAGATCGCGGACAGCTATATCGAGCTGGAGCAGTTCAAGCTGTTCGTGCTGAAGACCGCGTGGATGATCGACAAGCACCAGGATTACCGCATGGTGCGCAAGGACATTGCGGCGATCAAGGCGCTGATGCCCAAGGTCTATCACGACATCGCTCAGCGCTGCATCCACATCCACGGATCGCTCGGCGTGTCGAACGAGATGCCCTTCGTGGGCAATCTGATCGGGTCGATGGTGATGGGCATCGCCGATGGGCCCACCGAGGTCCACAAGGTCACCGTGGCGAAGCAGCACCTGCGCGCCTACCGCGATGTCGCAGACCCGATGTTCCCCGACTATTCGCTGATCGAGCGGCGCGCGCGGGCCGAGCAGATGTACGATCCGATCAAGGAAATTACCGAGGCGGCGGAGTAGCGCGATGGCCACTACCGCCCCCTCGCCAGATTTGGCCCCCGCCCCCGCCTCCGCCCCGCCGATCACGCGGGTTCACCGGCTCAGCTTCGGCTTCGGCGCGATCGCCAACGGGGTGAAGAACGCAGCGTTCTCCACCTACCTCCTGCTGTTCTACAATCAGGTGCTCGGCGTGCCCGCCGCGATCGTATCGGGCGCGATCGCGCTGACGCTGCTGGTCGATGCCTTTGCCGACCCCTTCATCGGTCGCTGGTCCGATATGACCCGATCGCGCATCGGGCGGCGTCATCCCTTCATCTTCGGCTCCGCGCTGCCGACGGCGGCGTTCTTCGTGCTGGCGTGGTTCCCGCCAGCCGGGCTCAGCGACATGCAGATGGGGTTCTGGATCTTCGCGCTCGCCTCGCTCACCCGCATGTCGATCAGCGCGTTCGAGATCCCGACCAGCGCGATGGCGGCGGAACTGACCGACAACTATTCCGAACGCACCGGATTGTTCGGCCTGCGCTATTTCTTCGGCTATCTCGGCACTTTCGGGTTTGCCGCCTTCTCGCTCGCGGTGTTCTTCGTCGCCACGCCCGAGATTTCGCGCGGGCAGCTCAACCCCGAAGGCTACGTCAAGTTCGCCTGGCTCGGCGGCGCGCTGATCCTGATCGCCATTCTGGTGTGCGGCTTCGGCACCCTGAGCCGCGTACCCAACCTGCGCCAGCGCGACGAACCGGGCGAAGGCGCCACCCCCGCATCGCATTTCAAGGAGATGTCGCAGGCGTTCCGCAATCGCGGCTTTCTGGCGATCTTCGGCTTCGGCGTGTTCAAATATACTGCGATCGGCCTGTACGCGGCGACCACGGTCTATTTCAGCACCTATGTCTTCAAGCTGGAGGCGGACCAGCTGGCGCTGCTGACCTTCGACAGCCTGATCGCCGCCGTCCTCGCCGCGCCGCTCGCGCCGCGCTTCTCGCGCTGGCTGGGCAAGCGCAACACATCGATGTTCATGGCGATCATCGGCATCACGCTGGGCATCTCGCCGCTGTTCCTCACCCTGATCGGCGCGTTCTTCGAACCCGGCGATCCGCTGCTGCTGCCGACCCTGTTCGTGATCGGCGCGGTCTACGGCGCGATGATCGCGATCTCGCTGATCAACACATCCTCGATGCTGGCAGACGTGGTGGAAGACCACGCGGTGCGCACCGGCCAGCACACGGCGGGCGTGTTCTTCGCGGCATCCAGCTTCATGCAGCAATGTTCGGCCGGGCTCGGGATCATGATGGCGGGCATCGTGCTCGAACTGTCGGATTTCCCGACCAAGGCCGATGTCTCGCAGATCACGCCCGCGATGGAGCACAGCCTGATCATCCACTACATACCGTTCTCGCTCGGCCTGTGGATCATCGGCGCGCTGTTCCTCCTCTTCTACCCCATCACCGAAGAAACGCACCGCGAGAACGTGGAACGTCTGAAGGCGCGCGAGGCACAGGCGCGCGAACAGACGATCCGCGACGGCGCCTTCGGCTCCCCGGCAAGATAGGTTCCCAGCTATGGTCACGGACCCAAGCGCGCCGAAACTCGGCCTGCTCACCAAGTTCCTCTACGGCACCGGCTCGATCGGTTACGGCGTCAAGGACGTCGCCTTCCGGTCCTTCCTGCTGCTCTACTACAACCAGGTCGTCGGCGTTCGCGCGGAACTGGTTTCCTTCGCGATCCTGGTGGCGCTGGTCGTGGATGCCATATCGGACCCGCTGGTGGGCCAGTGGTCGGACACGATCCGCACCCGCTGGGGCAGGCGCCACCCCCTGATGATCGCTTCCGCCATCCCGGCGGCCGGCAGTCTGCTGTTCCTGTTCTTCCCGCCCGGGGGCATGAGCGACACGCAGACTTTCTGGTACATCCTGGTGGTCGGCTGCTGCGTGCGCACCTTCATCACCTTCTACGAGATTCCCAGTTCCGCCCTCGCGCCCGAGATGACGAGCGACTATGATGAGCGGACTTCCATCGCCAGCTACCGCTATTTCTTCGCCTATCTCGGCGGGGTCGGCATGGCGTTCCTGACCCTGCTCGTCTTCCTCGCCCCGACCGAGGAATATCCGGTGGGCCAGCTCAATCCCGCCGGTTACGAAACCTTCGCCATCGTGGGCGCGATCCTGATGCTGGTGGCGATCCTGCTGTCGAGCTTCGGCACGCTGCACCGGGTCAAGTATTTCAAGATGCCGCCCGAGCGTGAGAAGATCGGCCCGGTCAAGACGCTCGGCCAGATGGGCAAGACATTCTCGAACAAGGGCTTCCTCGCCATCCTGTCCTTCGGCGTGCTCAAATACACCTCGGTCGGGATGACCTCGGCGCTGAACATCTATTTCGGCACCTATTTCTGGGGCTTCAATTCCGCCCAGCTGGCGATCCTGACGGTGGATTCTCTGGCGGGTGCGTTCCTCGCGCTGTTCTTCGCGCCGCTGGTTTCGAAGAAGTTCGGCAAGCGCAACGCGGCCTTCTACCTCGCCATTCTGGCAGTGATGTTCGCCAGCACGCCCTACCTGCTGCGCTTTGCCGGGCTGATGCCAGAGAACGGCGAGCCGGGCCTCGTCGCCGCGGTCTTCGCGTTCTCGATGCTGTTCCAGCTGTGCGGCGTTTCCTCCGCAGTGCTGACGCATGCGATGATCGGCGACATCGTGGAGGAGAGCCAGCTGCGCACGGGCCGCCGGTCCGAAGGGCTGTTCTACGCGGCGAACACGCTGATGCAGAAATCGACCTCCGGCCTCGGGGTCTTTGCAGCAGGCATGCTCGTCGCCGTCGTCGGGATCGTTCCGGGCTCGGACCCGCGCACCCTCGACCCCGAGATCCCGCGCATGCTCGCGCTGGTCTACGTGCCGACGCTGATCGTCCTCTACATCGGCGGGGCGGGCTTCCTGTTCGCCTATCGCATCGACCGCAGCAGCCACGAAGCGAACGTGGAGGAGCTCGCCCGGCGCGACCGCGCGAGTTCGGTCAACGCAGACGAGGTTCCCGATCCCGCGCAATAGCGCGGAGACCCGCCCTTCAGAAGAAACAGACCGACCAAGGAGCAACACATGGCCACCCAGCTAGAACCCGAGGCGCGCGACAGCGCCGACGTCTTCCGCGAGGAAGTACGGCAATTCATCGCCGACAAGTTTCCCGAAGAGCTCAAGGGCAAGAGCGTCTCGCTCAGCGCGACCGAAGGCCCGATCAAGGAAACCGACGCGCAAAAGGCGTGGCGCGAGGCGATGGGCGAGCGCGGATGGGGCACGCCCACCTGGCCCAAGGAATACGGCGGCGGCGGGCTCAACCGCAAGCAGGCGGCGATCCTGAACGAGGAGCTGGCGCGCGCGGGCGCCTACAACCCGATCGGCGGGATGGGTGTGATGATGTTCGGCCCTACGCTGCTCGAATATGGCAGCGAAGAGCAGAAGCAGGAACATATCCCGCCGATCTGCCGCGGCGAGATCCGCTGGTGCCAGGGCTATTCCGAACCCAACGCCGGGTCCGACCTCGCCAATCTTCAGACGATGGCAGAGGACAAGGGCGACCATTACCTCGTCAACGGGCAGAAGACCTGGACCAGCGGCGGCCAGTGGGCGGACAAGTGCTTCGCCATCGTGCGCACCGATCGCAGCGACAAGCACAAGGGCATCAGCTTCCTGCTGATCGACATGGATTCACCCGGCGTCGAAGTCCGCCCGATCACCATGATCAGCGGCACCAGCCCGTTCTGCGAAACCTTCTTCACCGATGTGAAGGTGCCCAAGGAAAACCTCGTGGGCGAGGAAGGCCAGGGCTGGACCATCGGCAAGCGGCTGTTGCAGCACGAGCGTACCAACCTGTCGGGCGCGGCCCCCGGCGGCCGCGCGGGCGCAAGCCTCGCGGACATCGCCAAGAAGTACGGCCGGACCAACCAGGATGGCACGCTGGCCGATCCCGTGCTGCGGGACCGGATCGCCGATTTCGAAATTCGCTGGACCAGCTTTCTCCACACCGCGCGCCGTGCGGTCGAGGAAAGCAAGGCGCAGGGCGGCGTCTCCGAAATCAGCTCCGCGCTCAAGAAACTCGGCACCAAGCTGGGCCAGGAACGCGCCGAGATGACCATCGAGATCATGGGCCTGCAGGGCCTCGGCTGGGAAGGCGACAACTTCAGCCCGGTCGAACTCCAGGGCGTGCGCGCCTGGCTCTACGGCAAGGCCACCACGATCTACGGCGGATCGACCGAAATCCAGAACAACGTCATCGCCAAGCGTGTGCTCGGCATGCTCGACCATCAGTAAGATACAGGACCGATAGAACATGGCAGTTCTCAACGAAGAGCAGGAAATGCTGCGCGACATGGCGCGCGAATGGGCGACCAACGAAAGCCCGGTAACCGAATTCCGCAAGGTCCGCGCTAGCGGTGAACCGGAAGCGTTCGACCGCGATGCCTACTCAGCGATGGCGGAAATGGGCTGGGCCGGGATCATCATTCCCGAAGAGCACGGCGGATCGGATTTCGGCTTTATGTCGGTCGGCCTCGTGGTCGAGGAACTGGGCAAGACGCTGACCGCGAGCCCGCTGATCGCCACCACGCTCGCCGCCAGCGCGATCATGCTGGGCGGCAGCGACGAGCAGAAGGCCAAGTGGCTGCCCAAGCTCGCCAGCGGCGAGGCCATCGCCACGCTCGCGATCGACGAAGGCCCGCACCACGATCCGCAGGCGATCGAGGCGAGCGTCTCGGGCGGCAAGCTGACCGGCACCAAGGCCTTCGTCGCAGAGGCGCACGGCGCGGACCTGTTCGTGGTCGCAGCCAAGGACGGCCTCTACCTCGTCGAAAAGGGTGACGGCGTCACGCTGACCACCCGCCGCCTGACCGACCAGCGCAGCCATGCCGACATCGCGTTCGACGGCGCAGCTGCGGACAAGCTGGCCAATGGCGGCGACGACCTGCTCGACAAGGTGCTGGATCGTGCTCGCGTGCTGACCGCTGCCGAAATGCTCGGCATGGCGCAGATCGTGTTCGACACCACGCTCGCCTATCTGAAGCAACGCGTGCAGTTCAATCAGGTGCTGAGTTCCTTCCAGGCGCTGCAGCACCGCATGGCGGACCTGTTCGCCGACCTCGCGCAGATGCGTTCCGCGGTCGAGGCGGGGCTTCAGGCGGTCGACAGCGGCGCGGGCGTGTCGCGCGCGGCGATCGTCGCCAAGGCGGAAGCCAACCGCGTGCTCCACACGATGAGCAACGAGGGCATCCAGCTGCATGGCGGGATCGGCATGACCGACGAATACGACATCGGCCTCTATCTGAAGCGCGCACGCGTTCTTGAGGCCGCATGGGGCACCAGAAGCTACCTCAAGAACCGCTTCGCAACCCTGGGCGGCTACTGAGGTCTTGGATCCGCTGGAGGATCCGGAAGGACTGGACGACAAGGCCGGCGCGCAGCGACGCGCGCTGGCCGAACATGCGCGCTTCGTCGATGCGAACCTGAAGCGCAATTACACCGCCAACTTCATCCATGGCGTGCTGGGGATGACCGGCTTCCGGCTGATCTACGCGCCCACCATCATCCCCGCCTACCTGCTGCTGCTGACCGGCAGCACTGCCGCCGTGGGGCTGGGCGCAGCGCTGCTGCAACTGGGCGCGACGATCAGCCCCATCGCCAGCGGATCGCGGATCGAGCATCGCAGCCACATCCTGCCCTATGCGATCCGCGTCGGATCGCTGATGCGGCTGATGATCCTCGGCCTTTCGCTGACGGGCTATTTCCTCACCGGCAACGTGCTGCTGATCGCGACCTTCGCCTGCTTCCTGCTGCTCGGTTTCTTCACCGGCGCGCAGCGGGTCGCGTTCCAGATGCTGATGAGCAAGCTGATCCCGATCAGGAAGCGGGGCCGCCTGCAGGGCTACCGGAATTTCGCCGGAGGACTCATCGCCGCGGTGCTTGCATGGGTGGCGGGCAATTATCTGATCGCGGACGAGTGGCTGGGCAACGGATACGCGACCACCTTCCTGTTCGCCTTCCTGCTGACCAGCGCCGGGCTGGTGGTGCTCAAGACCATGATCCGGGAGCCCGCGGCGCCGATTTCCCGCCCGCAAATGCCGATCATGCAGCGCATCCGCCAGTTTCCCGAGCTGCTGGAAGACCGCGACTTCGCGTGGTTCCTTGGCGTTCAGTGCTTTTCGACCATGGCCCGCGTGGGTGCGCCGTTCTGGACGATCTACGCCGGCACGCAGCTGGGGCTGGATGGTGCGCTGATCGGCGGGCTCAGCTTCGTGTTCCTGGGCTCGGACACAATGTCCAACGTCCTGTGGGGTCCGCTCGGCGACCGGTTCGGTTTCAAGATCATCTACGTGCTGGCGCTGTGCAGTTCGGTATGCGGCGTCGCGCTGCTGATCCTGGGCAGCACGGCGGTGCCGATCTACGCGGCCTTCGTGCTGCTGGGGGTTGGAGGATCGGGCTGGATGCTCGCTTCGACCACCATGGTGCTGGAATTCGGAGAGCCGCAGGATACGCCGATGCGGCTCGCCTTCGTCACCACGCTGGAAGGCGCCATCGCCGCGAGCGGCCCGGTGCTGGCCGGCGTTCTGGTGGCGCTGAGCGGGTTCGTGCCGCTGTTCGTCATCGTGCTCGCCGCGCAGGTTGCGGCGCTGGCGCTGCTGGTGGTGAAGGTGCGCGAACCGCGTCACCGCGCCCCGCTGTTCTGACGCTCGGCCGAGCCCAAGTCAGCGACGTTCGGCGAGCATCCCTTCGCTGAGGACCGACAGGTAGGTTTCTACCGCCCGCTCCGGATCGTCGAACCGGGCGGCCCAGCGGCGCGCCTCGTATGCGCCGTTCAGCGTCGACATGATGATCTGGCTGGCCACCAGCGGATCGACCGCGCGCACCGATCCATCGCCCCACCCGTCGATAAGGAAGCCGGCGAAACGCCGCGCGAGGCGGTTGGACCGCATGACCACGTCCGTCTTGTGCTCGCTGTCGAGCGCCTGCAGCGCGGTGGTGCGCAGCAGTGGCATGGGATCGAAGAACTGCAGTTCGAGCAGCTCGTTGAGGATGCTCGACAGGCGCGTCCAGTACGATCCTTCTACATCGCGCCCGGCCATCTGCACCTTGGACAGGCGATCATAGCTGCGCTGGAAGCACTCCAGCACCAGGTCGTCCTTGGCGTCGTGATGGTGGTAGAAGCTGCCCTTGGTGACATTGAGCGCCTCGGCAATCCGGTTGACCGACGCGCCGCGATAACCGCGTTCGTTGATCATCACCGTGGCCGCGCGCAGGAACTCGTCGTTCTGCTGGGGCTGCGCGTTCTCGTGCGTGCGCCAGCCGTCATCTTCGAGCGGCAGGGGATCCCATTCGCCGCGTGTCGCGGGAATGCCGAAGCACAGGATGTCGACGATCTTGGTTTCGACCCGGGCAAAATCGAGCACCGAGTAGCGCCGCGACCAGACCGGCCACCACAGCATCGCCTCGATCAGGATGTGCGCCCTGGCGGAGAACAGCGCGCGCTGCGTTTCATCCGCCGGTTCGCCGAAGAAGGCGCGCACCTCGTTCACCATCTCGCGATAGGCGAACAGCAGTTCGTCCTGCTGATCCTGGTCGAGCGAGCGGATTTCGGACAGCGCGGTCATCAGCCCGCGCTCCCCCCGGCGGATGCGTTCGCGCAGCGCCACATGCAGATGCACGTATCTGGCGATACGCTTCTCGAGGCTGTCCTCCACCAGCGCTTCCTGCGCCATCGACTTCAGCAGCGCGATGGTTTCGGCATAGACCGAGACGATCAGCTGGTCCTTGCGGGGGAAGTAATAGGTAACGCTGGTCGCGTTCAGCCCGATCGCGCGGGCGACCTTGGTCAGCGTGGTGGCCTGCACGCCCGTATCGTTGATCAGCACCGACGCGGCGTGGACGATGGCGCTGCGCTTCTCGCCGAACTTCTTCGTGACGTCGGGCTTCTTCGCCATCCGCTCCCCCAGCATCGTTATCCGCCACCCGCGCACCCGATCGATCCGGAGTGCGGTAGAGGCTTCAGAAGAAGCTCGAAAGCTCCTTCTTCAGGATCTTGCCATTGGCATTGCGCGGCAAGGTCTCCTTCGAAAAGGCAATCTTCACAGGCACCTTGAACTTCGCGAGCCTCTCCGCAACCCATTCCTGCAGCTCTGACTCGGTAGCATGCATGCCGGGCGCCAGGTGGACGACTGCGGCAGGCTCTTCGCCCAGCTGCTGGTGCGCTATGCCGACCAGCGCCGCATCGGTTACGGCCGGGTGATCGTAGAGCACGTTTTCGACTTCGGACGAATAGATGTTCTCGCCCCCGCGGATGATCATGTCCTTCGCGCGGTCGGCGATGTAGCACCAGCCCTCTTCGTCCAGCCGGGCGAGGTCGCCAGTGCGCACCCAGCCGTCGATGAAGGTCTCGGCGGTGGCTTCGGGGTTGTCCCAATAGCCCTTCACGATCATCGGCCCGCGCGCCCACAATTCCCCGATTTCGCCGGTCGGCAGTTCGCGCGTGCCATCCTCGCTCATGATCTTGAGGTCGGCGACCGCCACGGCCGGGCCACAGCTGTCGGGGCGGTTGAGGTAATCCTCCGAGGAATGGCCGGTCACGGTCGCCATCGTTTCGGTCATGCCCCAGCCGCTGCCGGGCAGCGCGCCGAATTCCTGGTGAATCCGGCGGACCAGCTCGGGCGCGGCGGGCGCGCCGCCATAGGCGATCGCCTCTATGCTGGAGAGGTCGTAGTTCTTGCGTTCGGGATGTTCGAGCAACTGCCACGCAATCGTCGGCACGCCGCCGGTGGAGTTCACCTTCTCGCGCTCGATGATCTGGAAGGCTTCGACCGGGTCCCAGCGATACATGAAGATCATCGTGTTGCCTGCGGCGATGGCGCCCATCAGCCCGGCCGAACAGGCGGTGACGTGGAACAGCGGGATGACGGTGAGCGTGGTCTTGGGCTGCGGCGCGGGGATTTCCTCCCCCCGGCGGAGCACCGCGCAGGCGGCGCCGAAACCGCTCGACATGATGTTGGTGCACAGGTTGCGATGCGTGCCGAGCGCGCCCTTGGGCTTGCCGGTCGTACCGCTGGTGTAGAAGATCGTCGCGTCGTCTTCGGGCGCGATGTCCACCTCGGGCAGCGTGCGGGTAGGCAGGTCCTTGTAGGTATCGGGCGTGCCGAGAATGTCTTCGAGGCGCGATGCGTCTTTCAGCTCGCCCTCGTGACGGGTCACCAGCACATTTTCGAGCTCCGGGCACTGGTCGCGCAGTCCGGCGATCCGTTCCCAACGCTCTTCGTCGCAGACGAGCAGCTTGGTACCCGAATTGGCGAGGCCGTAGGCCAGCTCCCCGCCGGTCCACCACGCGTTGAGCGGAACGCAGATCGCCCCGATGGTCACCGCAGCGAAGAAGACGACCGGCCATTCGGGCAGGTTGCGCATTGCCAGCGCCACGCGGTCGCCCTTGCCGATGCCGCGCGACTGGAACTCGTGCGCGAGCGTCGCGACCGCGCGGAACCACGCATCGTAGGTCATCCGCTCGCCTTGGTAGATCACGAAATCGCGATCCCCGTGCGACTGGCCGAGCAGCGCGATGGCGCGCAGGTTGGGCGGCGCGTTCTTCCACACGCGGGTCGGGACGCCGCGAATGTCCACCTCTTCCATCTCGAACCGCATGCCCGGCGCGGTCAGGATCGCCTTGCATTCGGCACGGCTGCGCGCGGGCCAGTTCGCAGGCGGGGTCCAGCCGATAGCGGAGGCAAGGTCTTTCGGTTTCGCGTTGCTCGCCATCACAGGACCTCGAACAGACCGGCCGCGCCCATTCCGCCGCCCACGCACATGGTCACGACCACATACTTCACACCGCGCCGCTTGCCCTCGATCAGCGCGTGGCCGACGCAGCGTGCGCCGGTCATGCCGAAGGGGTGGCCGATGGAGATCGAGCCGCCGTTTACGTTGAGCTTATCATCCGGGATGCCCAGCTTGTCGCGGCAATAGAGCACCTGCACCGCGAAAGCCTCGTTCAGCTCCCATAACCCGATATCGTCGATCGACAGGTCGAACCGTTCGAGCAGCTTGGGGATCGCAAACACAGGCCCGATGCCCATCTCGTCGGGCTTGGTGCCCGCGACCGCCATGCCGACATAGCGACCCATCGGCGTGAGCCCGCGCGCCTTGGCGACCCCGGCCTCCATGAGCACGCTCGCGGCCGAGCCATCGGCCAGCTGGCTCGCATTGCCCGCGGTGATCGTGTGCCCCTCGCCCATCACCGGCTCGAGCTTCGCCAGCCCCTCCAGCGTGGTGTTCGGACGGTTGCAGTCGTCCATCGAAATGGTGACGTCCTTTTGCGAGACCTCGCCGCTCTCGCGGTCCTTAACGTCCATCACGGTGCTGACTTCGATGATCTCGTCGGCCAGCTTGCCCGATTCCTGCGCGGCGGCGGTGCGTTGCTGCGACTGGAGCGAATAAGCGTCCTGATCCTCGCGGCTGATGCCGTAGCGCTTGGCGACGACTTCGGCGGTGCCGATCATCGGCATGAAGATATCGGGATGCATCTTGAGCAGCTCTTCGTCGCGCTGCGGCTTGCCGGTGTTGTTGCGAATGGCAGTGATCGACTCGACCCCGCCCGCCACGCAGATATCCATCCGGTCGACGATGATCTGCTTGGCGGCGGTGGCGATCGCCATTAGCCCGCTCGAACACTGGCGGTCGATGGTCATGCCTGCGACATCGACCGGAAGCCCGGCGCG
>Ga0310345_10005369_pt1 | contig 11414 bp, 13 predicted proteins | sample HC15DNA20500_MG_FD_204667 | JGI IMG/M metagenome (GOLD analysis project Ga0310345, IMG submission 204667) | Marine microbial communities from station ALOHA, North Pacific Subtropical Gyre - HC15-DNA-20-500_MG | ecosystem: Environmental > Aquatic > Marine > Oceanic | place: Pacific Ocean: North...
CGCAGGCGCACCGTGCGAAAAGCGGCCGCTCGGACCCGCTCGATACTCCGATCCAGCCATTCGGGGGCTCCCTCATGAGAGGGACGGTTGCCCGAGCGGTTGACGGCATAGAGCCCTTCGCCCCTCTCGGCCGCCGTCACGATCAGCGGCGCGTAGCCCCACTGCCTGTCGTAGCTGATCTCCATCCCTTCCTTGCATTCGCCGCTAGTGGGGGCAATGGTCCCATCCACATCAATCTCCGCCCGTTGGAAGAAACTCGCTGGTTGTTGGGCCCAGACCTTGCCCGCTCCACTTTACGACCTGCTGCAACAGCCCCACAGCCCGCCGTAACTGACGGCGTGAATCTTCTCCGAGACTTCGTAGCTAATCCCATCGGACGAAAGGACCGTTTTTCGAGCTTGACCATTTCAGCTGGGACTCAACCGAGCGGCCACCTCTGCTTCCCGTTTTCGGAGGATTGCGCTATGCTTTTTCTTCACCTAAAATGCCTCCTTTCGGGCCTCTCTGAAGATTCTTTGTCGAACTCCAGAATACCTGACAGGTCGGGAATTCCAGGTGTTTGCACGTAGTTTAATCCACTTCCATCTACTTGTTTTTGGAACTAGTACGCTGCAACACAGATTATGGCGGGTTTGACGATGGGGGTTGTGGACGATCTCTGCGTTGGTCGTCGTCGAAGATGGCCAAGCATCGCCTTCCTCCTCCTGCCTTGATCTCGCCTCACAAGCCCCACCGGAAAACCCGTAAAAATCTGTGTTACAACGTACTAGTTTCCGTCATTCGCGTCAGAGATTCACCTGAGAACAGAGTTTCTTGGGACGCGGGCTAGCTTGGCTACAGGGGAGGAGATAGGCGAAGAGTCAAGAAGGCAGTGGCACGAGATCGTTGGCGACAGAGTTGGGCGGCTGTATCCGGCACGTAGAGTCTGTCGCACAGGGCGGTCGTGCCGCTGCAGAAAATCTCGCTACAGCGACACGACAAGAACAGCTTCACGCAATCAAAAAATCCCGGGTCCGCGGGGTGGCCCGCGTCTGCCGTGACCCCGGCCAAAGCCGTGGCGGCCTCTTCTTTCTTTGAATTCATCCATCTTCTCGGCTTGTTCCGGAGTGAGGGTGGACTCAAAGGATTCCCGAAGGTTCTGGTGGTTCGCCCGGATCTGTTTTCTCACATCGCGGCCTGCAATGACGAGGTTGCCCACCGTTTCGGCGAACGGTGCCTCTGATTCCAATTCCGTTCTCAGAGACTCACGTATCGCATGCCCCTTCTCGAAAAGGGGCTCCACGATGGCCTTGAAGTCCTCCCTCAACTGATTCACCTGAGCGAGTTGCTCCTCACTGAGTCCAATCCGGTTTCTCAACATCCGATCAGGAGGCAGCCCTCCCCGACCTCGCCGGCCTCCTCGGGAGCCGCCATGGTGTCCTGCGGGTTTCATGAAGCCTTCACTGCCTGGTTCTGGACCCTCTTGGCCGAAGACCCCAGTTCCGGTCAACAGCACTCCAGTCAAGGCGATGGTCGCTACGGTTCGGCATTTCATCTTCTTGTTCCTCCAACTCGCTTGTTCATCTTCACAGCCGAGAAGCAGCATTTCGTCTGCTTTTACACTCGCTGTTTCTAATTAGTTAAAACGCAGAAACCATAAAAATGTGTGTCAATTGAGAGCGATTGTTTCGTAAACTTTTCTCAACGGCCGGAATGGGAACTTGACGTTTCTTGACAGAGTGTCGCTGCGGTTCCAGGCAAAAAGCGTTGAGATTGCCTCCTGCTTGTGTTTAAAGTTGAAGCTTCGCCGCCGACTGACTGAATGATTTGCCGAAGAGGAAGATGACCAACAAAGCGAGAAGATCGAGCGACATCACTAGAAGGAGTTTTCTCGGCGCGGGACTGGCCGCTGGCTCCTTGGCCCCCCGGGCTATCGGAGCTCCGCTGACTGGCTCCCAGAAACCGCACGCCGACGAAAAGGGAAAGAGACGATTCACCCTGTGGTGTGCTTCCGGTGGACTGATCAATGCACAGCATCCTTCGGATGAAGCCCAGGTCGTCGCGTTCGTAGAGAAGTGTGTTCGGCACGGCGTCACCCACCTGGTCCCCACTCGCGGGTCGAGAATGCTGGTTGAGGCCGCTAGAGAGCAGAACATTGACGTCCATCCCTACCTTGCTTTCAACAACCATGGTAGCAACCGGGAACAGTATGCCTGGTCCGTTCACTACATAGACGATCCCGGATCGCCCACTGGTACAGACCAACTAAATCGTCACCGCACCATTTGGAGCCATCCCAAGACGTCGGTTTCCGTTTCTGATTTTGCCAAACAGCACCCTGAATACTGGGCCCGGACCAAGCGCGGCGGAGATACTCTGGAGCCAGGACAGCGGCTGAACCTCAGTCTGGCCATCCCCGAGGTACGTTCCTACGAGGTGGATCGCTATCTGGACATCGCAAACCGCTACGGTGGCAACGGTGTCCAGGTCGAGTTCGTCAGCATCAGCACGGATCAGGGAGGAGTCGGGGTATACGGGTACGAAGATCCCGTCGTGAAGGAATTTGAAGAGAAATACGGTCGCAGTCCCTTCAATCTCCAGAGCGACAATACTCCCTGGCTGCGATACAGGGCCGACCTGGTAACCCAGACACTGACCGAAATTCGGGAGAAGCTGAAAGAAGAGCATCCCGACGCCCCCTTGTCGGCGGCGATCATAGCCAGAGAGTTCACCGCAAAAATGATGAACCGGGGTAGGGATCGTTACCTCAAGGTTTTCCACGACGTGAGGGCATGGGTGGACAAGAAGGTCGTAGACGAACTGTTCCTGTGGTTTCGGACCGTATCGGATCCGCTAGAGGTGGGACGGCAAACGCGGCAGGTTGCCGATGTCGTCCGCGGACGCTGTCCTTTGATCGTTGAATTGTCCTGCTACCACGTAGGAAGCTTCCAAGATCCCAAGTTGATGCTCGAGGCCGCCCGACGAGCAAAGGACAACGGTGCTGACTCCGTGGGTATGTATCGGGGACACGCGGTGGATCAGCTTGACTTCTGGCCGCTGGTTGAAAAAATCAGCCAGATGAGCTAACACGAACTTAGGGTCTGCGCAAGAATGACTTGGTAGAATTGGCGCTCAGATTTGCGCCGGATTTGGCCGCGAATGATTGAGCAAAACCGCAGGCATAGCCGGGTTTATGTTGAGGATTTCGCGATTGAGGAGCGGCCGAAGATGGTGTGAAAATGAGATGCTAAAATGCCAAGTTATTCTTGCGCAGACCCTTAAATCCCAAGAATCTTCGGATCTGGATTTGATTCTGGTCTTCTCCATCATTCGGAAAATACCAAACACGCATCGCCCACAGCTGGTCTACTGAGCGCCTGCACCTTTGAGGATGAGAGCGACATCGTTGTGGCCTTGATCGAGCGCCAGCTTTAGTGCGGTCCTGCCATCCTGTGTACTGACGTCGGTCTTGGCCCCTGCCGTTAGCAGAGTCTTTACGCAGTCCTCGTGACCCTCGACAACGGCAAGCAGCAGCGCGTTCCATCCATCGCCAATTTTCTCATCGGCATCGGCTCCGTGGGCGAGTAACAGTTTCGTGATTTCTACCTGACCGTTCGAGGCGGCATGCATCAGCGCCGTCCAGTTACGCTCATACTTGACGTTTACTTGAGCTCCAGCTTCGAGCAGAACCTCGACGGAAGGGACCTGCTTTTCGGTGATCGCCATCATCAGAGGCGTGAGGCCGTCTCTGGCCTTGGCATTGATTCGTGAGCCTTTGGCGATGAGGGTTTTCTCCAGCTCGACGTGTCCCTCCTTGACTGCCAGAAAGAGTGCCGTCCAGCCCTTGTTCGTCTTCGCTTCCAGCCTGGCCCCTGTATCTAACAGAAGCTTCATCGTTTCGTGGTGTCCGTTCTCCGCCGAGGCCATGAGAGGAGTGCGTCCTACCTTATCGGCACCATCCAACCAGTAGCGAGAAGACAGTGGCCACCGCTTCTTACCCAGCACCATAAGAGCCTGTACGGTATCAGTGTGGCCACGCATCGCCGCCAAGAACAGGGCAGTGCGGCTGTCGCGGTCCTTCAGATCCAACTTGGCCCCTCGTCCCATCAGGGCTTCGATCGCGGCGGTCTGACCTCTACCTGCTGCCCACAGCAGTGGCGTGCGACCCTCGTTGTCCTTTGCGTTTACCTCTGCCCCCTGCTCCAAGAGAAGCTTGATGGTTTCGGTGTGACCCTCTCCCGAAGACACCATCAGGGCGGTCCAGCCATATTCGCTGCGGTCTCCAACGGCAGATCCGCTACCGAGAAGTGTCTGAACCGTCTCGGTATGGCCCCCGCCTGCGGCGCGGATCAGGGCAGTCCTTCCGGTACTGTCCTTGGCCTCGACGCTGGCGCCCCGAGCCAGGAGAGCACGCACAGTCCCGAGCTGGCCCTTCTCCGCAGCCTCCATCAATGCGGTTCTGCCACCCTTGTCCTGGGCCTTGAGTTCGGCCCCTTTGCCCAGTAGCAGTTCCATGGCCGCGATGTGTCCATTACCGGCTGCAAGGATTAGCGCGCTTCCGCCCCGCTCGTCCTGGTATCCGATCTCGGCTCCCCCAGCCAGTAGGGTCCTGACAGTCTCTGTGTGACCGTTTTCTGATGCCAACATGAGAGCATTCACTCCCACCGCATCCTTGGCCTTGGGATCGGCCCCAGCCGTCAATAGCTCCTTGACTACCTCGGTGTCTCCCTTTTCCGCCGCCGCCATTAAAATGCTTCGGTTTCCCTTGACTCCAAGGTTTGCATCGGCTCCATCGGCGATCAGATCCCGCACCGTTGCGGCGTCACCCAATTCAACTGCCTCGACCAGATCCTTGTTAACATCGCCGCCACAGCTGACCACAAAAGTCAGCAAACAGCCCAGAATCAGCCTTCTCGAGCGGATCAACAGCATGGATTCCTCTCTTCTTGAAACATCCGAAGAACCCCTTCTGGGTTTCCCGTCCACGGTCCCGACACTCTTAGTACACCGTTAGATTTGAGTCAAGTCTTGCGCGTTGGAAAAATAACAACTGACAAAACAGTGACCTGTAGGGTGGGCACTCTTGCCCATCAATATCCTCGACGGGCAGGAGTGCCCGTCCTACAATCGACACACTGCCTGTCGGTCTGAGGCCACTGGCCTGTGTTGATCACCCACCAAGGCCAGGGCCGCGTCAGCGCCTATGCCCAAAAGCCGAGTTTACCGGCCGTTTGAGGAAGAGGGCGAAACAGCACCCAGCTGCCCGTTTACGGCTGGGACGACTTCTCGCGCGAACAGTTCCAGATTTTCCAGCCAACGTTGTTTGTCGTCCCAGTCATGTGCCACCAGGACCAAGGTGCCAAAATCTCCCAGTTGGTCTCTCAGGGCTATCAGCTGCCGGGTGACTTCCTCAGGGTCCCCCGCCACGATCACCTCATCCATAAAGTAATCGAGATTGCATTCAGCATTGGTCATGCTGATGTCGCGCTTCCAGATCTCCAGTCCCGGACCTCTCCGGCTCAGCTCCAGAATGTATTCGATGCATTGGCCCAGCGAGTTGCTGCGAGCGGTATCCCGTGCCTCGCGGGTCGTCTGACCGACGAAGACATTGCGCGAAATCCTCCAATCCCGCTTGCTGATCTGGCGTCTGGAGGCAGCAGCCCCCTCGCTGTAGGTGCCCCAGTGATTGGCCAAGACCTCGGTTGAGACCATGTGGTGGCTGATGGGAAAGAAACCTTTTTCCGCCGCCTTCATGACGCCCTTGGAGTCTCGAGTAATGCAGGGGACCATGACCGGGGGATAAGGCTTCTGGAGAGGCTTGTGCAGGACTCCCAGACCCATTTCAGGGTCCAGGTTATCGCGCAGTTGAAAGTTCCAGAATTCACCTTCGAAAACATAGGGTGGTTCGCTCGTCCAGATCTGAAGGATGGCCTCGATGGATTCCGAAACTCGCCGCCCGCTGTCCTTCGGGTCGACTCCGTAGATCTCCATGTCGGTAGGAATCGCCCCAGGGCCAAAGCAGAGGTTGAGCCGACCTTGGGAGAGATGGTCCAAAAAGGCCAGCCTGCTGGCTACGTGGGCTGGGTGGTGATACTGCAGGCAAACCGGAGCAGGTCCGAGCCTTATGCTTTTCGTCATACCAAGAGCCTTGGCTATGAAGATTTCCGGCATGACGATGTTTTCGTAGGTAGAGGAATGATGCTCACCTACCCAGAACTCGCTGAAGCCAAGATCTTCGCAGAGACAGACCAACTCCAGATCTTCGTCGTAGCACTGGGCCAGAGGCTTACCAGGGTCGTGAACGGGCATTAGAAACATGCCCAATTTCATTGGCTGTGGATTTTCTTCCATGCGATTCTCCTTGAAAATCGTGTGCCCTACCTGCAGCGGGTCGGATCGCAACCATTATTTCTCTAATCTTTATAGGGATCGAATGTCTCAGCTCCGGCCATTGCTACTCCGATTGGATGAAGTCTGTATGAAATCTCGAGGGTCTCCCCCTTGATAGGCCAATACCTCATCCAGCTTCTTGTAGCATTCAGGGGCCTCGTCTGCTCCTGATCCTCTTAACTCAACTCTACCTTCCAACCTTTGTCTCACTGCCTCAAAGTCAACTGCACCCTTTGAAACAATCGTTGGCCGCTTTATCCCATCCTTTCCCTTCTTCCACTTCTTCTTGCCAGCCGCCGCCGTTCTGGACATCACTCTACCGGCTCCATGAACGGTAGAGTACAGCCCTTGCTTTGATTGCTCTGTCTTTTTTCCCTTGAGTATTGCTGAAGTATCTTCCATGTTCGCGCCGACAAAACCAAGCTGATCCGGGAAGGCGGGGGTGCACCCTTTTCTAACAACCCAATACTTCTGTCCAAAATGTTCCTCTTCCCACACGAAGTTGTGGTGGTTATGAACTTCAAAAGTCGTCTCTGTGATGCCCAGAATTTCAAGAACCTTGTTTATGACCATATTACGACCTGCGCAGGCATATTCTCCAGCGAGACTCATTGCTGCGATATATGCTTGTCCCAAGCCGGAGTCTAAGTCGAATAGAATCGGTTTTGAGTTCATGGGCCCTTATTTCCCCCTGTCGAAAAAAAACTTTCCTTGAGCAAGGGAGATAAATCCGGTTGTTGTCTTATATCCGAAACCTCTCGAACCAAAATGAACACCGATCCATAAGTCACCTTCATCGTCGACGAATAGGTCCACAAAATGGTTGCCACTACCGACTGTCCCCAGTTGGGCAACTGCGAGGTCGAGTAAGGTTCTTTGTGGTTGCCAGTCAGCTTTCCCCATCTTCTCGAGCACGGGATGGTCCACCGGCTCTCTATTGCGTCTGCCCTCACCAAATGAGATTCTCTGAAAAATCTCGTCCATCACTTTTGGAGTATCAATTTCCGACGCCTTGATGCCTGTTCTCACCGCCTTATTTCCACAGGCGATGTCTTCCTCTCCAATGCAGTTCTTGATCTGTTCGATCGATCCGTCGTCGATTATCTCTTTTCCGAATATTTTCAGTCTGTCGGGGACAGTCATGCCGCACACCTCGCTGGCTTCCAGCGGCACGGCACATCGGCGAGGCCCAATGCCAGAGCCTACCAGAACTTGTTGGACCTGGCTGAGGTTGACCCTATCCAGAAGCCTGCTTCAGCAGGCTTCTCGAGGAAGGGCTTTAGCCAGGATTCGTTCCGATCTCCGCTACCAGGACTCGATTCAGTTCTCAAGGGCACACGAGATTCCCTAAGGTCGTCGTCAAAGGTGCAAAGGACAATCGGACCGGACTTTGGCTGAAGCCCTCACTCGAGAAGCCCGCTGAAACGGGCTCCAGTTCAACCTCACCCCGCTACCCGGCCCTGAAGGACCGGTCTGTTACGCTTCGCGCCAGGCTGCTGAAGCAGCCTCCGAGAACGGTCAGATGTCCAGACGAAGCGACTACTGCGAGGCGGATCATTCGAGAAAGAAACTCTGGCCTGGATGGGGAATTCTGTTGTTGTCCAGCTCTCTCCTCGGAACCTGGCCTCATGTTGCTAACGGGTCGATTGCTAACGGGACGAGTCGTTCGCGGCTTCGTCGGACTTGGCTTCGTAACACTCCTAGTTCACCCGTTGGCGGCACCTTCGGAGGACAGGAGACGTGCGACGAATTCTTGAAGTTTCAGGTTACCATTGCCCGTTCTCATCCCTCCCTTGCGGAATAGATTTCGGGATCGATGTATACCGCACGCATGCCAGCCCGTTCGGCGGCTTCGAGGCCCAGCGAACTGTCCTCGAAGACAATACATTGAGAGGGACTCACCCCCATTTTCTCGGCGGCGAGCAGGAAGCTGTCGGGAGCCGGCTTGCTGTTGGCCACATCTTCCTGTGTTACTACCACACTGAAGAGGTCGGAATACCTACGATTTCGAGGCTGCGGTGAACGTGCTCGCGGATGCCGCCCGACGCAACGGCGATTGGGCGTGTCTGTGCCAGCATACGCGCCAGGCCCACCACCGGGAGGATGGACTTCAGGGTATGGTGCTGCTTCCCTACTCTTGCCATTTGGGTGGCCACTACGGCATTTGGGTCGAGTCTTTCCCCATAGCGCTGATTCAGAATCGGCACAGTGTCATGCAGCCCAGTGCCAGCCATCGAATAGAAAAGCTCTCAGGTAAACGCAAAGCTGGCGCCATGGGTCCTATAGGCATGAGACCAGGAACGGAGATGCAGCGGCATCGAATCGGCCAGCGTCCCATCGTAATCGAAGATGTAGCCAGCATGGTCGCCTTCAGGTAGCAGGCTATGCAGAATGTCGGCTCCGGAAAGCGGGTTCAAATCCACTTGACCTTGACGTTGCCGATCCCATTCTGGATATCGAATCTAATCACTCTCCCCGTACGCTCCAGATTCTCACTGTAGTAGGTGTCACCTTTCTTCTTGAAACCGGGCCGGAAACACTTCGAAAGGAACCCACCCCCGGTCCTGATTTCGGCGCCCACATCGCGTGGAATCCGTAGTTCGAGGCTCCCTACGCCTCCAGGACGCCCTGCAGTCAACCTACTGGATGAGTACCGAGATCAGGGTTACGTACTTGCCAAGGCCGGCGAGGCTGAGCTAATGGCAGTTGTGGGTGTGGAGGCACTTTGGCGGCCCTACCAGCTGACGATACCGATCGAAGAGGGGACTCAATATCACTATGGAACCTTCGACCTGGAGGGTGCGAAGGCTCTTGCAGCCGAACCGGCTACTACAGATCTACGATATCACTCCTGGAGAAGTCGTCAACTACACACCCTGAAAGCGTCGAACGAGGAGCTAAGGAAGACCTATTGCCGACAGGGTTACCTGGACATGGAACCGATTCCAGAGATGAACCTCGATCACGAGAGCTATGAGATAGGAATCAGGATCCGGCTCGAGGAGGGAAAACAATACGAACTAGGGGCAGCATGTCGCCCTTCCTTCGCCAGGTAGTGCCCGTACCACCCATGGAGAAGACCTCGAAACTGTCCCGAGGCACCCGCTTCCTCTGCCCGCAGCTCTTCCATTCGAGTGAGCGCAATGGCGTAGTCCCGACTGCCTCCCAGGACATTCATAGCGACGTCATCACAGCAGTTCTCTCGCTCGATGCGAATCTGGCGAGAAACCCACCAGACAGCAGGATGGTAGAACAGCAGTGTCTCGACGATGGTCTGCAGTAGATTGATGAGATAGTCCAAGCGACGAATGTGGGCCAGCTCATGAAGCAGAATCGCCTCCAGATGGGCAGGGGAGATCCCGGTCAATGCCGAGGTTGGAATCAGGATGACCGGACGGAGCCAGCCAAGGCCTGAAAAATCGGAAGAGTGGAAATCGGTTCAAGAATGCTCATCCTGCCCTCCTTCGAGTTCGTCCAAAAGTCTTCGGATCTCCTTCAACTCCTCAGGCGAAGCCTTGTGGGTCGATAGGGCGTGCGCAGCAAGTCGCGCTGCTGAACCCTCAAAGGCCCGCTCTAAAAGGTCTGATACCAGATGGCCCGGGGTCTCTTCCTTGGGTACGCTAGCTCGATAGATATGGATCCTCTGGCTCTCATCCCTTCGGACCAGACCCTTTTGCGTCATGATCTGCAAGAACTTGAGCGCCGTGGTGTAGCCGGTAGGGCGACTACGGCTGAGCTCAGTCTGCACTTCTCTAACCGTGCTAGGCCCCCGTTTCCAGAGGACCCTCAGAATCTCGAGCTCGGCCGGCGTAGGGCGGGGGATGTTGGGCTTGACCGTTTATATACTCATAAGAAAACAGTCTAAACGAATCTCTTCGTATATGTCAGCGAAGATCTTCGTGTTTTTGAAAAATTCTAGAGAACGTTAGCCACCGCCGCACCGTTTTGGTTCTTCAGGGTTCCAGTCACTCTCGACACGCCTCTCAAGATCAACGTCTTGTCGAGCCTCGCTTTCGCCGGGTCCAGGCTCACGCCGGTCTCGCCGGAGAGGTAGTCAGCGTGGTCCGCGGTCAGCCAATATTGGCCGGGACCCAGCTGCAAGAGCACTCTCCCTTGTAGGTTGGTCTCTTCTGACTTCTGTTCGGTTCTCGCAGCCCAGTCCAGAATCGCAACCTTCACACCTGGGATAGGGGCTCCGGTTGCCTCATCGATAACGGTGACCTCGAACTGCACCGACGTAGCCACGATAGCTTCTCTCTTCTCCAGCGCGGCCGCCCCCGGTAGTGTCTGGTATCCGTTCTCTGGATTCCTCACCACTCCGAGTCCAGAGTCTCGGTCCTGGCGTGGTTCTTGATCTCGGGAGACCTCTGAGGGTATCAGAGCGGTCTTCATCGGCGGCTCTTCCTCTTGCCAGAACCAGCTTAGACTGAAGAACACTAGCGTCGGTAGCAGAAACAGGGCGAGTAGATAAAGCGTCTTCTTCAAGATTCTCCCCCTGGGTACCTCACTACGGTCGAGCCTCCATAAACCCATTGTGATTTAAAGCCCAGGATACCGAAGCAATGAAACCCGATCCAGTCTCGCTCTGGAGCTAAGGCCTCTCGGGTGGCTGCTGCCCTGCACTCTAATCTAAGCTGAAACTTCAACCACGGGGAAGCGAAGCAACCTTCGGCAGTTGACAGAGCCGTGACTGTCAGGGAGCGGGGCCCGACAGGGACCATACCCCCAGGCGCTTCGTTGAAGCACAGGATTCCACTCCCTCACGGTCATGGCTCTGTCAGGGTTGCTAGCGATGATCATGGCAGAGACAATCCAAGTTTCGTTCTCGAATGGGGCCAGGGCTTCCTGGGGGCGGGATTAACCTGACACTGAAGGAAAGCAGGAATGCAGTTATAAGTTCCTGGGAGCACGTCCTTACACCGCAGGTGTTATTGCGTGTAGCCCAGGGTTGGCGAAGCGAGCTACCCTGGGTTAAGTTCGTTCAAGAAAATGCGCTAGCCAAAAGGGATTATTGCCGACCGAAAACGGCTTGTCAATAACGCTTT
>Ga0310345_10005371_pt1 | contig 11414 bp, 8 predicted proteins | sample HC15DNA20500_MG_FD_204667 | JGI IMG/M metagenome (GOLD analysis project Ga0310345, IMG submission 204667) | Marine microbial communities from station ALOHA, North Pacific Subtropical Gyre - HC15-DNA-20-500_MG | ecosystem: Environmental > Aquatic > Marine > Oceanic | place: Pacific Ocean: North...
GCTTTGGTGAGCGCTCGCTAGTCACGTGGCGAACTAAGGGCGTTGCAGTGTGGCAAGGAGGTGGGGATGCCCTAGGGGGGCCATCGGCGCTTGTATATACGCACTCACCTGACTAATAAAATTTTTAATGAATACGCAGTCCGCGGCCAATCAGGGAGACTACTGGTTGTTCGCCGGAGGCGTAGGGCATTGGAATTCAGTTAGCGTCTCCGATTTCTGTTAGCAGCTATGGGCGGACCTATCGGAGTTCCTCATCTAACTTCGGCTTTTGGCTAACAGCAGCCTCACGCGCTTGAAGGTCACACCCATGCGCTGCCGCGACGCCGGCATGACCTACCCCATCATCGACTTCCTCGCGCCGACGCTTGAGAAGAGCTTCGAGCGTCAGCACGGGCCAATTGAATGATGCAAAAACGACAAAAAATTGGGGCCTTTGTTCGGCGGGTCGTTAGGGAGATCAAAGTCGTGGAGACGGCGGGCAAGGCAGGCAGTCAAGAACCCCGATCCTCGTGTACGGGCCCACGTGCTAGCCGTACACATACGAGCGTCTGCCATAAGCGGTCCCTAGAGATCGTGTTAAAAATCTGCTCGAGGGGCAATACGTCCACCGGAATGCATTGCATCCGCGTTCAGTGTGGGAGTTGGCGGTGCGCCGCACGCAGTCTATGGTGGGCGCCGGCCCGGCTCCGCCATGGTAACTCGCCATGAAAGTCGTTCTGATCAATCTCTACGAAATCGGACGTCAACCGTTCGGTCTGGCGGAACCTGCCGCTTTGTTACAGGACGCAGGGTGTGTGGTTGATTGCCTCGACCTCTCCATCCAAATGCTCGAGTCCGACGTTTTACGTGGCGCTGATATGGTTGGCATCTACGTCGCGATGCACACCGCAACTCGGATTGCCGTAGAAGCGCTCCCTCGTATCCACGCGATGGAACCGAAAGCGCATCTGTGCGTTTACGGGCTCTACGCCCCAATGAACGAATCGCTGTTCCGCGGACTTGGCGCAGGTACGGTGCTCGGTGGTGAATTTGAAGGTGGGCTGCTCTCGGTTGTCGGACGGTTGCGGGCTGGCAAAGGAGGCGTTCAAACCGAGGCGTTGATCGATTTATCGAAGGTCGCGTTCGTCGTACCAGATCGTTCAAAACTGCCGAAACTTAACGAATATGCGCAACTTGAGATGCCAGACGGGAGCCGCCGAATAGTCGGCTTCGTCGAGGCATCGCGCGGCTGCAAACATGTGTGTCGCCATTGCCCCGTCGTGCCAGTTTACGAGGGCCGTTTCAGTGTCATCCCGCGCGAGGTGATTCTCGCCGATGCTCGCAGTCAGATTTCCGCTGGCGCTCAGCACCTTTCATTCGGTGACCCAGACTTTCTGAATGGCCCAACCCATGCCATCAAGACTGTTCAGGAGATACACTGCGAATTCCCGCACATCACCTACGACGCGACAATCAAAATCGAGCATCTCCTCAAGCATCGCGAGCTCCTGCCAATTCTCAAAGAGACCGGTTGCTTATTCGTAACTTCAGCAGTCGAATCGGTCGACGACCAGATCCTCGAGTTATTGGATAAGAACCATACCGACTCTGATTTCGGCGAAGCGGTGCGTGTGCTACGAGGAGTGAGGATTGACCTTGCTCCGACCTTTTTACCTTTCACGCCATGGACCACGCTTGAAGGTTACGTTGCAATGCTTGAACGCTTAGTGGAATTGGATTTGGTGAACAATATCAATCCGATTCAGTTGGTGATCCGACTGCTCGTGCCTGAAGGTTCCTACCTGTTCAAACTGCCGGGCTTCAAGGAAATCGTTTTGCCGTTCGATGCCGATCGGCTGGGGTATCCGTGGGTACATGAGGATCCGCGTGTCGATCATTTGCAGGAGACGCTCGAAGCGCTTGTCGCCGAGACCGATCAAAATGAGCAGTCGCGACGCGAGACATTTACTCAGATCTGGGCGCTGGCACATGAAGCGCTTGGCGTAAAGGCTCGATCTCTTAGCGCTGATTTCATGGGGGCAGCCGTGCCGCATATGTCGGAGCCGTGGTACTGCTGCGCCGAGCCAACGAACCCTCAGCTCAGCGACTTTTAGTCTTCGGACACACAGGCGTATCGGCGCAATGTCTGCTATGGGTCAGGAGCAGCCAGTTTGTGATAGCCCAGCTCAGGTCCGCCCGCAGCCAGAAACGGACAATTCACATGGGCACTGAATCTACCTCAAATCCAGCGTATCCCATGATGGAAATCCAAGTTGCTGCCGTAGTTTCTGCTCATTCTGCAACTCCCTTTTGCTCGGACTGCATCCTTTGGACCAAATCCCATCTTTAACAAATCCGTGATGATAGGTTTTTCAAATTTTTTGGGAAGTCGCAAATAGTAGTGGGCTCCATGTGGAGAGCCCTCCCAAAGTCTTGGCCACCAATAAGAAACTGCCGACTGAGCCTTATCCCCGATTAATCGAGCTGCGAAGATTATTTCGGTGGAATGCAATGAGGTTGGTGGTGGAGTTAGTGTGAATTGATGTGATGTGAGGCCTTGAATTTCCTCCGGACTTGAGTGGAGTCCGACCACCGGAAATGAGGTGTAGGTTTGAGGGCAAGCCCGTTCAGCGAAGCGCAGATAATTGGCATCTTGCGCGATCACACTTAGACACTCATCTTATTTGCGTGGCTAAGCTGGGAAATCCCGGATCATGGGCGGATTAGAAAGTAGCGTCAAAAGCAGAATCCATAATTGAAAACGTTCGATTAGGCCTTAGTCTGTAGGCGCGAAACCGCCTATGTAGATTGATGTTTCATGGTGCGACGAATTTCAGCACCTACAATCGCGAGCGCCATCGTTGTTGCGATCGCAACGTCGCACCCGCACATCGCAGCGTTGCTCCAGCTCGATGAGGCCCGCCAGAAACGCTGGCAGAGAAGTTACCTGTAGTGTCCGCGGTTGGGGATGCGGTTGGGATGGAGTGGTCGTGCCGTTGCCTTGACTCTATCTTTAGTTCCGGCTGGCGAAATCCCATCAGCTGATCTATAAGACCGCGACGCCAGCCCCACTCGCGTGACCCGACCCTAACGCCGCGATCGATTGCTTCCGGTTGCGTCCTTTGAATCCCCTATACGGGCCACCCTAATGACAGACTCGCCCCTCGGCCTTCGTAACATTGCCATCATTGCCCACGTCAATCATGGCAAAACGACCCTTGTGGACCAGCTCCTCAACCAGTCGGGTACGCTCGGCCGGGCCGCCGATTCGGCGGTACGGGTAATGGATTCGAATGACCTGGAACGAGAGCGGGGCATCACGATACTTTCGAAAAACACTGCAGTCCGATGGGGTGACATTTACATCAATATCATTGATACGCCGGGCCACGCTGACTTCGGCGGAGAAGTTGAACGAATACTCTCTATGGTTGACTCGGTTCTGTTGCTGGTCGATGCCGTCGAAGGTCCAATGCCACAAACACGCTTTGTTACAAGCAAGGCGCTTGCGATGGGGCTTCGCCCCGTCGTTGTTATCAACAAAATGGACCGTCCCGGCTCGCGGCCCGGATGGGCATTGGACGAGACTTTCGATCTATTTGACCGACTGGACGCTAGCGCCGCACAGCTTGATTTTCCAGTGGTCTATGCTTCGGCGCTGGAGGGCTGGGCGTCTCTAGGAACCGAGCGCCGGGGGCCCGACATGACGGTTCTCTTTCAAACCATCGTCGATCATGTGCCTCCGCCCAAGGTCGATCGGGAAGGGCCGTTCCAGCTTCAGCTAAGCGCCCTCGCTTATTCAAGCTACGTTGGTGTCATTGGAATCGGACGCGTACAGCGCGGACGCATTGCACGCAATTCGACTGTCACGGTAATCGGCACCGACGGTGCGACTCGAACCGAACGCATGCTGCAAATTTTTGGATTCTACGGACTTGAGCGGATTGAGTGGGAGGAAGCTACCGCAGGACAAATCATCGCCTTCACCGGGCTCGGGAAGTTGCACATTTCAGATACCGTCTGCGCCCCCGAAAAGGTCGAATCCCTTCCCGCCCTCGTGGTGGACGAACCTACCGTCGCCATGACGTTTCAGGTGAATGACTCGCCGTTCGCCGGTCGAGAAGGTCGATTCGTAACAAGCCGAAAATTGGGCGAGCGGCTAGCGCAAGAACTCGTCCACAATGTCGCGTTGCGGGTGGAACCAACTGCCGACCCAGACAAGTTCAAGGTTTCTGGCCGGGGCGAACTGCACCTCAGCATTCTCGTTGAGACGATGCGCCGAGAAGGGTACGAATTCGCGATCTCGCGCCCCGAGGTGATTCTGAAAGAGGTCGACGGTAAGATTTTAGAACCGTGGCAAACCCTCACGCTCGACATCGAAAACGAATACCAAGGTACCGTCATGAAAATGCTGGGCGAACGCCGCAGCAAATTGCGCGACATGCGGTCGGACGGCAAGGGCCGCACCCGACTAGAATACTTGAGTTCGACGCGGGGCTTGATCGGATTGCGATCCGAATTTCTAACGGCGACATCCGGGACGGGCCTCATGTATAACGCCTTCGACCACTATGGCGCCAAATTGGAGGCCACGCTAGGTTGCCGTAACAATGGTGTCCTGGTCTCGATGGCGGGCGGCAATGCCCTTGCTTACGCGCTTTTCAATCTGCAGGAACGGGGGCGCCTTTTTATCTCACCCGGCGCGGAAGTCTATGAGGGCATGGTGGTGGGCCAGCACGTGCGGACCAACGATCTGGTGGTGAATCCGATGAAGGCCAAGCAGTTGACAAATATTCGCGCGGCCGGAAGCGACGAGAATATTTTGTTGACGCCGCCAATTCAGACGACTCTCGAATATGCACTTGAATACATTAATGACGATGAACTCGTCGAAGTGACACCATTGTCCATTCGAATTCGAAAAAAACTTCTGAAAGAACATCAGCGCAAACAGGCGCGCCGGGCGGCCTGACCGCACCCATCCGCGCCAAGCGCGGCAAGATGGACACGATCATCTCAGACTGGTCGGGATATCTGAACATACGTTAGCGTCCAACGTACCTTGACATTAAGAGCCTCCCAAGCGCATGGCGCGCGGCTCCCATGATTTCGGTCCGGTAACTCCCTAGCTCTTGAGTATTTTCCGGCCAGTTGGTTGTCAAGCCATTCCCAAGACGCCGGTCCTAGCCTTCCGCAAAGCCGCCGATGCGCCGGCGTTGCGACGCACCTCGAGCCGAACGAATAGTCTTGCGAGTTTCCCCAGTCGCTGCCCCGGCGGCAAAGTCAGATTCATCCTGCTACCAAACGCGCGCATCGCTTGACCCTCGGCGCCTGTCATGGCCGCACCGGGCGAGCGAGTGCCACTGGACGGCGGCCGGCTCCCTCCCCATGATAGGGGGGCGCAGAGCAGGAGGCGTGGCACCATGCAGATCGAACGTCCCTACCTCATGTTCCTCGGCGACGCGGCTGATGATCTGGCTGCCAAAACGGCGCGGGGGGTCGTCGAATGGCGGCGCGATTGGTGTCTCGGCCAGCTCAGCCTGGCCGGGTGCAAGACCAGCCTGTCGCTGCCAGAAATGACCCTCGAGAACGCGGTTGCGGCGGGCTGCAAGACGATGATCGTAGGCGTGGCGAATCGCGGCGGCGTGATCCCGGCGCCCTGGATCGCCGTGCTCGAACAGGCGCTCGGCGCCGGGCTCGACATCGCCAGTGGCCTCCACACCCGGCTCAGCGACTTTCCCGGGGTCGCCGCCAGCGCCCGGCGTTCCAGCCGCCGGCTTTTCGAGGTGCGCCACACCGACAACACCTTCGCCGTCGGCACCGGCACGAAGCGATCAGGCATGCGGTTGCTGACCGTGGGAACCGACGTGTCGGTCGGCAAGATGTATGCCGCGCTCGCCATCGAGCGCGAACTCACCTCGCGCGGCGTCAGCGCGGATTTTCGCGCGACCGGGCAAACCGGCATCCTGATCGCCGGCAGCGGCGTGGCGATCGACGCGGTGGTCTCCGACTTCGTCTCAGGCGCGGTCGAGGCGCTCACGCCGGACAGCGACCCCGGCCACTGGGACATCATCGAAGGACAGGGCTCGCTGCTTCACCCGTCCTATGCCGGTGTGACTCTGGGGCTGTTGCACGGTGCCCAGCCGGACGCACTAGTGTTGTGTCACGAGCCGACCCGGACGCACATGCGCGGGCTACCCGCCTACCAGGTACCGGACCTCAAGAGGTGTCTCGATGTACACCTCGACGCGGCCCGGCTGACCAACCCGCGCGCGCGCTGCATCGGCACCGCCGTCAACACATCGCGCCTTGGCGACGACCAAGAGCGGCAATACTGCCTGAACGAGGCAGCGCAGCGCTTCGGCCTGCCGGCGGTCGACCCGATGCTGACCGGCGTCGGCCCGCTCGTCGATGCCATCCTGTAGCGGCCTACCGGCAAGCCACGCGAGCCGTGTCCGGCCTCCATCTGACCGTCCGCCGCGAGTCGTGGCCGATTGCCGGGCGCTTCGTCATTTCGCGCGGCGCCAAGACCGAGGCGGACGTGGTGGTCGCGGAGTTGAGCGACGGCCGTCATAGCGGGCGCGGCGAGTGCGTCCCCTATGCGCGCTATGGCGAAACACCGGAGGGCGTCGAGGCGGCGATTGATGGACTGCGCCAAGAGCTTGCCGGCGGTCTCGACCGAGAACGGCTGCAGGCTGCGCTGCCCGCCGGTACCGCACGCAACGCACTCGACTGCGCGTTCTGGGATCTCGAGGCAAAACAGGCGGGCGAGCCGGTGTGGCGGCTCGCCGGGCGAGCCGCGCCGCGTCCGCTGACGACGGCCTATACGATCAGCGTCGGCGACGCGGAAGCGGTTGGCGCGGCGGCCCGGGCGCACGCCCACCGGCCGCTGCTAAAGCTCAAGCTTGGCGGCTCGGGCGATCTCGCTCGGGTCAAAGCAGTCCGCGCCAACGCGCCTGCGGCGCGCCTGATCGTCGACGTGAATGAAGCGTGGTCGCCGGCGCAGCTCGACGAGCTTGCCCCCCGGTTGCAGAAGCTCGGGGTTGAGCTGATCGAACAACCTTTGCCGGCCGGCGCCGACGATGCCCTGGCCAATCACACCCGGAGCGTGGCCGTGTGCGCGGATGAATCCTGCCACGACCGGACCTCGCTCGAAGGGCTGGCCGGCCGCTACGATGCCGTCAACATCAAGCTCGACAAGACCGGCGGGCTCACCGAGGCGCTGGCACTGGCTGACGCGGCGCGCGTGGCCGGCTACCGGCTCATGGTCGGCTGCATGGTGGCGACCTCGCTGGCGATGGCGCCGGCGCTTGTGGTGGGGCAGGACGCCGAGTATGTCGACCTCGATGGGCCGCTGCTGCTGGCGCGCGACCGCGAGCCCGGCCTGCGCTACGGAGGCTCCTTGGTCCATCCGCCCGATCCGGACCTGTGGGGGTGAGCGAGGCTGCCTCGCTCGATGCGACCGATCGCCTCGAGCGGTCCCATATTGAATGGACCCGATCGCTAACCTTTTGTCGCTCACGGCGGCGGACCAAACGGTCCGCGCCTGCGCGGCCGAGCCGGCACACTCCTCAGTTCGATGGCAGTAGGCCACCTTCCGGCCTCGGGCGATTTTAGATGACCGGGAATCGCTCTAGTTTGATACCGCTTCCGCCACCGCCAGGAGAACCTCGTCCGAACCGCGCGGCCCGATCAGCGAGATGCCGAGCGGTACGCCGTTCTTGTCGCCGAGCGGCATGCTGAGCTGGGGTAGGCGGGCGAAGCCAGCGAGACAGGTGAGCGACAGGGCGGCGTTGCGAAACGCGTCCATCTCGGTCGGTGAAGCAGTCTTGAGCGGCGCGATGTCGGGCGTCGAGGGCAGGCACAGAACCGCGTCATCGCCCAGCAGTTCATCGAGACGCTTGGCAACCTTGGTTCGCAGCACCAGCGCGGGGGCGATGTCGCCGTTACTGACCGTGGGGATCCACGCGAACCGATCCTTGATGGCCGGCCCGAAGGCGGGCTTGACGGCGCTCAGCCAGGCGCCATGGGTGCGCCAAATCTGGTGCGCCTGGAGGTGCCGGAAAGGGTCGACCCATTCGGCCAGCCCGGATCGGCTCACGGTGACGCGCGCCGGGGCACCGAGAACCCCGGCGATGCGCTCCACCGCCGGGGCCAACGCCGCCGCGCCTTCCTCGTCGAGCATGGCAAAGGCATCCTCGGCTAACAGCAGGCGTCCCGGCAACGTTGCTCGGCGAGCGCCCAGCAGCACCTCGCCAACGCGCGCCATCAGCCCGGCCTCGCGGGCAAACCAGCCGACCGTGTCGAAGATCGGCGCCAACGGCATCAGCCCATCGACCGGCACGCGGCCGTGGCTGGTCCTCAACCCATAGACGCCGCAAAAGCTCGCCGGCACGCGCACCGAGCCACCGGTATCGCTGCCGAACGCGAAGTCAACCAGACCTCCCGCCACGGCAGCGGCCGAGCCGCTCGACGAGCCGCCGGGAATGCGGTCGGGAGCGGCAGAGTTGAGCGGCGTACCATAGTAGTGATTCTGGCCGGCTAGACTGTAGGCAAGCTCGTCCGTCACCGTCTTGCCGATCATCGTCGCGCCGGCATCGACCAGCGCCATGATCGTCGATGCGGTCGCCGCGGCGGGCTCGTGCGTCCTCAGCCAATCGGGGTTGCCGCAGCCACTGACCCAACCGGCGACGTCGAACAAATCCTTGGCGGCAAAGGTGAGACCCGCCAGAGCGCCGCCGGGGAACCCCTCGAGTCTTACCTCCGCGTGTGGGACAAACGCACCGAGGTCGTCTTTCATGCCATCCCTCCAGCCGGGATCGAGAAGAATGTCAAACGGCGGCCGCCACTCCACGCGTGACCGATGCAACTCTAGCACTGCCACCCTCACCGGCACAGGCACGAGCGCACCAAGTCCTCGCAACGGAGAGGCCCAGCCGCGGCCCGGCGTAGCGGCGGTGGCGGCGGGCATTCACTTCGCTATTGCGCCGCACACCCAGCCGTAGTCTGTTACCGCCTTTCGCGCCCCGCTCATCCCCCGTTCGCCCTCGGGAAACACAGCGATGGCCGATCGTCCGTCCGTCAGTGAACGATACCGCCCAGGCTTCGTCGCCCGTCACGTCTGGGCGCCCTACCTGCTCTTGACGATGACCATGATATTCTTCTCGGGCGCCATTCTGGTCGGCCGCGCCATTCGCGAGGACATCCCGCCGTTGGGCTTGGTGTTTTGGCGCAATGTCGCCGCTGCAGCCGTGCTGCTCCCGTTCATGATGCCGCGGTTGCGCGTCCAGCTGCCGATTCTGGTGCGCCATTGGAAGGTGGTGGTGGTGCTCGGGATCACCAATTCCCTCACCGGTCAGGCGCTTCTCCTGCTCTCGCTGCACACGACCACAGCCATAAATGTCGGCCTCATTCATGCCACCCAGCCGGTGATCATCCTAACGCTCGCCTGGGTGGTGCTGCGCGACGGGGTCACGCTACGCCAGAGCATCGGCGTCGGCGTTGCCCTGATCGGCGTCATCGCCATCGTCAGCCGCGGCGAGGCGACAACCCTGCTCGCGCTCGACTTCGTCATCGGCGACCTGTGGATCCTGCTGGCGATGGTGAGCTGGGCGATCTATGCCGTACTTGTCAAGCGTGTGCCGGGCGAGCTTCATCCCTTCGTCCTGCTGCTGGCGATCACCGCCATCGGAGGCGTCGCGGTGTTTCCCTTCTATCTCGGCGAGGCGGTGCTGATCGGCAAGCCCATGCCTATCACCCTGTTCAGCGCTTCGACGGTGCTCTACTACAGCGTCGTCAATTCAATCTTGGGGATCGTGTTCCTCAATATCGGCATCGCCCATATCGGTCCGGGGCGGGCCGGCGTCTTCTTCTATCTAGTGCCAGTGATCACTGCGTTGGGCGCCGTCGTCCTACTCGGCGAGGAGATCAAGGTCTACCACCTATTCGGCACGGTGTGTGCGTTGTCAGGAGTTTACTTGGCCGGGCGCTCGGCCGAGCCCGGCGCGGCGCGCAAATAGCCGCGCGACTGCGAACCAGAATCCGCCCAACATGACGACCATCAAGGCGGCAGCGCAGCCATAGGCATAGGCGAAGCCGGAGCTGGCGATGATCGGCTGGGTGATATGCGGCGAGGCGAACTGGCCGAGAAAGATGCTGGCGGTGAGACCGCCGACGACGCGGCTGCGCAGGCCCGGCAGAGCCAGCGCCAACAGTCGGACCGAAGAGTTGGGCATGTTAATGCCCATGCCGAGGGCGGCGAGGGCAAGCGCCGCGACCACCTCGGCGTAGCTATCGGCCGCGGAGACAAAGTCGTATCCGCCAGCGATGGTGGCGAGATAGTGGTGTCGGACATGACCGTGGGGCTGCCGCCAGCCAGCAGGGTGGCACGGCAGACCCAACGCGGCCGGGCCGGTCCGCCACGTTGTGCGGCCTTGGCTAGCTCGCCGTCATTGCTCGCCCAGCACCCGACCGCGCGCTGGCGGGGCGTCGGCTCAGCTCGCCGAGGACTCAATCGCGAAGACCGCCGCGCTGGCGGTACGGCGCGTCTGTACCGGCGGAGACGTAAGCCTCGACCCGCCGCAGCAGCCGGTGCATCGGGCCGTCGCCAATGCCGAGCTCATCGAGATGGCACACGGTCTGGCGCAGGTAATCGCGGCAGAGCCCGAGCCGGCCCCGGGCAAGCGCGATCGCACGCACCGTCGCTTCTAGATCGAGGCGGCCGCTGTAGCGCGGATGAGCATGGTTGGCGACGAACGTGACGGCGGGAAGCCGGCCGTCCTCGGTGCGCACGTTGACCCAGCGCGGCTCGTAGATTCCCGTCATCATCTCGCGCCGCCACAGGATGGTCGTTTCGCTTTCGACGTGTTGCGGAGCTATCTTCAGCGCCACCCCACGACACGAGCCTCCACGCTCGAGGCCAAGCATCAGCCCGGGAATATCGGGCGTGCCGCGGCCCATCGTCATCCACAGACAGAAACGGCGATGATAGCCGTAGACCAGAGCCGGACGCCGCGCGTCGCAGTAGAAAGCCGGGTTCCACATGAGCGAGCCGTAGCCGAAAACCCAGACCGCCGCGCCCGGCGCATGCCGTGCCAAGAGCCGGCGCCGGCTGGCCTCGCGCGCGTCGCGCCCGAGCGCGGTAAAGGCACCCACGCGCGCGGCCTCGGCGGCGATGATTTCTATATTTTCTTCGGTGAAGTCCTCGCGCCTGAAGCCGCCTTCGCGGAATCCGCTCACCGCATCGAGGCCGGGGTCGCACCGACGTACCATGCTCACCTCACCCCATCACGACCCGGCAGATCCGTCCGCTGTTCCATTCTTACTCCAACCGGATCGCCGCTAGCGCACATCGTCCGGTGCAGTACGGCGTCCGTCAACCGGCGAATTGGCCGGGCGCGCCGATGCCGTGGAGAGACCGGGCAAAATCAGATAGG
>Ga0310345_10005372_pt1 | contig 11413 bp, 7 predicted proteins | sample HC15DNA20500_MG_FD_204667 | JGI IMG/M metagenome (GOLD analysis project Ga0310345, IMG submission 204667) | Marine microbial communities from station ALOHA, North Pacific Subtropical Gyre - HC15-DNA-20-500_MG | ecosystem: Environmental > Aquatic > Marine > Oceanic | place: Pacific Ocean: North...
TGGTCAAAGTCAAGCCATTGCCCGTGGTGCTGCTTGGGGGACTGTCAATCAGCTTTCAGATGATTCAGTTGGAATGGTTATCCAAAAGGCCCGGTTAGTGGATGGTACTGAAGGAGTCAATGTTTGTATGCAATGGCTTCGGTCAACTGATGGAGGTCGAACATGGTTAGATCCTGTACTCATGGGTGAACGAAGAGGATCTGATGGTAAACTTTTTGAAAGGCAGGAGGACGGAGGATATATTATTTTCCAAGAACGGAATCAGGCTGTGGGTCAATTACCTAGTGGTCGTATTGTTGCTGCTTGGGCCCAGTTGAACTACCACTATGGTCCTGATGGAAAGGAGCGTAATGCTCCTGGAATGGATTGGATTAATCCATGCCAGGGTATGGTTGTTACTTGGTCTGATGATATGGGCCAAACTTGGTCTACTATGAGGCCAATGGACGTAGGTCCTTTTTTGGGTCCTTTTCTTGGAAGGCAAAATGGAGTTTCACCGCATTGGCGGATTCTTTCTCTTCAAGATGGAACCGCCCTAATGTCACTATATGGTAATTACAATCCAGAGTATAAAGGAAAGCTTATGATTCCTGAGGGAACTCAGTCGATGTCGGCTGTAATTCGGTCAACTGATGAGGGAGTTACTTGGGGAGATCTTTCTCTGATTATGCATAAGTCAGGCCGGCTTATGTACGAGGAAACAACTCTAGTTCAACTTGACGAAAACCGTTTGTTAGCCCATGTTCGTACACCGAGGCATGATACGGATCAGTACCAATCTGCAGATGCGGGGCGCACATGGACAGGTCCTCAAACGGTGACTCAACCACAGCAACATCCTGCTGGGGCTATTCGCCTTCAAAGTGGGAACCTCCTTTTAACTTGGGGAAATCGTCGTGCCCCTTATGGAGCTATGGCCATGCTCAGTCGGGATGAAGGAAAAACTTGGGATTATGATCATCGTGTTTCGATTGGATGGAAGGGGTTTGGGAAAAATTGTGGTTATGCCAATGGGGTGCAATTAGCTGATGGTACTATTAAGGTGACCTACTATGTCATGCCTGAGACTAAGGATTATCATCAGCTTTGGAACCAGAGTATTGTTTACCTGGTAAGCTTTAGTGAAAAGCAATTCTCAAAAGCAGCTGGCTACTCAAAAATGCAGTAAAATGCCCCTATGATTTGTTGGGGGAGAAATTTTATTTATAAAGTGTTTTCAATTGATCTAACGCTGCCCTAAGCGATCAGACAATGAAAAAATTATTACTGTCAGTGGCAACAATTCTTTTTGCCGTTGTGTCAAGTGTCAGCCTCAGGGGCTTTATTTATGGCGGCGAACAGGGCGATCCTGAGGGTTATATATTTCTGTTCAGTTTAATATGTGCTGTGTTAGCTATCTATAGTCTCTGGAGACTTACTGATCGATAGCAGACAATGACTGCCTTGCAATGATTAACCCAGTTCAAATTAATTTAAACACGCAGTTGGTTCCTACAAACATTAATCAAGGGTTTACTCTTTAGCATAAATTAGATACCAGCCAACACTAGGATTAACAAACCAATGTTTTTAAACCAAGGAGAATTCAATGATTGATCGACGCGCATTTCTTAGTGCACTTGGAAGTGGAGTAGCTGCAAGCTCTTTAGGGTGTGGCTTTTTGAAAAAGGGTAGGTCAGAGAAAAGAAAAAAAATTGCTGTCATTGCTACAGAATGGCGTAACTGGTCCCATGTCTGGCATACCAGTGAACGGTTCCTGGTTGGCTATCCTGTGGAAGGACAGTGGTATCACTCTCCAATTGAACTGGCCTCAGTATATATGGATCAGTTTCCCGAGAATGATCTAAGCCGTAGTCGATCAAAAGAGTTCGGTTTTCCAATTTATCCAACCATTGCTGAAACCTTGCGTTGTGGTGGTGATAAGCTGGCGGTAGATGGGGTTCTTCTGATAGGTGAACACGGCAATTACCCCAACAATGAAATAGGCCAGAAGCTTTATCCACGCTATGAGTTTTTTAAAGAAACAGTAGAGGTTTTTAAACAGGATGGCCGCAGTGTTCCTGTTTTTAATGATAAGCACTTATCGTGGAAATGGGAATGGGCAAAAGAGATGGTAGATACTGCTCGCTCTATGGGATTTCCTTTTCTGGCGGGTTCCTCTTTACCCCTGACTTGGAGATTGCCTTCTGTTGAGATGCCTTATGGAGCTGAGGTTGAAGAAGTAATGTGTATTGCAGAAGGTGGCATTGACAGTTATGACATCCATGCTTTGGAAACGATTCAATGTATGTCTGAACGCAGAAAAGGTGGTGAAACAGGGGTGTCGTGGCTACAGGCTATGCAGGGTGAATCAGTATGGAAAGCAATGGAAAAAGGATCATTTGACAAAGGGGGTTGGGATCCCCAGCTTTTCCATTCCTGTTTGACCCGAAGTCATACACTGACCCAGTTTGAAATGGTGAACCATCGTTATCCAAAAAAGAAACACATGCGTCAGTGGGTTGAAAACCCCATTGTTTATCGTTTTCAGCATAACGATGGTTTGAAAGTTACAATGCTATTAATGAATGGTTTGGTTAAGGACTTCACGTTTGCTGCTAGACTCAAGGACGAGTCTAAACCATTGTCTACCTTATTCTATTTATCACCAGTCCCTAACGTGGTTCATTTTGCAGCTCTAATGTCTAAATTTGAAGAAATGGTTATGACTGGAAAAGCCCCTTATCCTCCGGAGAGAACGCTATTAACCTCTGGGCTTGTAATTGCAGGTGTTCAGTCTTTAGCTCAGGGACAGAAGAAAATGGAAACTCCCCACCTTGCCATTAACTATCAGGGACCAAAAAATTCTCATTTTTTACGGTCCTAGTTGGACGATGTGAACCCTGTGATGGATTTTCAGGCAGCGCTGGAGTGAATTCCAACCAAGGTAATTCGATGAATTACCTTGGTTTCTGATTGGTCTGACCCAAACTCTTTTGCAGTGCAATACGTTTTATAGTTTCAAGCAATTGTTGTACGTGATTAATCGATACCGAACGGCCTAGCTTTCCAGAACTATATGTCATTACTCCGACTGCTTTTCCATTGAAATTAACAAGAGGTCCCCCACTACTTCCAGGGGGAATTGACTCGTCAGTCCAAGTAGTAATTAATTTTATTGTTGACCAGAATTTTCCGTCTATCCGATATACATCTGTCTCCTCAATAAAATTAATAATCCCAGTTGTAACAAAACTCGGGAATCCTTGTGGAGTTCCTATCACCATAATAGATTCCCCTTGAAAAATGTCTTTTGAATTCTGCATTTCGATAACCGACAGGCCAGAAGCAGAGATTTTTATGATTGCCAGATCATTTTTCTTGTCAACAGCTAGAACACTATACGAATCATGGCGTTTACCACTTGCCAGTTGTACTCCTCCGTTCCTCATGTGTTCAATCACGTGATAATTGGTAACTATCCTGCCATCTGGGGATACAATGAATCCAGTTCCCCTTGGTCCAAGCCAAGGCTTTCGTTTGTCTGTCAAATCCTTCCTGTGAGAGGAAGAAGTCACCCCGCCTTCGACAAGAACAATAGCTTGAGAAACTTTCTTGGCAAGTTTTTTAAAATCGAAGATTTTCTGATCTGAGCCTAGTTTGGTTTTACTTTTTTGTCCGAATACCCTTTGTTCTGCTGTATCTCTTTGCGCCACCTGGTCCGACGAAGGGTTCCACTCCCATTCAAATGCAAGGCTTTGGGCTTCTTGAATTTGTGAAGAAGTCATTAGCTTTTCCACTCTATCTCGATTATTACTACCACTTTTGAATCCATTTGCTGTAGCGAGATTGAACCATTTATGTGCTTCCACATAATCCTGAGACACCCCTCTATTATTCAAATACATTACACCTAGATTGTTTTGGGCATTGGAATATCCTTGCTGAGCGGCTAATCGATACCATTTAACAGCTTCTCGGTAGTTCTGTGAAACACCTGATCCTCTTGAATAAGCCACACCTAGGTTGTTTTGGGCATTAGGATATCCTTGCTGAGCGGCTAATCGATACCATTTAACCGCTTTTTGGTAGTTCTGTGAAACACCTGCTCCTTTTGAATAAGCCACACCTAGGTTGTACTGGGCGATAGCATTTTTTTGTGCTGCAGCCAGTTGGCAGAACTTAATGTACTCTTTGTCTGTCTTGGGAAAGGTGAGGCCATTTGGTGTTACAAAAACTAATCTTTTCGCTTTCCATTTAAAGTTAGTTTGGTCCTCATTCGCAAACGCTACTGCAGAGGCCTGAATAACTAGTGCGGCCAGTAGGATTAATTTAATGGCTTTCATAATCTTTTCTTTTTGTCTGTTAAAGAGGTTTCAGAGATCTTACAACAGATAATTAGAATCACTAACAACATTTGAGAAGAGAACCGTAGCAATGGCAACAAGAACTATTGTTGTGAATGGGTCTATTTTTTTTCTCCAGTCATTAATGTGAGGAGTTTTGGAAATCCTACAAGTTACTTTCTATTGTTTACAAGTTCTTGCAGGCAGAGGCAAGATAAACTATTCTTCCCCGTAGACCTCCATTAGATTTGATTAATTTTTTTGCTAAATTTCGAAAAGATCTTAAGCAGAGGATCTTCAATAGAAAACTAATAGTTATGAATAGATTTTCAATAAACTGGTTGTCTTCAGTAACGTTGATGACCGTACTAGGGTTTTTGTCATTTGGTTTTATGTACGGTTGTCAGACACAGAAAGAAGGCTCTTTTTCTTTGGAGTCGGACCGAGAGAATGCCATCAAGCGTTCTCGGAGGATCATTTTTAACAACGATGGAGATGATTTGATACATGCGCCCACCCCAACTACCAAAGAAGGATTTCTCTCCGTTCGAACAGACCATGTTTCTGAAACAATGGTGGATAGTATCTTTTATTTCTCTAGAAAGCCTATTAGCCCTATTTATTCTGGAGCCGTGAATACAGAACCAGTGGCAACTCGTTTAAGAAGTTTAAAGAAAGAAGGTACCGATGATTTAAAGCTGGTAATTGAAGCCAGTCGAAAGCAAGGTATTGAAATTTTTTGGTCAATGCGGATGAATGATATTCATGACAATGCCAAAGATGAGTCTGAGATTGCTCAGTGGAAACGAGAGAAACCGCACTTGTTGATGGGTAAGCATGAGGACAAAAAAAAATATTCAGAGACTAGTCCATATTATTTCTGGACTTTCGTTGACTACGCTCATTCGGAAGTTAGGGATGTAATTATTGAGACTTTTAAAAATGTACTAAGAAATTATGATGTGGATGGTGTTGATTTGGATTTCCTCCGTCATCCGGCCTTTTTCCAAGAAACTCGTGACTTTAAACCAGTAACAAAACAACACCTTGAGTTGATGACGGATTTGGTTAGGCAGATTCGTGAAGAGGTATTGGAGGCCAGCAGTCGCAGAGGTAAAGCAATTCTCTTAAGTGTTCGGATTTTACCGACCTTGAATCAGAATAGGCACTTTGGTTTTGATATCCAAAAATGGGTCGAGCAGGGATATGTTGATCTTATTGTTGTTGGAGGAGGATATGACCCTTTTACTATGCCAGCTAAAGACATGATTGACCGTGGACACCAGTGGGGTGTACCGGTATATGTTTGTCTAAGCTCATCGGGATTTAGCCATACAATCGCAGACGGTCGATTTTTTTCAACCGATACCTCTCAATGGAATCAATCGAATGCACAGGCTAGTGATCTGGTTGCCCTTCAGTCTTGGAGAGCTGCTGCTGCTAATGCTTGGTTCTTAGGTGCAGATGGCATCATGACTTTCAACTTATTCCCTAGGTATCCGGGAACTAGAGCTACTGAGATGGCTCGCCAGGTTTGGAAAGAAATTGGAGATCCTAAGAAGTTGAGGTATCAGGATAAACTTTATGCGATTGACAATCTCAAAGATATGAATATTGGTTTTATGATGGGGTCAGTTCCTGTAAATGACAGACTACCAATTGAGATTAAAAAAGGAGTTTTAGCACAATGTATATTACCGATTGCCGATGATTTAACAGCTAATAAAGAGGATTTAGAGTCCTTGGACATTAGGCTTAAGCTAACTGGTTTAACAGGCAATGAGGCAATAACCGTTAAAATCAATAAAGAGCATTTGAATTTAAAAAAGGGAGAATCTGACTGGCTGATTGGGAAAATACCAGCCGGAGTTATTCATCAAGGCCAAAATTTTTTGAAAGTTAAGTTAGAAAAGTCAAAATCATCACTAATTCTGAGTGCAGTTGAAGTGAAAGTTAAGTATAAGCACTTTCAGTGACATTGTTACAGGTATTAGAGTTTTTCGTTATGAGTAATTTATTAAATCAAGGAGTTGATTTCATCAGTAAAATATTTGATCGGAAGACTTGGTTTTCTCGAAGGGGATTTTTAAAGTCAGCGGCCTTAGCCCCAATTCTTTTCAATCCTGCAAAAAGAGCAAATTTTTCCAAGTCAAACCAAAGGGTCAGTAGTTTCTGGAATTCTCCTCAAAGTCCTGGAATTTTGCTGACAGACCTTTCCCTTGCGGAGCCTCAAGCAGCTATTAGTTTGGAGATGACAAAGGGGCGCTGGTATCAAATTCCCTATGAAACTAAGGATAATATCAAAGGAATTATGGTAGCTAGGGGACAGCTAAGCCATCCTCCTGATTTGAAGCTGAGGTTGCCAGCAAGAGGTTGGCATGCCATTTACGTGGGATTGTTCGGTGGATCTAAAGTTGATGAGTTTTGGCTCCGGTTGAAACTAAGTGACGAGAAACTTTTTGATTCGCTAGCACCAAGCAGGTTAGGTTACCAACGCAAAGCCGATGGGAGTTGGTTACGCCCACGTTCGGCCATCAGCACAACGGATATTGAGGAGATTTTCTGGAAGGCGGCAGATCTCGATGGTCAGGACTTGGTAATTTCCCATTTAAAAACAAGTTTTCCCTCTGTGGTACAACTAGCTTTTATAAGGCTGGTCTCTTTAAAAAAAGAGGAAGTGAAAGAGTATAGGAGTGCAAGTGGCTCTCCCGAGACAAAGCTTTTAGCAGTAGAAATGGATGGGCAAGCTAGAGCATATTTGGGTTTTGAGACGGTAGAAGACCTTCAGGAGGAAATAGAGTCACTGCGTAATACCGATGTAGGAAAACTTTTTTTAGGAACTGGTGGTATTGGTGCCGGCCAAACTCTCTTTCCCAGCCGAGTTGGGAAAATGATGGGATCTGATCAGAAAGATTTTTCTGTGGTTACGGGAAAGAGAGCTGCAGAGAGTCTCCTTAGTTATCAATCCCGAGGGATTGATCCTCTCAAGGTGTCGGTAGATTATGCGCACTCTATGGGTATTGATGTATATTTAGGTTTTCGGATGGGAACCATGTCAACCGTCCCTCCAGGGTGGGTGGAACCAGTGGCTTTTTGGAAGGATCATCCGGAATGGCGCTGTCAGGATCGTGATGGCAATACCATTGTTCGATTAAGTATGGCCTACAAAGAGGTAAGACGCTTTTATGTTAATCTGTTTAATGAGCTTGCTGGCTATGGAGTAAAGGGAGTGCAGCTCATCTATACAAGGCGACCGCCTTTTGTTCTCTTCGAACCTCCTGTGATTGAAGATTTTAAAAACAAGCACGGGATTGACCCTCGCGATTTTCCACAGGATATAAAAAAAAGGAAGTCAGATCCTCCAGTTGCTAACGAGCGACTGGAGAGACACTGGGCTACTTATGTTACAACCTTTATGCGAGAGTTACGTCAAGCGCTGGATCAGCAGCGTCCAAAAGGGCCTCGGATAGAAGTCTTAGCAAATGTGGGTAATGACTTTCTCTGGAATCGCCATGCTGCCTTGGATCTAGAGACTTGGACACGGGAAGGTCTCGTTGATATTCTCAATCCCTACACGGGTGGGGATGGATCCCAACTTGTTGATTATGATTACTTTAAAAGAATCACCTGTGGAACTTCTTGTATCTTTTTTGAAGATATCACTCCCCGAAATATGTTTGGAAGCCAGTATGCCTATCACGCCCAAAGGGCGTATGCAGGGGGTGCCAGTGGTCTTGCTTTCTGGGATAGTGAAGGTAGGATTAAACGTAAAACACAGTGGCATACTCTTCGACGACTGGGACATCGTAAAGATTTGGATTTGATGTTGCTTCAGCCAAAGAAGTATATCCTGCATCCTCTCAAGCTAATTAATGGTTGGAGTGTAGAGTTGCAGTATAGGTAGTTGATCTAAAAGGGAAAAAAAGATTTTGTGCCAGTTAATGACTAGATCAAATTTATTAAGGACAGATCTTAATACTCAGTGAAACTAAGAAACTTTAAACCCATTTTCCAAGGAATATTTTCCGAAAAATGGACATTCCTGTCTCTTAAGAACCGCAGTTTTACCCTCACCTTTATTTTAATCTGCTTCTTATATTTGTGCACCATTAGTGATAGTTATTGGGGTTGGATCAATGATGGAAGGGTAATGTTTGATACAGCTGTCAGTCTGCATGAGTTTGGAGAGCTTGCAATTCCAAATGAATCTGGCAGCAAGGACCAGTCCTCAACATATGGAAAGTATGGATTAGGATTTTCAATCGTTCAGCAACTGCCACTGATGCTGGTATTTCTATTGGAGAAAATTCTGGGGGATGGGCGCAGCAACATTATTTTTCCGTTTTTTAATTTATTGCTCACTGCCGGCACAGCGTTGATGTTGGGTCTAACGCTACAGCAGTTAGGCTTCAGAATTAAAACCGCCCTATTAGCAACTTTTACCTATGCCTTTGGCACCTTTGCATGGCCCTATATTTCTTACGATTTTAGCGAGCCATTACAGACGTTTTGTGTAATGTGTGCCTTTTGGTTCCTTGTTAGTTCGTTGAAAAGCAGCCCGCCGACCCGCTTCTCTTTGGCCATGAGTGGGTTTCTACTAGGTTATTCTGTACTTACAAAAGGTTTCCTTTTGGTTCTAATTCCGTGTTATGTGATTTATGTATGGATTAAATTAGAGCGAAATCAAAGGGTAACAGCATTCATCTACTTTTTCTCAGCAATGATCATCATAGGAGTATTTATTGCTGGTGTTAATTATCATCGCTTTGAATCAGTGTTTGAATTTGGCTATGGAAAAGAGAGTTATCAATTTACAACACCAATCCTAAGTGGACTATACGGTCTGCTTTTTAGTTTTAATAAAGGATTAATTTTCTATGCTCCCGTCACGGTATTAGCTCCTTGGGCACTTTGGCAGTCCCGTAAGAATTATCAGCCTGAGGTAGTATTTATTGTCCTTGTCATAATCTCTTACATCGTTCCAACGGCAATGTGGTGGTCTTGGGAAGGAGGATCATCATGGGGTCCGAGATTACTTTTACCGATCCTTCCCTTCGTTGTAATGAGTGCAGCAATGATTTTGGAATCAAGCCCTGGGTTGAGGTTATCTTTTGGAGTTAGTTGCTTGATCGGTATTGGAGTTAACTTGCTGGGTGTATTAATCTTTTTTGTTGGATGGAATTGGACACTAGGATTGCATGATGGACGTATCAGTTTAGATTTGAAAGGTCGCCCGGATAATGAATTTATTGTGCAAGATGGTCAACAGTGGTTTTTGCCTTATGTGGCTGCAAACTATGTACCTGGTCTTAGTCCGATTTTAGGCCACGCTTGGTTACTTAATTTACGATATTTGGACGAACCCTTTTCGATTAATGATTCTAGTTCTAATGATACTCAATTGCCTACAGTTGAGTTTTCTCCCCTTAAAGTTAATTTCAATTTATTAAAGGGAAACAGTTCAACTTTATTTTTGCTCCGATCAGCTAACTTTTGGATGTGGAATACCATTGCACAAAAACCACGAAACAATAATTTTTCGTTCCCCTTATATGGTTTAGCACTAGGTAGGCATGGAGACAAGGCTGTTTCAGAAGGAAATCTTTGGCGAGCACTATATTGCTACAAAAGAGTTGCGGAATTAATGCCAGATATTTCAGCTGCAGTCGTAAAACTATCTCAGGTTCAACTGGAGCTGAAGAAGGTCCAAGGAGCTAAAGAAACACTAGTTAAGTTTCTTCAAAGGTATCCTCAAGAATCAATAGTCAGACTGCAGCTAGCTTTTTTACTAGAAAAAACTGGGCGTCCAAAAGCAGCATTAAACGAGTATAAACAGCTTAAGAACTTTAACTTAGATGACAGTAATCTTCCACTTGTTGAAAAACGTATAGATTATTTAAAACACAAATTAGGTCAGAAATGAAAATAACGGCTAGGCTGACAGATATTTTTCTATTTACCTTGGCTTTTTTTCCATTCTTTTATTAGTTGTTTCGATTTGCTGATCTGTTCTGGTGTCATATGTTTTGCTAGTAAATCTCGATTGCGAGTAGCTAATCTGAGACCCTGTTCACCAGCAAGGCTATACCATTTGTGGGCTCCTACAATATTATGTGGTAGTCCTTGTTCTTGATCATACATAACGCCCAAATTAAACTGGGCTTTTGGGTGGCCTTGGTTTGCAGCTAATTTATACCATTCCAAAGCTTGTTTATAATCTCGGGGAACTCCTCGACCCTTTCGGTGGATTTGTCCCAACTTAAATTGAGCCTCAGTATGTTTTTGTTCTGCTGCAAGTTCCAACCATTTGAGAGCTTTTTGGTAATTTTGTTCAACGCCTTCACCTTCATGGTACATTATGCCAACTTTGAACTGGGCATTAGCACCCCCCTTTTTTGCTTTTTGTAGTAATGGCTTAATTACCTCCGCAGGTTTACCTGGGGAACTCTTTACTGATAGGGTAGGTAAGTTAATGAAGAGGATGAGTGCCAGTAGAATATATTTAACTGGTTTCATTATTATTGATCCTCATATTAAGAGTCAGATTTAGAATCTAGGAAATTCATGAAAATTTTACAATGAGGATTTGTGGATGACAAGGATAGGTTTTTTTAATTTTTTTTATTAATCATTATTTTTTGTCTGAAATGATTCAAAGAGTTGATTCTGGAAGCTTAACTGAGGACAACTGCTTTATTTTGGAGGTGGGTTATCACAAGATATTCTTCGCTAGTGTATGTAACCTCAGCCCTATTAGTTTTCTTTGTAGGAATGTCTGTTTTACGAAGTTGTTTGTAATGGAGCCCACAATTTTTTGGAAGTTAGAATGCCCATATTAACGGGGAGTAGCCCCTTACATTGTCGCAGTGTCAATCAATATTTCAGATACCGAGTTTATTTAGTCTTAGGGGTACTATTTTTTTTAATAGCCTTGTTTACAAGGACCAATTTTTTCCAAAAAGATCTCCAACTTATTGTTTCCGATGGCCTAGCCTACTATGTTTACCTTCCTTCGTTGTTAATTGATGGTGATCTTGATTTTTCAAATCAGATTATGGAGAATTTTCCTGTCCAACAGGTTGTTCTTG